>Ga0075434_100000870_pt1 | contig 24140 bp, 27 predicted proteins | sample RhiMethybrSRZTD3_FD_75298 | JGI IMG/M metagenome (GOLD analysis project Ga0075434, IMG submission 75298) | Populus rhizosphere microbial communities from Tennessee, USA - Rhizosphere MetaG P. TD hybrid SRZTD3 | ecosystem: Host-associated > Plants > Roots > Rhizosphere > Soil | place: USA... | reverse complement strand
CGGCGATCGACATATCTTCGACTGCTTCGAGCGTATCCGCGACACGGCCGCAACGATGCGCGAGCACCTTGGGAGTGCGAATTGGGACGGCGTGGGCGCCGCCATCGCGGATGAATGGGAGAACCGCAAGCGGCTGGCGCCGGGGGTAACGACACCCGCGATCGACGGCTTAATCGCGCGCGCCATCGCGGCCGGCGCGACCGCCGCGAAGGTCTGCGGGGCCGGTGGCGGAGGATGCCTTTTCTGCTATGGGCCGCCGGCCAAGCGCTCCGCGGTCGCGGAAGCGCTCGCCTCCGGCGGCGCCCGCCTGCTCGACTACACCATCGAGCGCGACGGCCTCACGCGTGGATAACCATCCCATCGCACAGGTCTTCGCGGAAATCGCCGACCTGCTCGAAATCAAGGGGGAGAATCTGTTCAAGATCCGGGCGTACCGCTCCGCCGCCGACACGATCAAGGCGTGGGCCGATCCCGTTGCACGGATGGACGAGAAGCAGCTCCTCGAGCTGCCAGGTATCGGCAAGGATCTGGCGAAGAAGATTCGTGAGCTCGCCGAAACCGGCACGTGCCGCTTTCACCAGGACCTGCTGCTTGAGTTCCCTCCGACCATTCTCGACCTCCTGCGACTGCAGGGCGTCGGTCCAAAGACCGTGGCGCTGCTCTATTCAGCGCTGAACATCCGCAGCGTTGACGAGCTCGTCGCGGCGGCCAGGGGAGGACGCCTTCGCGCGTTGAAAGGCATGGGGCCCAGGAAAGAGGCGCTCATCCTGAAGGCAGTCGAAGAACGGGAGAAAGATCGCGGACGACACCTCTTATCCGACACCACGACAATCGCGGCAGAGCTCGTCGCCTATCTCCGCGAGCACGCGCCGACCGCCGAATTCACGCCTGTCGGCAGCTTGCGGCGCGGGTGCGAGACATGCGGCGACATCGACATCCTCGCGACCATTGACTCCGCGCTTGTCCCGAGCCGGGTCGAAGGGCTTGCCTCGAGCAGAGTCGAGGCGCTTGCCTCGAGCGGCGTCGAGGGACTGATGGAACAGTTCGTCACCTTCCCTCGCGTCGAACGCGTCCTTGGCCAGGGCGACACCAAATCAAGCATCCGAATCGTCGGCGGATATCAGGCGGACCTTCGTCTCGTTCCCAGCGACAGTCGCGGCGCGGCGATGCAGTACTTCACGGGGTCGAAAGCGCACAACGTGGCGCTGCGCGATCGGGCCATTCAGCACGGCTTCAAGCTGAATGAGTACGGGCTGTTCAAGGTCGACGATGACAGCCGGGTTGCGGGAGACACCGAAGAAGGCATCTACGATGCGCTTGGCATGGAGTGGGTGCCTCCCGAGCTCCGGGAGCATCGGGGCGAGATCGATGCGGCGATCGCCCGGCGGCTGCCGCGGCTCGTCTCCGCCGCGGATCTGCGCGGCGACCTCCACATGCATACGACCGTCACAGACGGGCGTGACGATCTCGAGGCAATGGCGGCGGCGGCGCAGCGGCTCGGCTACAGCTACATCGCAATCACCGACCACAGCAAGGCGCTGGCGATGTCGAACGGTCTCGACGAGACACGGGCACTGGAGCACGCGACACGCATTCGTGCGCTGAATGGGCGATTCGATGGCCTGACGCTGCTTGCCGGCATCGAATGCGACATCCTCGCGGATGGCACGCTGGATCTCGCCGACGACTGTCTTTCGCAACTTGATATCGTGGTGGCATCCGTGCACTCGCATTACAGCCAGGGTCAGGCGCAGACGACGGAGCGAATCCTGAAGGCACTGGAATGTCCGTGGGTGGACGTTCTCGGCCATCCGATGAGCCGTCGGCTGCTTCAGCGCGAGCCGCTGCAAGTGGATTTCGATCGGATCGTGAGCGCCGCGGTGACACGCGGCGTCGCGTTCGAGATCAACTGCCAGGCGGATCGACTCGACTTGAGCGACGCGTTCGCCCGAAGCGCGAGCGAGCGCGGTGCGATGATCGTGATCTCGACTGACGCGCATTCGATCATGGCGCTCGGCAATATGCGATGGGGCCTTCAGGTGGCGCGGCGGGCGTGGCTCACCCCTGAGGCCGTGCTCAACACGAGACCCCTGGATGACATGCGCGCGCGGCTGCGAAGGAACAGGAAATGACCGACAGACCCCTCGGATTTGTCGCGTTGAAGTCCATCAGACAAGGCCCGCGGAGTCCGGACGCGGTGCTGGCGCAGATCCGCGAGATCTACTTCAAGACGACCAAGAAAACCATCGAGCACGACATTGCCCACGCGATCGAGCTGCTGAAGAGTCTCCCCACCGAGGATGAGCGCGACAAAGCAGCCGTGTATATGGACGGTCTCGCGCAGATGCGGAGCGAGTGGGCTCGAGCCGAGAAGAAGAACAGACGGAAATGAACGATCAGCCGCGGCGGTTCCTTCAGCGTGTGTGGCAGTCGGTGCGTCAGCCGCCGACGATCGCCACGGCTCATGTCGCGGACAACCTCATCGCCCTCTGCGATTCCCTGCTGTCAGAACGGGGAGAGGTGTCAGGTGCGCGCATCGCCACGGAAGCCATGGCGGCCTACAGAGAGCTGAACGACTTCGGGCGCGGCGCATTCTTCAGCCGTCTCGTCAATCAGTACGGCGCCGATTCGGAGGCTGTCGCCCGGGCCATCGACGCGTACCGAGCGGATCCGAACCCCGCACGGCTGAACGATGTGCACATGGCCGCCGAGCCGCGGCGGCAGGAGCTCTTTCGTCGTCTCAACACGGCTCCAGGCGGCACGCGCACGCTCGTGCAGATGCGCGCCGACCTGCTGAAGACGCTCGATGACCATCCGGACCGGGCCATCGTCGCCGGCGATTTGCTGCACCTGTTCCGCTCGTGGTTCAACCGCGGCTTCCTCGTGATGCAGCGCATCGACTGGAGAACATCGGCGCTCATTCTCGAACGGCTTATTCAGTACGAAGCGGTGCATCAAATTCAGGGGTGGGACGACCTGCGCCGGCGACTCGAAGGGGACCGGCGATGCTATGCGTTCTTCCATCCTGCCCTGCCCGACGAGCCGCTGATCTTCATCGAGGCGGCGCTGACGCCAGGCATTCTCGGCTACGTACGGCCTCTCCTGGATCCGCAGTCGCCCGTCGAGGATCCGGATGCCGCGCGCTGCGCGATTTTCTACTCGATCACGAACTGCCAGGCGGGGCTTCGAGGAGTGTCGTTCGGCAACTTCCTGATCAAGCAGGTCGTCGAAGACTTGAGTAGCGAGTTCCGCAAGATCCGGAAGTTCGCCACGCTGTCGCCCATACCGGGCTTCCGCTCGTGGTTGATGCTCCACCGGGATCGGATGTCGCCGTCGCTGGCGGCGCTGGCGCTCGACGGTCCATCCGCGCTCGCCGCTGCACCCGATGCGGCACGGGACGAAATCATGCGGCTCTGCGCGTACTACCTGCTTCGCGCCAAGCGTGGACACGCGCCGCTGGATCCTGTGGCGCGCTTCCACCTCGCTAACGGCGCTCGCCTGGCGCGGCTGAACTGGGGCGGCGATCTGTCGTTCGCCGGCTTCTCCTCGTCACTCGGGATCACCGCGAACTACGTGTACCGAATGGCGGACGTCGAAGAGAATCACGAGGCGTACGCGAAGGACTTCAAGGTGGTCGCGTCGTTCACGCTCGAACGCCTCGCCCGCGACGCACGGATTCGTGATGACGAACCACAGAGACACAGAGACGCAGAGAAAAACTAGTACCTCCGAGTGTCTGTGTCTCTGAGGCCCGTTGTCAGGCCCGCCCAGCGAACTCGCGGGTTTCCGTGTGCACCTTCACGCGCTCTCCTTCCTTGATGAAGAGCGGCACCCGAATCTCGAGGCCCGTCTCGAGCGTGGCGAGCTTGGTGACGCCGCCGCTGGCCGTATCGCCGCGGACGCCCGGCTCGGTATAGGTGACCGCCAGCTCGACGTGCGGCGGCAGCTCGAGACCGATCGGGCGGCCGTTGAAGCGCTGGATGTCGACATTCACGTTGTCGGCAAGCAGCTTGGCCGCGTCGCCCACGACGTCGGGACTGAGCGTGACGGTTTCAAACGTCTCCTGGTTCATGAAATTGAAGCCCGACGGATCCGAATAGAGGTACGACGCCGTCTCGACGGTGAGGTCAGGCTCCTTGAACTTGTCGCCCGCCTTGAAGGTCTTGTCGAAGACCGCCCGTGTCAAAAGGTTGCGCATTTTGATGCGGACCAGCGTCTGCCCGCCGCGCGCCGTCGGTTTCGACACCTCCACGTCAATACAGTGGTATGGCGCCCCCTCGTGCTCGAAGAACATCTTCCGCTTGATCTCGATCGCTTCAATCTGAGTGGCCATGGTGAGGTATCAGGTATCAGGTGTCAGCCGCTAGTGTATAAGAGTCTCCGAGGAGTCTTACTTATGCATCCCAAGTTCATCCGCGCACTGTTGTTCCTCGCCATCTTCGCTGTGGCGCACAGCGCCTCGGCGCAGACTGTCGCCATTCGAGCAGGCCGGCTGTTCGATCCGAAGTCAGGCACCCACCTGCAGAACCAGGTGATTCTCGTGTCCGGCGATCGCATTACCGATGTCGGCCCTGCGGCCTCCGTGAAAATCCCGGCGGGCGCCAAAGTCATCGACTTGAGCTTCGCAACCGTCCTCCCCGGGCTCATCGACGGTCACGTCCACCTGACCGACGGCAAGGGTGACCAGATGGCGGAGGCCAAGAAGGCAACGCACGACAGTCTGAATGCGGGCTTTACAACGCTGGTCCCGCAGGGATCGCACGGCGGCCTGTACACCGACGTCGATCTCCAGAAGCAGATCGATAGCGGCCGGGTGGTCGGGCCGCGACTGATCACCGCTGGACCGATCGTCGGGCAGGAACTAGCCGCGAAAGGCGCGGATCAATTCCGCAAGGCGCTCGACGACCTGCATGCGCACGGAGCGATGCACGCGAAGATCGTCCCCAACACCACCTATAGCTGGGACAAGCAGGGCAAGATGTCGAACACTGCCGTGGTCTCGCTCGACGAGCTCAAGGCGGCCGTTGACGAGGCGCACAAGAACGGGATGTTCGTCGCCACGCACTCGTACGGCGGCCCCGGCCTGAAGGACGCGATCGCCGCGGGCGTCGACGACATCCAGCACGCCACGGCGGCCGATGACGACGACATCAAGGCGCTCGTGGCCAAGCACCTGCCGGTCACGTCGACGATCCTCGATCTCCGCCAGGACGAGCCCGCCGATCTCATCAAGTGGGCGCCGTTCAGCAAGTTCCGCGAGATGCAGAAGACGTGGGTGAAGATGATGAAAGCGGGCGTCACGCTTGGATTCGGCAGCGGCGCCACGCCCGTCACCGGCGGCGCCGGGCGGATCTTCGACGTCGCGTGCCAGTGCTCGCACGGCGTGCAGGCCGAACACCTCGTCGTCCTGACGCAATGGGGCGCCACACCGGCCTACGTTCTGAAGATGGCGACGAGCGTGAACGCCGCGATTCTTCACAAGGAGAAGGACCTCGGCTCGGTCGAGAAGGGCAAGTACGCGGACATCATCGCGACCGACGGTGATCCGCTCCAGGACATCACCGAGATCCAGAATGTGAAGTTCGTCATGAAGGGCGGACAGGTGATCAAGAACGACCTCGCCCCGAAGCCGGGCACGAACCAGACGAGATAGGAGCGATATGCGCGATCCGTTCACCGTCAGCCGCCGCCGGCTGCTGCAGTCAGCCGGCGCACTCTTCGCGGCCGCCACATTCCGTCCTGTGGCGGACGTGGATGCCGCCGACGCCGCGGAAGTCAGCGACGTGATGACGACGCTCAGTACGTTCATGGGCGGCGCCGCGGAGCGTGCGCTTCCGGACACCGTGGTCGAGAAGACGAAGTTCATGATTCTCGACACGCTGGCGGCGATGATTTCGGGCTCGGCGCTGCCGCCGGGCAAGTTCGCGATCGAGTTCGCGCGGGCCAACGGCGGCAATCCCGTCTGCGCAGTCGCCGCGTCGAACGTGCGATGTGGTCCCATCGAGGCGGCGCTCGCCAACGGGATCCTCGCGCACTCGGACGAGACCGACGACACGCATCCGCCATCGCAGTCGCATCCCGGGTGCGCCGCGATCCCGGCGGCGCTCGCCGTGGGCGAGAAGTTCGGCATCAGCGGCACCCGCTTCGTACGTTCGGTCGCGCTCGGCTACGACATCGGCACGCGCGTCACCGCGACGCTCGGCAAGCTTCAGTACATGTTCGAGAGCCATCGCAGCACGCACGGCATCGCAGGCAACTTCGTTGCGGCGGCTGCCGCGGGATGCGCCGCCGGGCTGAATACCCAGCAGATGCGGTGGCTGCTCTCGTATGCCGCCCAACAGGCCTCCGGCCTCGCCTCGTGGCAGCGCGACGTCGATCACATCGAAAAGGCGTTCGACTTTGGCGGCATGGCCGCGCGCAACGGCGTCACGGCGGCGCTGCTCGTCCAGGCCGGCGGCACCGGCGTCGACGACATTCTGGCCGGCACCGACAACTTCTTCCAGGGGTTCGTGCCGAAAAACAACCCGCGCATGATCGTCGAGGAGCTCGGCACGCGCTTCGAAGTGATGCGCACCGACATCAAGAAGTGGACGGTCGGCGCGCCGATTCAAGCGCCGCTCGATGCGCTCGACACGCTCATCAAGCGCGAACGCTTCGATGCATCCCAGGTGAAGCAGGTCGTCGTCCGCGTCGCCACCGACGAAGCGGCGATTGTCAACAACCGCGAGATCTCGGATATCAACCTGCAGCATCTCATCGCGGTGATGCTGCTGGACAAGACCGTGTCATTCAAAGCCGCTCACGATCTCGGCCGAATGAAGGACCCCGCTGTTCTGCGCGAGCGCGCGAAGGTGCAGCTCGTGCCGGACGCGGAGCTCGAGAAACTGATGCCGCAGCGCACGGCGATCGTCGAGGTGACGCTGGCAGACGGAAGAACCGTGCGCGAACGCGTCGGAACCGTGCGCGGCACGGCCGCCAATCCGATGCCGAAGGACGAAGTCATCGCCAAGGCACGGGATCTGATCGCGCCGGTGCTGGGCGCAGCGACGTTCCAGAGACTGTCCGACACGGTATTCGCGCTCGAGTCGGTGACGAACGTCAACGACCTGCGGCCGCTGATTCAGAAGTTGTAGGGGAGGGTCTGAAGACCCGCCCCTGCGTTATTTATCGATCACGACCTTCTTGCGTGCCGTGACGCGCAGCACCTCGGGGATGTTGCGATTAGTCGACAGGACCTTGAGGTCTCTGTCGTTGAGGCGCTGCAGGAAGTTCATCGACATCGCGACAGGCGTCTTCGGGTTCCTCACCAGCGCATGGACGATCGCGTAACTCTTCGTCCACGCGCGCGAGAAGCCGATCATCCGCAGGATTTCATCCGACACGTTCGCCATCTTGGCGATCGCCTCGACTTCCGTTTCCGTCAACTTCGGGCTGCTGAGCACGGAGACGCCGACGATCTTGTTCGGATCGCGCACGAGCACGGCGCGCTCCTCGCGGGTGCCTTTCATCGCCAGCGCCATTCGCTGCGCGACGTTCAGTGCGGCAATCTTCTGCACCGTCGACGCTCGCGCTTCTTCTCCCTCCGGCAATTCCTCAGGCAGCGGGTCGACTCCCAGGTCGGCGGGTAGATTGCCGCCAAGATCCACCAGCGGTGCGTCCCCTTCGTGCACGGCGGCCGCCGCGGGCTGAATGCCGCGGCCGGCAAAGAACTCGCGCATCTCCGCCGACGCATCCGAACGCGCCAGGAACGCCTCGAGCGACGCGCGTGGGATCATCGAGATGGTCTTCTCGGCCGCGGCTCTGATGTCGGGATCCTGATCGTCGAGCAGCACCATCAGCAGCGCGATCTGCTCGTGAGCGCGCGGCGCCACGCCGCCTTCCGCCGCCTGCAGGCGGATGTCGCGCGCGACCTCGCCGCGACGGAAAAAATCCAGGAGAGGTGTTCGTACGCCGGGATCGGGCATAGGCCGGTATCTGGAAAGTGGAAAAGTTAAAAAGGAGAAAAGTGGAAGTAAGTTCCACTTTTCTCCTTCTTCCATTTTTCCACTTTATTTCAATTTCAGCGTCCAGAAGATAATGGCCACCGCCACGAGGACCAACGTGCAGAGGATCATCACGGCTCGCGGATCGAGTCGCCGTCTCTCAGTAAACCCGTCGTCAATGAGCACGTGCGGGCTGCCTGCCGTCACCGAATCGTGCGGGAACTGCGACAGGAAGTCACGGACAGTCTGCTCGGGATCGATCCCGATCTGTGCCGCGTAGGAGCGCACGAACGCGCGCGAGAAGATTCCGCCCGGCAGGCGTGAGATGTCGTTGCGCTCCAGCGCTTCGAGCGCGCTCACCGAGATCTTGGTTGCGTCGGCAATCTCGCGCAGAGAGACGCCGCGCTGTTCGCGCACGTGCCGCATCCGCGAGCCGAAATCGTCCTCGAATGCCTTGATGGCCGCCATCGAATGCGCCATGTTAGGGAACGCTCCCGAGCGTGTCAAACAGGCCTATGGCGGCCACGCCGCTGGCGCCTGCGGCCATGACCTCGGCGATTCGCGCGCGCGTGATGCCGCCGATCGCCAGCACGGGAAGAGATGTGGCGCGTACGACCGCTGTCAGCGCGGCGACACCTGCCGGTTGACGTCCAGGCTTGGACGCCGTGTCGAAGACCGTTCCGAAAATCAGGTAATCGAGACCGCCGTCGCGCGTCGCCGCCACGGCATCCGCGGCGGAATGAACGGAGCGTCCGACGAGAAACGGCGCGGGCGTCATGGCGCGCGCCCGTGCCGCGCTGAACGAATCCGCGCGAAGATGCACGCCGTGGGCGCGCCCGGCCAGCGCCACGTCGAGCCGATCGTTGACGAGGATGCGTGTGCGCGTGCCGTTCACGGCGGCGACGCATGCGGACACGACGCGCGTCAGGGGACCTCCGTCGAGGTCGCGCTCCCGAATCTGAATCAGGTGGACGCCTTCACGCGCGGCCGCCGCGACGCGATCGACAAGCGCCCGCTCCCAGGACGCGCCGTAGCGGCGCCGATCGGTAACCAGGCAGAGGACCGGTTTCTTCCACTTTTCCACTTAACTCCGGAATCCCTGCAAAGGAGTGGCTTCCGTATCGGTCCTGCGCGCGATGATGATCGAAATCAGCTCGCCGAGCCCTGAGAGCAGATTGATCACACCGAGCCCCGAGACCGCGCCGCGTACGAAGTTGTTGGTGATCACCGCATGCAGGGCGGGCACCATCTCGGCGAAGTAGTTTCGATCCCAGAAAGCCGACCACGGCACGATCAGCAACGCGAAACCGAACTCGAAGAAGAACGCGACAATGAGCAGCCGTTTCACGAGCGGTGGCTCTCCGTCTGCTGCGCCCGGGAGAGATACATGATCCGTGTTCGGACGTCGCGGTATCCCTCCGCTTCGGCGTCGAGCTCCATCAGAATCGCGAGCGCGCGCGCCGACTCACCCTGCGCCTCGAGCGCACCGGCAAGCTCGTACAGCAGGTCGTAACCCTCGTCCGGCGACGGCGCGGGCGCTTCCGCCGCGCGTTCGAGCCACTCAACCCCTTCATTCAGATCTCCGCGATCGATCAGCAGTCGGCCCAGACGCGCAGCGGCCTTGAAGCGCATCATCGGGACACGCGCCGACGCTTCGAGTGCGGCAATGGCCTCCTTGTCGAGTCCCTGCTCGATGAACTGCAACGCTTGTTCGTACTGCTGGAGAGCGGCCGACGCCTGCTGCTCTCGAGCGGACTTCGCGCGCATCTGCGCGAAGATGTCCTCGATATCGGCGGATGCCGGTTCGGCCGCGATGGTTTCAGTCACCGCCTGCGCGTCCGGGGAAGCGCCGGCAGGACCGGGCACGTCCGATGACTCGTCAATCGCTCCGGAGCTGCCTGCCGAGGTCTCCCCGAAGTTGGGCGGCAGCACGGGTCCCGGTGAGATGAGGCCCGAAAGGGCGGTGCTCAGGTCGATCTCGGCCATCTCCAGCATCACGGTGTCGTCATCGCCCGAGATGAGCGGATCCGGAATCGCTGCCCGCGGGCCGGGCGGCTCGATTGGAACCTCCGCCGCCGAAAGCCCGGTGACACTCGGCGTGTCTTTCTCGGGATACGCAAAGACGTCGATCTCGGGGAGGTCCTCGCTGACCTGGAGCTGCGGCAGCTCCAGGTCGTCACTCGACGGCGCGACCGCCGTCGGCGGCGGCGGTTCCGGCTCCGGCTCCTCTGCAGGCTGACCGGCGCGGACTCGCGCGACGATTCGCTCGGCGTTCGGCGTCCCACGTTTGGTCAACGCCTGAAGCAACAGATCGGCGTGAGCATCGTTTCCCGGATCGCCGCGAACGAGATCCTCGGCGATGCCGAGCAGCTTCGCCGTCGCGGGTTCGTGCGGTGTGTGCGCGACGAACTTCTGCAGTGCGGCACCCGCCGCTGGAACATCGCCACGCAGCAGCGCTGCGTCGGTGATTGCATCCACGCACGCAAACGCCGAGTCGATCCGGCCGTTCTTCATCAACTCGTCTGCAAGCTTCGCGACGTCCGACTCACGGTCCGGCGCCAACGCAAGCACGCGCGCCATCGCTACGCGCGCGTCCTCCTCATGCCCATCCGCGAATTCGAGCGTCGCCAGCGCCAGCAGGAGCTCCACATCGTCGCCGGCGGTGTCGAAGCTCAAATACACGCGCGCCTGCTTCGGCTGTCCCGCCGCGAGGAATTCGCGAGCGAGCCGGATGCGCAGCTCGGCGTCGAATGGATCGATCTCCGCGGCCTCGGCCAGCAGCTGCATCGCCTCGTTGCGCTTTTTCTCTTTCTCCAGGACGTGCGCCGCTTCCTTCAACAGCTCGACGGCGCGGAACCCGTCGCCGATCTGCTGCGCCGCGTGCGCGGCGGCGATCTTCGACTCGACGTCCGATTCCGGCAGCGACCCGAGACGGAGGATGCACTCCGCGGCCGCACGGCCCTCGCCGCGTGCCTCCCGCTGCTTTGCCACCTGGCGGAGGTACTGCTTGGCGTCGACGAACTTGCCCTGGCGTTCGCCGATGCTCGCCAGCTGCATCAGGATGTGCTCGTGATCGGCCTGAAGCTTCAGCGCCTTTTTGTAGAGCGCCGCGGACTTTGGAAAGAAGCCCTCGGAGAACTGATGATCCGCAATCCGGATGTATTGCTCGATCGCCTTGTCATTCTTCCCGGCGCGGACGTACAGATCGCCCAGCGCGTTGATGCTGTTCCAGTCCTGCGGCTGGTCTTCGACCAGGCGCACGTACTCTGCGATCGCTCCATCGAGCTTTCCCTGGCGGAGCAGCTTATCCGCCTGCTTCAGAATCGCGTCCCGATCAATTGGCAAGGAAGATGGTGTCGACCAATGTTCGGATCGACGAGTTTACGAATGGCAGCGCATCAATTCGAATCCGGCAATTCGTCCGCTCGTAAATTCGTAAATCCTTCTGTTTCTGTATGTTCAATCCTATCAAACAGGGAGGGAGGCCTGAAGGAACGCCGGTGCAGCGGCGAATACCCGTGCTGGGCGACGGCCGCGAGGTGATCCGCGGTCGCATACCCCTTGTGCCGATCGTAGCCGTAGCGCGGGTCGGCTGCGTGGTGGGTCAGCATCTCGCGATCCCGGGTCACCTTGGCAACGATCGACGCCGCGGCAATCGCGGTACAACGGCGATCGCCGTGGAGCACGCCGTACTGCGCCATCAGCAACTCGGGAATACGGAACGCGTCCACCAGCACCAGATCCGGCAGCGGCGCCAGCGTCATCACCGCCCGGCGCATCGCTTCAAGCGACGCGCGGTGGATGTTCATGAGGTCAATCTCCACCGGCTGCGCGGACGCGACGGACCACGCCAGCGCCTTGCGCGTAATCACTGTGTACAGGCGCTCGCGCTCGAGCGCCGTCACCGTTTTCGAATCGTGAATGCCGGGAATATAGCGGTCGGGGTCGAGGACGACGGCGGCGGCGACGACCGGGCCGGCAAGACAGCCGCGCCCGACCTCGTCCACGCCCGCGACGCGATGAAACCCGTAACGCCGCAAGGCGTTCTCGAGGGTTCGCATCGCTCGCACTTTCACCATGGCTCGCTCCCGCGGCGAGTTTACTGCTTTTTCGCGGTCGATTCCTTCATCCTGGCGGCCTTCCCCTTCAGATCGCGCAGGAAATACAGCTTGGCGCGCCGAACACGCGCCGACCGCACGACATCCACCTTCGCGATCGTCGGCGAGTGGAGTGGGAAGATGCGCTCGACGCCCTGCCCGAAGGAGACCTTCCGCACCGTGAAGCTGGCGCGCGCCCCGCCGCGGTGCAGCCCGATGATGATCCCTTCGAAGATCTGGATGCGTTCCTTGTCGCCCTCACGCACCTTCACGTGCACGCGCACGGTGTCGCCCGATTTCATCCGCGGCCGATCCGTCAGCTGCGACTTCTCGACCTGTTCGATCCCAGTCATCGTTCCCTCTCCATTTGGCGGCCGGTACAAGGGCCGCCCTACAATCCACGTTCTCTTCGAATCTCTTCGAGTAGCTCGCGATCCTCATCGTCGAGCGCTGCCGCTTCAATCAGGTCCGGCCGCCGATCCAGCGTCCTTGCCAGCGCGGTCTTTCTCCGCCATCGCCGCACGTCCGCGTGATGGCCGGACAACAGCACGTCCGGCACCTTCAGACCGGCGAACTCCGCCGGCCGCGTGTAGTGCGGGTAGTCGAGCAACCCGCGCGCGAACGAATCCTCGGCGACTGACTGCTCGTCGCCGACGACGCCCGGAACCAGCCGGCTCACCGCATCGACGATGATCATGGCCGGCAGCTCACCACCGCTCACCACGAAATCGCCGAGGGAGATTTCCCGGGCGCCGACCAGCTCGGGCACCCGCTCGTCCATCCCCTCGTATCGGCCGCAGAGCAGCACGATATGCGAGAGCGTGCTCAACCGCCCGGCTTCGGCCTGCGTGAACCGCGCGCCTTGCGGCGACAGCAGAATCACGGCATCAGGCGTCCCTCGGCCGCTTCGAATCTCCTCGACCGCCCGGACCAGCGGCTCTGGCTTCATCACCATGCCCGGGCCGCCGCCATACGGCACGTCGTCCACGCTGCGGTGCCGATCCGTCGTGTGGTCGCGAAGGTCGTGGACCTTCACGTCGAGCACGCCGCTTGCGATCCCCCGGGATACGACACCTTCCGCGAGCGCAGCGTCGATCATCCGCGGAAAGATCGTGACGATGTCGAACTTCATAGTGGGCAGTCGGCAGTAGGCAGTGGGCGGTAAACAGCAGGGAACGTCGCTTACCGCTCTTCCTGTCGACTGCCCGCTGCCAACTGCCGACCACGCCGCGTTTCGTTCAACTCCAGCAACCCTTCAGGCGGCTTGATACGAATCTTCTTCCTTACGACGTCGATGTCGACACAGATTTCAACGGCCAGCGGAATCAGGATCTCCCCGCGCGGTCCCTCCATCACCAGCCGGCTCGCACCGGCGCCGCCTTCGACTTTCGCCACCTCGCCGACGACGTCGCCAGCGGTCGTCTCGACGACGCACCCCACGAGCTGATGCTCGTAGTAGGTGCCTGCCTGCAGCGGCTGCAGCGCGTCTTCCGGAACCCTCAGCTCCTGCCCTGCGAGCCGCTCGACGTCTTCAATCCGATCGAACCCGACAAAGCCGACAATCGGGCGGCCATTCTGCAGCCGCAGCGACGCGACTGTCAGCTGCTCGTCACCCGCGCTCGACCGCGTCCAGACGATGGCGCCCTTCGCAAACCGTTCCTCGATGAAGTCGGTTTCGGGATGGACGACCACCTGGCCCCGCAGGCCGTGAGGACGGGCGATGCGCCCGACCAACGCCCAGTCATCCCAACCGCTCAAATCCCAATCCCTGGGTGTTAATCGCGAATGTCCAGTTGCGCCCGTTTCCCGTGTTTCTCCGCCGTGAGCGCCACCAGCGTTCTGAAGGCCGCAGCCGTTCTTCCCTGCCGCCCGATAATCTTGCCCATATCGCCCGGTGCGGTGGTCAGCGAGTACACCTTCATACCCCGCCGCTCGTTCTCCGTGACACGCACCGCGTCGGGATGATCCACGAGCGCCCGGGCGATCACTTCGATGACCGCTTTGATCGGGTCGCCCATTTATTGAGCTTCGACGACCGGCGCCGACAAATCGCGCGACAGATGCCTGCCGAGAAGCGTGCGCACGGAATCGGACGGCTTGGCGCCCTTCTTCAACCAGTGCTCGATACGCGCCTTGTTCAAGTCGACCTTCGCCGGCTTCGAACGCGGGTTGTACGTGCCGACGTTCTCGACGAAGTTGCTGTCGCGCGCCGATCGCGCTTCCATGACCATGACGCGGAAATAGGGTTTCTTGCTCGACCCCATTCTCCGTAAACGAATCGTTAACATCGACTCTCCTCTTGGTCCGGCTAAAGCCGGACTCTACCGATACGCGGTGGAGTGTCCGTGTTCAGGCGGACCTCATCGCGTCTTAATGAGCCCCCAGGGCCCACCCTTCTTCCGCTTTTTCCCGCCCGGAGCCGCCATCCCCTTTGGCATCTGCGCCGGCATCTTGGGCATTCCCTTCATTCCCGGCATACCGCCCTGGCTCATCATCGACAGCACTCTGCGCATCTCGGTGAACTGCTTCAACAGCCGGTTGACTTCCTCGACCGTCGTGCCGCTCCCCTTCGCGATGCGCTTGCGGCGGCTGCCGTTGATGATCCGGTCGTTGCGCCGTTCTTCCGGCGTCATCGAGCAGATGATCGCCTCGACGCGTCCCATCTGCTTCTCGTCGGGCTTGTTGTCCGCGAGCTGCTTCAGGTTGCCGAGCCCCGGGATCATCCCGAGGATGCTCTCGAGCGGCCCCATCTTCCGGAGCGTCTTGAGCTGCTTGCGGAAGTCGTCGAGCGTGAACGCGTTCTTCCGCAGCTTCTCTTCGAGATCCGCCGCGTCGTCCTGATCGATCGCCTGCTCGGCCTTCTCGATGAGCGACAGCACGTCGCCCATGCCGAGCATCCGCGAGACAATCCGGTCGGGGTGAAACAGCTCCAGATCCGTGAGCTGCTCGCCGCTGCCGACAAATGCGATCGGCACGCCGACGACCGACACCACCGAAAGTGCGGCGCCGCCGCGCGCATCGCCGTCGAGCTTGGTCAGCACGACGCCCGTGACACCGACGCGCCGGTTGAACTCGCCCGCGCTCTTGATCGCGTCCTGCCCGGTCATGGCATCCGCGACGTAGAGCAGGTCGGACGGCTGCACGGCGGACTTGATCGCCTGCAGTTCGTCCATCAGATCGTCGTCGATGTGCAGCCGCCCTGCGGTATCGACGATGACCGTGTCGAATCCTTTGGCCTTTGCCTCGGCCAGCGCGCTGCTCGCGCGCGCCACCGGATCCATCGTCTCCGGCTCGTACACCCTGACGTCAGCCTTCTGCCCGACGATCGACAACTGCTGGATGGCCGCAGGCCGCCGCACGTCGGTCGAAACCATCAGCGGATGCTTGCCCTGCCGCGCCAGCCACTTCCCCAGCTTTCCCGATGTCGTCGTCTTGCCCGAACCCTGCAGGCCGAGCAACAGGACAACGCGCGGCGTCGGCGCGTCCTTACGCAGGCCACCCTCGGTGTCGCCGAAGAGCGCCAGCATCTCGTCGCGGACGATCTTGATGACCTGCTGACCGGGCGACAGACTCTTCAGGACCGTCTGATCCATCGCCTGGTCGCGGACGCGATCGATGAACGCCTTGACGACCTTGAAGTTGACGTCAGCTTCGAGCAGCGCCAGCCGGATCTCCCTCAGCGCGGTCTCGACATGTTCGGGCGTGAGCCGGACCTCGCCGCGCAGCGACTTGAAGACATCCTGGATGCGCGTGCTGAGCGACTCGAACATGGGGAACCGTTAGGCGCGGGCTAAACCCAACCGACGCAAACAGTTAGTTTATGGCGGGTGGGGCATGTCAGGCAAGTAGGGCGGGCGGGGCGTTTATCGCCTTACCCGCCCTACGCGCCTTACTCGCCTTATACCGACGAAAGTTTGTGTCCGAGCTTGTCCTTCTTGGTTTTCAGATACTTGCGTGTCGACTCCGAGGCCGGGATTTCGAGGGGAACGGCCTCGGAAACCGACAGGCCGTACCCCTGAAGCCCGACGAACTTCCGCGGGTTGTTGGTCAGGAGCCGCATCGTCTTCACGCCGAGATCGGTGAGGATCTGGGCGCCGATGCCGTAATCTCGCTGATCCGGCTTGAAGCCGAGCCGCTCATTCGCCTCGACCGTATCAAAGCCCTGATCCTGCAGCTCGTACGCGCGAATCTTGTTCGCCAGCCCGATGCCGCGCCCTTCCTGGTTCAGGTACAGCAGGACACCTCGACCTTCTTCGGCGATGCGCGCCATTGCCGTTTCGAGCTGGGCGCCGCAGTCGCAGCGCGCCGAATGGAACACATCGCCGGTCAGACACTTCGAATGGACGCGGACGAGCACGTCCTTGCCGTCTCCGATGTCGCCGCGCACCAGGGCGACATGCGTCATGTCGTCCACGACGTTGTCGTACGCGTAAATCGCGAAGTCGCCATGCTCGGTGGGCAGCTGCGCGTGCGCAACGCGCTTGACGAGGCGCTCGGTACGCATCCGATACTGAATCAGGTCCGCGATCGTGATCATCGGCAAGCCGTGCTTGCGTGCGAATTTGGTGAGCTCGGGCACGCGCGCCATCGTGCCGTCCTCGTTCATGATTTCGCAGATCACGCCGGCCGGATACAGACCCGCCATCCTCGCCAGATCGACCGCCGCTTCCGTCTGACCGGCGCGCACCATCACACCACCATCACGCGAGCGAAGCGGCGACACGTGTCCCGGCCGCGCAAGGTCTGAAGGCCTCGTCTCGGCCTTGATCGCGGCCAGTACGGTTGCGGCGCGATCGGCCGCCGAGATGCCCGTGCCGGCGCCCTTCAGATCGATCGGAACGCAGAACGCGGTTCCGAACGTGGTCGTATTCGAATTGACGGCGAGTGGAATCTCGAGCTCGTCGAGCCGCGCCCCCGTCATCGACAGACAGATCTGGCCGCGGCCGTATTTCGCCATGAAGTTGATCACGGCAGGCGTGACCTTTTCGGCCGCAATCGTCAAGTCGCCTTCATTCTCGCGATCCTCGTCGTCGCAGACGATGATCATGTGGCCGTCGCGTATCGCAGCGATCGCGTCCTCGATCGAGGCAAACGGCGAACGTTTCCGCGCCCCCTTGGCGATGTGAATGTTCTTGGTCATTTCTCGACTCCGTAGGGGCGGCCCTTCAGGTCCGCTCCGTAGGGACGGACCTTACGGTCCGCCTCTACAGTCAACTGCACCGAGCGGGCGACATACTTGCCGATCATGTCGCACTCGATGTTCACGCCGTCGCGCACGTTCAACGATGACAGTGCGGTGTGCGTCCACGTGAACGGAATGATCATCACATCGAACGTCGACCCGCCGAGCGCCGCCAGCGTCAGACTGACGCCATCGACGGCAACCGAACCCTTGTGAATCAGATACGGCGCAAGGCTGCGGTCGAACGAGATGGTCAGCCAGTGCGAGTCGCCGTCAGGACGAATCGCGTCGACAGCGCCCGTGCCGTCGACATGCCCCTGAACGAAATGGCCGCCGAAGAGACCATCGGCCCGCATTGGCCGCTCGAGGTTCACGCGTCGTTCCTGCCGCAGCGCTCCGAGGGTCGTCACGCGCGCCGTCTCGGGTCCGATGTCGGCGTGCACATCGCCGCCGTCGATCGACGTGATGGTCAGACAGACGCCGTTGACGGCCAGACTGTCGCCAGGGGAGAGGACTGAGGCGAGGTCCGTGCGGATGCGAATTCGGATCCCGCCCGCGACGGTCTTCAGTTCTGCAACGGTCCCGACAGTTTCAATGAGGCCGGTGAACATACCCTTCGATGAGTGTATCGGGGCCGAGCACCTCTACGCGGGGGTCGATCAACGACGACAACGACCACGGCCGGCCACCGAACACCGGCACGCCCGCAGGCCCCAGAGCTGCCGGCGTGACGTACAGTTGGACGTAATCCACGACGTCTGCGTCCCAGGCTGCTGCGTGCAGGCGTGCACCACCTTCGAGCAAGAGGCTCTGGACGCCCTCGCTTGCCAGCTGCCGAAGGATCGATTTTAGGTCCTCGCCGGGCGATCCCACCACCCGCACCGGTCCCTGAGCCTGCGTTGAAAACACGCGCGCGGTCTGCGGAACCCGCCGGCGGTGGTCGAAGATTATTCGGATGAGCGGACGCTCCCGGTAGACATCCCGAACGGTCAGCAGAGGATCATCCACCAGAATCGTGTCCGAGCCGACGCCAACCGCATCCACCTGCGCCCTCAGGTACTGCACCCGTCGATTCGCCTCGACCGACGTGAGCTGCGTTCGCCTGCCTGGCGCCGCGGCAATGCGTCCGTCAATGCTCGTTGCGGCCTTCAGGATGATGAACGGACGTCCCTGACGGACGGCGGTAAGGAACGGCTGATTCAGCCGCGCCGACGCCTCGCGGCCGATCCCGTCGACGACGTCGATGCCGTGGGCGCGAAGCTCGTCAAAGCCGCGGCCGCTGACGAGCGGAAACGGATCTTCCATCGCGGCGACGACTCGTTTGATGCCGGCTGCGATGATTCGTTCCGTGCATGGTCCCGTGCGTCCCGTGTGCGAACAGGGCTCGAGCGTGCAATAGAGCGTCGCACCTCGCGCGCGCGCGCCGGCTTCGTTCAATGCATGGACTTCGGCGTGCGGTTCGCCGGCGCGTTCATGCGCACCGTCGCCGACGACAACCCCTTCATCGGTGACGATGCACGCCCCAACAACGGGATTGGGCGTGGTCCGACCCAGGCCACGGCGCGCCTGCTCGAGGGCGCGGCGCATCCAGCGCAGGTCGTCCGCCTTCGCGACGTCGTCGCTTGGGCGCGACAGGTCTCTCACCATTTCTCCTGGAACAGGGCGTCGACGTAGTCCTGCGCGGAGAACGGAATCAGGTCGTCGATCCCTTCACCGACGCCGACATAACGAATCGGCAGCTTCAGATCGTTGGCAATCGCCACGGCGACGCCCCCTTTTGCCGTCCCATCGAGCTTCGTCAGGACGATGCCGGTCACGCCGGCGACAGATGTGAACTCGCGTGCCTGCGCGAGGCCGTTCTGCCCCACCGTGGCGTCGAGGACCAGGAGCACCTCGTGCGGCGCGCCTTCCGCGGCGCGTGCCGCCACGCGCCGGATCTTGTCCAACTCGTTCATCAGGTTCACGCGCGTGTGCAGGCGGCCGGCGGTATCGACAAGAATCGGATCCCGTCCTCTGGCCTTGCCTGATTGAATCGCGTCGAACACGAGCGCCGCGGGATCCGCACCATCCTTCGCGCGGATGATGTCCACGTTGGCGCGCTTGGCCCATATCTCGAGCTGCTCGACGGCGGCGGCGCGGAAGGTATCGGCCGCGCACACCAGCGGCTGCTGTCCTGAGGCTTTCAATAAATTCGCGAGTTTGCCAACGGTCGTGGTCTTTCCCGTTCCATTGACGCCGACAATCATCGTCACGTGCGGGTGATGGCCGTTCGGCGCAGGTTGCTCCACGGCATCGAAGACGCGGCGGATCTCTTCCTTGACCAAATCCCTGAGGCTTTCGCCGTGACGAGCGCGCGAGCGTACGGCATTGACGATGCGTTCGGTCGCGTCGAGGCCGACATCCGCCGAGATCAGCAGCTCTTCGAGCGCTTCGATCGTGTCGACGTTGACCGGCCGGCTGCGCTGCTCGCCCGTGTCCGCCTGCTGGACGATCTCCTCGAAGCGGCTGACGATCTGTTCCTTCGTGCGGGCAAGACTGTCGCGAAGCTTGTCAAAAAATCCCAAATTCCAAACCTCGAATCCCAAATCCCAACGTCACCGGCAACCACCAACCACTACCCGGCCTCCGCTCTTTGAGGCCGCAGCATCAGATCGTACAGCGCGCTGCGCGCATCCTTGCGCCCCGCCAGCAGCTCGGCGACCTGGGCCGCAATCGGCAGCTCGACGCCGTGGCGCGCCGCCAGCGCGAGCGCGGCGTCGGTTGTACGCACGCCTTCGGCGACCATCTTCATGCTCGCCAGCACATCCGGAAGCGCGCGGCCACGAGCGAGCTCGAGCCCGACGTGACGGTTGCGGCTCAACGTTCCGGTGCACGTCAGCACCAGGTCGCCCAGGCCGGTAAGGCCGGCGAGTGTTTCGCGTTGCGCTCCTGCCGCACACGCCAGCCGCGCGATCTCCGCGAGGCCGCGTGTAATGAGGCCCGCCTGCGCGTTGTGGCCGAGACCCAGCCCCTCGGCAACGCCGGCGGCAATGGCAATCACGTTTTTCAATGCCCCGCCCATCTCGACGCCGACGACATCGCTCGTGCCGTACAACCGGAAATATGGTGCGCGGAACTCCGACTGCACTCTTTCCACGACACGAGAATCGGTGGATGCGACGCACACCGCGGTCGGCAGCTCGCGGGCCATCTCCGACGCAAAGCTCGGCCCCGAAAGGACGCCGACCCGCACTCCCGGTCCAAGCTCCTGCTGGACGATCTCGGACGGCCTGAACAGCGTGTCCTGTTCGAGCCCTTTGGCGGCGCTGACGACAATCGCCTCGCGCCCCACCAATGGTGCCGCGCGGCGCAACACGTCACGCATGCCGTGCGACGGCACGGCGAAGACGACGACATCAGACCCGCGAAGAGCTTCGGGTAGATCCGCCGTGACGTTCAGCCGCGCGGGAAACGTGACGTCGGGCAGATAGACGGCGTTGGCTCGTCGTCCTCGAAGTTCGGCAATCAGCCCCGCATCGCGCCCCCACAGCCACGCGTCATGGCCTGTTCGTACCAGGTGCACGGCCAACGCCGTGCCCCAGCCGCCGGCGCCGAGAACCGCGATCACAGGCGCAATCCGATCCGCCGCTCGGTGCCCGCGATGAGCCGTAACAGGTTGTCGCGATGGCGATGCATGACGAGGAGAGCGGCCGCGACGGCGCCAACGACGACCGGGCCTGGTGCGCTGACCGCAAACGTCGCAACCGCGAGCGCAAGCGCGCCGGCGATCGACCCGGCGGAGATGAATCGCGTGACCAATATCGTGACCACGAATACGAGAGCGGCGATCGCGGTCGCAAACGGTGCGACCATCGCAAACACGCCGGCCGATGCAGCGACGCCTTTGCCGCCCCGGAATCCAATCCACGCGGGGTACACGTGGCCGAGAATCGCCGCCAGTCCCGCGGTCATGATCACGATCAGATCGGCCGTGAGGAGCCGGGCGACGACGACGGCGGTCGCACCCTTGGCGGCGTCAAGGAGCATGACCGCGACGGCCCGCGTCACACCAACGGTGCGAAGAACGTTGGCCGCCCCAAGGTTGTGACTGCCGACCCGACGCAAATCCACTCCACGCGATCGCGTCAGGAGCAGCGCGAACGGGATCGATCCCAGCAGGTATCCGGACACGATGGCGATTACGATTTGCATGGAATACGCAGGAGGGGCGTGTAGGTGGGCCCCTTCGGCGACAGCTTGCTCTGAAACAGTGTAATCGCGTCGATGCGGGCCGTGCCGACGCGACGATTCGCCAACCCCTCGAGGAGCGGGACGGTTCGCAGCCCTGCCGGCTCGCGCACGCGTGCCAGTGTCAGGTGCGGACTGTAGGCGCGTTCCTCTTCGGGGATGCCAAGGAGCGCGAGACGCCGGGTCACGTCCCGTTCTATGGCGAGGAGTTCCTCACGCCCATCCGTGATGCCGACCCAGAGCACACGCGGTGAACCACCTTTCGGAAATGCGCCCACGCCCACAAGCGTCAGATCAAAGGGTGCAACTGCGATGGGCGCGGTCAGCGCCTCGCAAACCGCCGACGCTTTTGCGTCGTCCACTTCTCCAATGAAGCGAATCGTCAGGTGCAGGCGGTCGGCGGGGACCCAGGTGACTTTCGCGCGCGGCGCGGCGTCAGATGCCCGGGTCTGGAGCTCGCCGCTCAGCGCGGCGGCGCGCGCCGCCAGCGCCTTGCCAATCTCGGCGGCCACAAAGAGCCTCACGTGTGTATACTCGCACGCGCTGGATCGGAGGACTCTGATGTTGCGTTTCGTGCTTGGTGTCGTGGGGTTGGTAGTGGCGATCGAGCCTGCGTTCGCGCAAACCGAACCGGCCGCCAATGCCACTCCTGCCGCGACCTATCGTGTCGTTTATCTGGAAGTGGCTCCGGCGGACGTCGCCCGTGTTGCCGCTGCGATGAAGGACTATCGCCGCGCCGCCATGAACGCGATTGGCGCGCTTCGCATCGATGTGCTGCAACAGGTCGGCCGCTCCAATCATTTCGCGATCTGCGAGAGCTGGCGCGACAACGCCGCGCTCGAGGGGCACCGGACCGCCGCCGAAACGCGGAAGCTCCAGGAGGTGCTGCAGGCGACCAGGGTCAGCCCGATCGACGAGCGCCTGCTCAGCCAAGTCGGGCCGCCATCGGCAACGGTCAGCGGAACGGGTGCAATCTACGTGGTCACGCATGCCGACTCGGTTCCGCCTCAGCGCGACGCAGCCGAGCGCGCGCTGAGCGAACTGGTCGTTCGATCGCGTCAGGAACCAGGTAATGCCATCTTCCTGGCCACAGTTCAACCAAACCGCAACAACCATTTCACCATCATCGAGCTCTGGAAAGACGAAAAGGCACTCGACTCTCACGCCGTTGCGGAACACACGAAGAAGTTCCGCGACACGTTCGGGCCGTTCTCGGGAGCATTGTTCGATGAGCGGATTTATAAGAGCGTCGGCTAGCACCTGCCTGGTCGCGATCGCGACCACCGCCGCGGCGCAGACCGCAGCAGCGCCAGCCGCCGCCGCGACAACGCGCGTGATGTACGTCGAGGTCGCGCCGTCCGACGTCGGCCGCGCCCTCGGCATTCTGAAAACGTATCGGCAGGCGGCGCAGAAGGCGTCCGGCGTCGCTCACGTCGAGGTCGCCCAGCAGATTGGCCGGCCGAACCTCTTCGCGATTCACGAGAAATGGAACGACGCGGCGTCCCTGCAGACGAACCTCACGTCGTCCGGCAACCGAAAGCTCCGTGACGATCTGCAGAGCGCATTAATCAGCCCGCTCGACGAGCGATTGCTCGCGGCGATTACCGCGGAGCCGGTACGCGGAGCGGTGTCCGATCAGGCAATCTACGTCGTCACACACGCCGACGCAGCGGCTCAGCGTGAACAGGTCCCAGGGATGCTGCAGGAGCTCGCGACAGGCGCTCGGCGTGAGAACGGCAACGTGCTGTTCGACGTCACCGTGCAGCCGAACCGCACGAATCATTTCACGTTGGTCGAGGTCTGGACCGATCAGAAGGCCTACGACGCGCACGTGATCACCGACAACACCAGGAAGTTCCGAGCCGCCTTCGCTCCGATATCAGGAGCTCTCTACGACGAGCGGATCTACAAGCGGATCCCTTAGGCCTGGGCGCTCTCGAGCAGCATGCGGCGCACCATGTCGAGCGCCGCCTGGGACGCCTGGAATTTCACCATCTCGCGTCCGCCGACGAACCGGAATGTGCGAACGCGCGTGCCGGCGACAGACGAGGCGGCGATGCAGACCATTCCGACTGGTTTGTCCGGCGTGCCGCCGTCCGGCCCTGCGATGCCGGTAACGCCCACTCCAATGTCCACCCTCGATCGCGTGCGAATGCCTTCGGCCATCGAACTGGCTACCTGTTCGCTGACCGCGCCGTGGGCTGTGATGAGTTCCTGCGGGACACCGAGCAATTCGACCTTCGCCGCGTTGCTGTAAGACACGATACCGCGTTCGACGTAGCGCGAGCTGCCGGGCACGTCCGTCAACCGTGACGCAATCAGTCCGCCGGTGCACGATTCGGCGACCGCAATCCACAACTTGCGTTCGACCAGCATCGCGCCAAGAACTTCCTCCAGTCCGCGGCCATCCGTGCTGTAGACGTGCAGGCCCATCACCCTTTCGACCTGCTCGACGGCCGTGTCGAGCGCCGATTCCGCTTCCGCGCGCGACGAGCAGCAGGCGGACAAATGCAGTTCGATCTGCCCCAGCGACGCAAGAATGGTTGCCGAGATTGGTACCGCTGCGCTCGCCCACTCGGCGTAAAGCGGCTGCACGGCTTCCTCGGTATGCGACTCGCTGCGGCCGGTGATCTTGATCACGCGACGGACCAG
>Ga0075434_100000862_pt1 | contig 24227 bp, 14 predicted proteins | sample RhiMethybrSRZTD3_FD_75298 | JGI IMG/M metagenome (GOLD analysis project Ga0075434, IMG submission 75298) | Populus rhizosphere microbial communities from Tennessee, USA - Rhizosphere MetaG P. TD hybrid SRZTD3 | ecosystem: Host-associated > Plants > Roots > Rhizosphere > Soil | place: USA... | reverse complement strand
AGAATTCGCGCAACAATTTCCCGAATGGATTGTTGCCGAACGATATGATTGACCTCACCCTGCGTGTCGAGCGCTGGTCCGTTGGGTGTAGCAGGAACGCCCACCGTAGGGCTTACTCCGGGACGCGGCTTCTGAGTGGGAAGGCCTGTATTCGCATCGATGCTGAAGAAGCTGAGATGTTCGTTTTTGTTTCCGTTGTGATTTAAATCGTCGAAATCGATGCTCAAATCCAGGACACTCTTGACGCGTGGGTCGTTCCTCCTCGTCAGCATCTTGTCCAAACCGTACCGGCCCTGATTCAGCGTGCCGGCGCCATTGTTGGCCAGTTTGCGAAGATTGATCGTGTCCGGAAACTTTTTCGGGTCGTAGAACATCTCGATGCTTTTCTGAATAATATCCGTTCCAGCGGGAAACAGTGCCGGCACGGTGGGATCGAATACCTGACGCAGCGTGCTGGGCAGCAAGCCCGTTGTCGTATTAGGTGAAGGGACGGTGTTCGGATTTGCAAATGACGGTTCAAGAGTCGGAATCATCTCTGCGACAATATCCTGAATACTCATATTCGGAATCGTCGGATCGTCGCTACTCCAGCCGTTCGCAATGTCTCGTGGATTGATCGATTCAACGAGATCCGCCCCTGCTGCTTTGAGCGTCGGAATGACTTCCTCGTTGAAGACACGAATGGATTCTGTATCGTTTATCGTCATGTTTGGCATGAATTCACGGACAATTCCAATCCGCTTGCCCTTCAAACTTGTGGCATGCGCGTAATTGTCGAAGGAAACATCGGGCGTGTATCCAATCTGGGTTGCCGTAATCGGGTCTTTACGATCGTATCCTCTGATCACATCGAGAACTTTGGCGGTGTCTACGACTGTCCGGCACTCGGGACCATATCTCTCGCGAATCAATTCCGCAGGCCAGCTCCCAAAGCGGCTCACCAGCCCTCGCGTTGCGGTCATCGCAACCAGGCCCTGTCTGCTACCGGGCTCCTGAATCGAGCCGCCGGATTCTTCCGCAATTCCACACACAGCGAGGTTGGCTGAAACGGCCGCCGCCGAGCCGGTGCTCGAACTACCGCCATCACGGTCCGTTGCGTATGGATTGCAGATTTGTCCGCCATATGAGCTTCGATGCGTTCCGACGGCATACTCATCCATGTTGCTCTTGCCGATGATGACCGCCCCGGCGGCACGAAGCTTCGCCACAAGCGTTCCGTCGTTGGGTGGGCGGTCATTTGTGAATTGGGTCAAAGATCCATCGGTCGTCCGCAGATCGAAAGTCTCCATCTGGTCCTTGATCACGATCGGGATGCACTGAAGCGGTTTCAGTTTGTGGAAAAATTTGTAATCGCGATCCAGAGCCTGTGCCACTTCGAGCGCGTCGGGCATATTGGGGTCGTTGTCGATCAAATCGGTTTCGGACCGTGGTCCGGGATCATCGGGCGGCTTGAAACCGAACGCTGAATAATGCGACGGCCGAAGATTTATGGTCGAAATCGCGTTGACCTTCTTGGCATTCGGCATAGCATTGACAGCGCCGAGAATGATTCCTTTCCCACTTGGCATGAAGAAGTCATAGTCGGGCCCGATACCGTCGCCGTTCTTGTCGTAATTCACACACTGTCCACTATAGGTTTTTATCCGCTTGAGATAGGTCTGGATCAGGGTTTCGCATGTGATATCGCCGCTTTCCAGCGCCGCGTGGATATCGGGAATCGTTGCCTCGACGATATGGAACTTGCCGTCATTTGCCACGTCCTGCATGGCGTGCGATGTGGATTGAAGTTTGAGCTGGCTCGTGGGCGGCAGCCCAACTCCCGGCCGTCCGCCGACGTCGATACCGGGTGGAGTTCCCGGACTAGCTTGAATTTCATCATCCGGCGTTTGTCCAAAAAGCGGGACCGTTCCGATTGCAAAAAATAAAATGCAGGCGAGAGTTTGCATCAAACGTCGAAACATGGATTCTCCTTCGCGAATTTAGTTTTATTGAAGCGGCTTGAAGTGCGCCGCTGAAGGGGCCGCGCTTGCACGCGTTGTGCCAACGGTTGTTTTTCGAGTGATGTCTATGAAAACGCGCAGCTGAACGAGCAGCGGGTGCGAAGCCATTCGGACGCTAGTCCGACAATGGTGTAACTTCAGTAAAAAATTCGCGACATATTTGTAAACGCGCTTACGAAACTGTAGCTGTCGTCCGCGAAGGGCAAAGCGATGGCGCTTCGCGGAGGACAGCTGCAGGTCCTCGGCTCAACGCTGATTCGCGGCCGCTGATTGTTTTGGAAGCGGACCAAACTCCGGCGGCGGCATACGGTGTTTGGTCGCGCGCTCATACGCCGAAGCAATTTTGAACAGTGTCGGTTCGTCGAACGGCCGCGCTGCAAAGTCGATACCGACTGGAAGCTTTGCAGGTGTCGGGCCGACGAGCCGTGTTCCGTCAGGCGACGTGGGATCCGCCACACGGTCGTATACCTGCGCCGTAAATCCGGCGGGCACTGTCATGGTCGGAAAGCCCTGCTGACCGAATACCGTCCAATGATACGTCCCACGATTGTTCAGGAGAGGCTCTTCCGGTTGCTGAATCTTCAAAGGCGGAACATTCATCGTCGGATACACAACCACGTCTACGCGGAGTTCCGCCATGCACTGCATGATCGTCTGCTGAAAAGCATGACGTTGCAGCATCCGATCCGCCATGTTCATATCCGTCACCTGCGGCCCGGCGCCGCCGGGGTTCGTCCGGGTTACGGCATAAAACTCGGGGTCTTTGATGTTGTTCACCTTCGTGGCCATGTCTCGACCGGTCGTGATTGCCGCATCACCACGCTGCCGGACATAGAGTTCCCGCATGTAGTTCCCTTCTCCTTCCGCAGCCGCTGTTCCGAAGCTGCGGATCGTGATCACATCAGGAACCAGCGAAGGATCCAGCGTCATATCGGCAAGGGTCTTGATGTGATCCGTGGTCGGCTTTCCTTTTTCGTCCAGAGGAAACTGTTTCGGCAGCTGTTTCGTGAAAATTTTATTCAGTGCGGCTGGCGCGTACTTGTTGATGCAGGCTTGAAAGAGCGCGCCTTCCGGCCCGGGATCGACGATCGTCGCGCCCAACTGACGCAGCTCGTCTATGGCGCGGTCGACAACATCGATGTTTTCTTCGTCCATTTTAGTAAACAGACGTTTGTTCATGAATTCGCGCACAACACCGATGCGTACGCCATCCAATCGCTCTCCGTGCGCAAAGGTTTCATAGGGCTGCGGCGGCGTACGGCCCGTACTGAATACAGTCAACGGATCCTTCGGGTCGTATCCCGCGATCACTGTCAAAATGCGAGCCGCATCCTCCACAGTCCTGCAGATCGGACCAACCCGTGTGTTGATGCCCGCGCCTATCATTCCATCGCGGCTCACCAGTTCCTGAGTCGGTGCAAGGCCCACGACATTGGTGGAGCGCGCCGGAATGCGAATCGATGTTCCCGTCTCCTCGCCGATCGAGCACGTCACTAGATTCGCCGAGACAGATGTGCCACTGCCGGCGCTCGAAACACCCGGCGTCCGTTCGGTGTCGTAGGGATTACATACGACACCGCCGAAAGCGTTACGCGGCTGAGGAGTTCCTGCATTCGCTTTGGCAAGGATAATCGCGCCGGCTTCACGAAGACGCCTGATGTGGTCGGCATCGCGCGGCGGACGATCGTTCGCAAACAAAACGTCCGCGCTTGCCGTTGTGCGCATGTCGTACGTGTCGTACCAGTCCTTGATCGACATCACCACACCCTGCAGCGGGCCCACGAGCTTTCCGGTCCTTTCAAATTCGCGATCCTGCGTTGCAGCCACTTCCAGCGCATCCTGCATCGCCGGGTCATCGTCTTTAAGATCTGTCATGCTGCGCGCCTTATGATCGTCGAATCCCATCGCCCGGCGTGTCGCAGGCCTGAGATTTAACGTACCGAGTGCATTCAACTGACCAGCATGCGGAATGGTTTTAATCGGGCCAAGCAATCCTTCCGGCATTTCGACGCAGGCTCCGTTGTACGCCTTGATTCGGGCCAGATACATGTTCACGACGTCCACGGTCGTGATCCGCTTCCCGAGGATCTCCGACTGGATGTCGCTGATCGTGGCTTCTTCAATATGGAATGACGCATTCCGTTGAGCGCTAAACATGGTCCCCCAACTGAGAGACGTCATCGTGATGCTGAGGAGAACTGCAATCATTTTCTGATGTGTCATGAATTGCCTCCTAAAATGAAACTCGAAATGCGACCTGGGCTGTGCGAGGCGGTCCAGCCGTGCCGTTGCGTGTGCCGAACGCCGCCGACGTTTCCAGCGTGTTGTAAGTGAATTGCTGATGGCTATACACGTTGAAGACTTCCGCTATCCCGGTCATCTTCATACGCTCACCGAGTCGAACGTCTTTTGACAGGTGCAGGTCCACCGTGTGAAATGAATCGCCATAAAAGTTCGCGCGCGGAATGACGCTCAAATCACTCCGGATGCGCGTAGAGCCTAGACCGAGAGGATCAACGTTAGTACTTGTTGTATAGCTCGGATTCGAAGATCCATAACCGAAATAGCCGGACAATGAGAATCCCATCGGCAGCGACCACACGCCATTAAAGCGCAGCGTATTGCGCTGGAAGTCCGTCGATGTAGCCCAGTCCTGCATGATATTGAAGGGGTTCACCTGCTTCGCACCATAGCCGGCGCTGCCGACACCGGTGTCGTGCTTGTAGATCATGAGCGTGTACGTGAGCCCGAATTGAAAATTTCTGTGATAGCGCCGGGTGAACGATGTCGCCAAAGCCATGTAGTTCGATCGGCCGTGGCTTTCGGCGACAGATATCGAATCGTAAGCCGGATTCGGCCGCCCGAAGACGAGAGGATTTTTGGGCAGGCCCGTCGCCGGGTTGTAAAACAGATTTGGATCACGCTGGCTGTCCTCGTTTCGTCCAATGTACTCCACGAGGTCTGCATCTAAACCCATAAACGGACTCAGCTGCTTCTGGAAACCGATCGCGTTTTGCCAGGTTTGCGGCATACGGAAATTGTGGCCGATAACCATAATTGTCTGCGGTTGCAGGGGCACCTGGCTACTCAGGACCTGGTCCTTCGTGATCCCGCGTGTCGGATCCTGCACCCAGCCCGGCTTGCTGTCATTGAAGTAAGTGTTCCCGACAAAGTTCTGAACATTGAACAGCTGTTGATCCGTCGCTTGTTCCGACACGCCCGCGAAGTAAAGGCCGCTTCCTCCGTGAATCACCAGATCGCTCCGCGGGCTCCAGGAAATGCCGAACCGTGGAGCGACATCGCGAAGGTCGCGGGTGTTGTTGCGAAATCCGAGATCCTCCGTTCCAAACGGTGCGTAGCCTGTGATAATCAGGATCGTAGTTGGCTTAACGCCCGGCGAAATCAGATCGTCCCATGCGGCGTCATACCGCACGCCCCAGTTGAGTGTGAGTTTACGATGGAGTTTCCAAGTGTCACCGAACCAACCGGAAATCATTGGTCGATTGATGTTGAAGTGCGTATTCCGCGCATAGTTGATGCGGAACGTCGTCGCGAGAGCATCCAGACCACTGAGATCCCATTTGCCGGGATCCAGTGCCGCTGAAGCGGGAAACCGTGTTGTCGCGTCAGCGGGCAATTTGCTGAACGCCATCGTTCCGCGAGTTCCCTTGTACCAGGTGCCGGTATCTCGACCCAGGCGTAACTCGCTGCCGATCTTGAGATCATGCGCCCCCTTGTGCCATGCCAGGTCATAGCGCGTCGTCACGAACTTTTCATGCCAGTCTTGCGGATAGTTCGACGGCGTTCCCAGTGACAATCCCGGAAAGCTATAGGTCGGACCGGAATAGACGCTGCTCGGGATATCGCTTGCGGCCCCGTAGTACCAGTGATACTGGAAATAGTTGATCTTCAGATCGTGCAGCAATGTGGAACTCGCTGCATGCGACCAGTCGGCGACGATGTAATTCGAGTCGTACAGCTGACTGACCGCGGCACTCGGCACAGAACTGACGGAACGTGTCGTGAAGCTACGGGAGGCGCCCCAGCGAGTCGTCACGTGATCTTTCGGATTGATCTGATAGTCAACGCGTGCAAGCGGCTTGCGCTGATCATTCTCCGTCGGCAAATCAAACCGCTGGCCCGCCAGTGCGCTCGGAGTAAGGATGATCGTGTTTGGCGCGCGCTCGCCTTCGTAGGCGACGAAGTACTGCATCTTATCCTTGATGATCGGTCCGCCGATCGTTCCACCAACCTGCTGGTTAGAATAAGGCAGCACCTTATGGGCGTACGCATCAGGTGCATTGAACCTGCTGTCGCGAAAGTACCCGTAAAACGTCCCGTGTGTTTGATTCGATCCCGACTTTGAGATCGCCTGCACCTGCATTCCGGTCGAGCGCCCCATCGTTACGTCGAACAGATTCGTGATGATCTGGTACTCGGCAATGGCATCGCGGCTGATGATCGGCTGCCCGAATCCGGAGTGGCTGGCCGTGTTCGTGATGTTCTGGCCATCGAGGTTCAGCAGAAATGCTGCATCTCGATTTGTGCCCGGCCGGGTGGTCATGGTGTTCATCGTGATGCCCTTCACCAGCGTTGCCAGCTGCTGCCAGTTGCGCCCGGCAATGGGAATCTCCTGCATCTGACGAGTATCGACATTTGCTGCGACCTGTGCCTGCTGGCTGTCGACGAGCGGTACTTCACCGGTGACGGTGAGCTCTTCAGCAGTGGCAGCAACCTTCATGATGAGTCCGATGTTCGCGTTTTGACCTACGAGCAGCTCAATGTTTGAGATTGTCGTAGACCCGAATCCCGGAAGGTCGGCCTGAAGGTTGTACCGCCCCGCGGGCATTCCGACTAACCGGTAGTCTCCGGTCTCGTTACTCACATCCGTAAATTGCCGGCCTGTCTCGATGCCGGTTGCGATGACAGTCACCCCCGGCAGAACGGCTTTCGACTCGTCCATGACATTGCCGAGAATGGAAGCTTGCTGCGACAGCCCGATCTGCGGCCTTGTCAGAATCCATACGATCACGATCACTTTCCCGATAGCTCTCCATAATTTTCGATCCATGTACACCCATCCTTTCGTGCGGTTGAGCAGAAATCTGGTTTTGAAGTGGTCGTTCGGACAGGGAATCGATTTAAAAAAGGTGAACTACGTGGTTAGGCAAGCGCACGTCGTGGTGTGAGACGAAACGGATTACACACTGAGCGTCGCTTCAAGTCAACCAACAAATCTGTAGCCGGTCTGTTTCGAATTCCCAAGCAAGGGTTCCCGCCAAATTGAAGCGCATACGCATCCGGACGATCGCGTGGCGGCGGTGATTTCGCGAACGTGGCAGATCGGCTATGGGACTGTCTTCGACGAGAAGAAACTCAAGGCACTCGTTCCTGGCGTTTTTACACCGAGCCGTTTTTGTAACGCGATTTCCCTGACACACGGCAGAATTCCTGAGTGCGCACGAACAATTCGTGAGGTGCCGACATGTCGGCGAGCTTTCGGGACGAAATGTCATTCGTGTAGGTAAGCGTCATCGCCAACCCTTAGAATAAGGCAGTTGCGGTCTTGGATGTAGGCATATTGCAACGTATGTTTAGCGAGCGTGACGTGATGTTACGGATCGTTCTGCCGAAGAAGGATCCCCAAACGACAACATGAAAAGTCCGAAGACATGGCTCAGGAACTGAATTCCCTCGAAAGCTATATCAGTTATGACGGAATCGGTGATTAGCCGTCACAAGTATCCGAATTGGGCAACCAGGCGTAATTGTGTTCGAAGACCGTCATGCTTGATAAGACGATCAGCATCATTCTGGCCGGAGGAATCGGCTCCCGTTTGCATCCACTGACGGCCGAGAGGGCGAAGCCCGCCGTCCCGTTCGGCGGGCGATATCGGATCATCGATTTCACGCTCAGCAACTGCCTTCATTCCGGACTGCGCCGTATTCTTGTGCTCACGCAATACAAGTCGCATTCGCTTCAGAAGCATTTACGTGACGGCTGGTCCGTCTACAACCCGGAACTCGAGGAATACATCACTCCGGTACCGCCACAGATGAGGACAGGAGAATCGTGGTACATCGGGACAGCTGACGCGATTTTTCAGAACCTGTATCTGCTGGAGCGTAGTGGCGCGGAATATGTGCTCATACTTTCAGGAGATCACATCTACCGGATGGATTACGCGGCGATGCTGCAGCATCACCACGATTCCGCCGCCGACGTCACCGTTGCATCTTTGACGGTTGGTCTCGAACAGGCACGATCGTTCGGAGTCATAACCGTCGACGGGGAAGGCCGCATTATTGCTTTTGACGAGAAGCCGGAAAAGCCACAAGGCATTCCGGACGATCCCCAACGCGTCCTGGCATCCATGGGAGTTTATGTTTTCTCGATGAGACTACTAGCAGAGTTCCTTCTTGAGGATCACAAACGGGACTCCTCCGCACACGATTTCGGTAAGGATATTCTGCCCGTCGTGGTGCCCACGCATCGAGTGATGACCTACCGCTTCGGAGGCACGAGCGGACGCGTCACCATGGACCGCTACTGGCGCGATGTCGGAACGATCGACGCGTATTACGAAGCCAATATGGATCTGCTGGAGCCCATGCCTGCGATCGATCTCTATCAGGGAGACTGGCCGATCCGAACCTACGAAGGGCAACATCCTCCGGCTCGCAGCGTCCACGGCATGTCAGGACGCGAGGCGGAAATTGTCAACTGCATGCTCGCGTCTGGCACACTCGTCGTCGGAGCAACAATACGCCACGCCATCCTGTTTCCGAACGTACGCGTGGAAGAGGGCGCGCTCGTGGAGAATTCGCTCCTGTTTCCCGGCGTCGTCGTACGTGAAGGAGCTCAACTGCAGCGTTGCATCGTCGACAAGAACGTGGTGATCCCGGCCGGCGAGCGAATCGGGTTCAATCGCGCGAATGACGCGGAGCGCTTCGCGGTTTCCGATCGTGGCATTGTCGTCATTCCGAAAGGATATCGTTTCGCCAGCCAAGCCCGATCGGGATAACAGTGCCCAATGGAATGAACACGAAATTAACCAACCGGGCATGGCGATCGGCAATTCAGTGCTAAATGGTTGACTGGTGAAGTGTGCACCTGCAACGGCAAGGAGCACACGACTTGTGGAGTCATTTCACCAGCGGGAAGGCTCACCGAGACACCGGGCCGCCAACCGCAAGAGCGCTTCATCGGAGCACGCAGGCCCAATCAGGCAGATTCCAAATGGTAACCCATCGTCGCGGAAACCGGCGGGCACTGCTACCGCAGCGAGATCCATCAAATTGACGAAGTTCGTGTAAAAACCAAGGTTCGCATTGAGTTGTACCGGATCGGACGCTATCGCATCGCGGGTATAGATCGTTCCCGCTGTAGGGACCACAAGTACATCCATGCGCTTCCACACGTCTTCGGCGGTTTTTTTCAGCGCCTGCAGCCGGTACCCGCTACGAAAAGAATCAGCCGCCGAATACTTTTCGCCGCCCAGAATGATCTTTTTCACGACACCATCGACGCCTTCCGTCGCCGTCTTCAGGAATTCACCAACCGCTGCGAACCTTTCCGCAACCCACGGGCCCGAATACAGCAGCTCCCCGGCTTCCCGAAATGGTGTGAAATCGATTGTGACTAGCAGACCTCCTAACTGTTTGAGGTTTTCAATTGCCTTTTCATAAAGCATTCGAGAGTGATCGTCCCCAAAGAACTGCAGTTGGTCGGCAGCGGGTACGCCAAATCGAAAACTGCCACGGACCCAGTCCGCTGCGTACGAGGTTTGTGTGCACGTGCGTGAAAATGGATCATTCGTATCGGGACCTTGGGCGATTCTCCACACTTCAAGTGCGTCGATCGGTGTTTTAGAAAAAATTGAAACGCAGTCGAGTGACCGGCATGCCGGTACGACGCCATCCGCACTCAGCATGCCGCGTGTGGGTTTGAGACCGACGAGATTATTGAACGCGGCCGGTATCCGTCCAGATCCCGCTGTGTCCGTACCCAGTGAGAACGCGCACAGTCCCTTTGCGACGGCGATTGCAGATCCGGAACTGGATCCGCCGCTGATGTAAAGCGGGTTGTAAACACTCGAGCATGAGCCATAGGGCGAACGTGTGCCGACAAGACCCGTTGCGAACTGATCCATGTTGGTTTTGCCGATGAGGATTCCGCCGGAATCGATCAATCGTTGGACGACAGTCGCGGTTCGCTGGGGCTTGTATGCAAAAGATGGACAACCTGCAGTCGTCGGCAGACCGGCCACATCAAAGTTGTCTTTCACGGCGAATGGAATGCCGCCGAGCGGGAGGGAAATATCGACCGAATGCGCCTGCTCGCTGGCGTGTTCTTCATCAACTATGGTTATCCATACAGGCCGTTCCCCTTCCTCGCGAATGCGCTCAAAGATGCGCCGGACGATATCCGCCGGACTCGTTTGTCCCGCGGTGTAGCGTTCGCGCAGATTCTGGATTGTCATCATGGAATCATTTGGCCGGTCCGCGATTCCCCAACTGTAGCGGCCAATAAATTAAGAGCCCTGGCCGATGACGCCTTCTACGTACCAATCGATCGTGTTCACCAGACTCGCATCGCCGACTTTGCCGGCCGGTATCTTCATATTGCCTTTGTTGTCCTTGACTGGACCTGTGAACACTTGCGCTTTGCCTGCCTTAAAATCGGCAACCTTCGCCTCGACTAACGTCTTCACATCGTCGGGGACTGCCGAACCCCACGGCGCCAGTGTAACCATGTCGCTGTTAAGATCGCCCAGCAGGTTTTTCGGGTTTGATTTCCAGGTACCTTTTTCAATGGACTGAATCTCGCGCGCGAAAAAGTTGCCCCATGTAAAGCCGATTCCGCTGATCCAGCCTTTGGGCGCGTATTTCTGTACGCCGGTGGAATGGAAGCCAACCGAGTAGATCCCACGCTGCTCTGCAGTCTGAACGACAGTGATCGGCGAATCCACAATCATTGTAACGACGTCGACACCCTGGTCCACGAGCGCGTTTGTTGACGCTGCTTCCTTTGCCGGATCGGACCACGTGTTGTCGAAGATGACGTGCATCTCGGCTTTAGGATTCACCGAACGGGCGCCGAGGGTGAACGCATTGATACTGTCAATAACATTTGGGATGGAGAAGCCTCCAATGAAACCCAACTTGTTGGTCTTCGTCATCTTGCCCGCAGCCATGCCCAACGCGTAAGAATGCTGGTCTGATGCGGCCCAGTAGGTGTGGAAATTGTCGGCCTGTTTGAATCCCGCCGGGTGGTCGAACATGATGTCGGGATGCATGGCGGCAACCTGCATCGCGGGGTCCAGATAACCGAAGCTCGCCGGCACGATGAACTTCGCTCCCTGCGAGATCATGTTCTCGATGACGCGTGACACGTCAGCGTTTTCGGGAATGTTTTCAGCCTCAAGAACTTTCACATAAGGAAGGTTCTTCTGTACAAGCTCAGCCGCTTCAGCGTGCGCCTGGTTGTAACCCGCATCCGTCTTCGACCCAACGTGAATAATGCCCATGGTAAACGACGCGTGCGCATCTGCGGCAGCGGCTGGCGGGGTTGACGTGCCCGATGCTCCACACGCCGCAAACGCAAGTAATGGCAGAAGGGCCGTACATAACAAGACGAACGACTTTCCTGAGAATTGCTTTAACACAGCTAATCCCTTTCTCCGGCTGTTCTCAGCCGGTACCTTCAAAAACATCCTTAAGGCCGGCTGGAACCACGCGGCCCTTGACGCGACCAAAAAGCATCAACACAACAAGCACGAGCAGGTAGGGAATCATGTCGAGCAGGAAAGGCGAGACGTTCGCCCCTCGCGCCTGCAGTTGCAATTGCAGCGCGACCGCGCCGCCAAAGACCACCGCGCCCAATATGGCGCGAACCGGCGACCATGCCGCAAATATGACGAGACCGACGGCAATGAATCCGGCACCCGCCGTCATGCCTTCCTGCCATGTTTTCGTATACGCGATTGAAAGGTGTCCGCCACCGATGCCGCCCAACAACCCGGCGATGAACAGAGCCTGATACTGCAGCCGATGCGGTTTTAGCCCCGCAGCGAAAGCGACCGTCTTGTCTTCCCCGACTGCGCGCATGCGTAACCCCCACGATGTGCGGTACAACAAAAACCACGCAGCAACCGTGATGGGGATCACGAGGTAGACCAGCAAATCCTTTTGGAAGAGCGCATGGCCTACGACAGGAAGCTCGGCCAAACCCGGGATGCGAAGATCGGTCAATCCCGTGATGGGTTTTCCAACAAAAGCTTTGCCGATGATCGCCGTAACACCCTGGGCAAAGAACATGAGTGTGAGGCCGGACGCGAGCTGGTTGCCGCGCCTTGTCACGACCAGATAAGCAAAGATCATGTTGAAGGCGGCCCCGGCCAGCGCCGCGGCAAGTACGCCCAAGTAAGGATTGCCGGTCTGCGCAGTGACGACGAAACCCATCACGGCTCCGACGAGCATGACGCCTTCGAGTCCCAGGTTCACAATTCCTGCGCGCTCGCCGATCACTTCGCCGACCGTCGCGTAAAGGATGAAGGTCCCCGACAACACGGCATTGGAAAGAACACCGGCGATGAAGGCTATATTCATCTCGTTTCGGCCTGCGTCCCGCGCCGCGCCAGTACGACAAAAAGAATCAACGCCATCAGAATGTTCACAGCCGCTCCGGGCAAATCCTGAGTGATCTGAAGCACATCACGTCCTGACGTAATGACGGCGAGCAGGAATGAGATCACGACGATCAACAGGGGGTTGTGTCCCGACATCCAGCTGACGAGAAAACCGATATATCCATAGCTCGAAGAGAAACCCGGTCGCAGGCGTCCCTGAATCGCAGAGGTCTCGGCCATGCCTCCAATGCCCGCGATTCCGCCACCAATGACAAACAGCAGGACGATGTACCGGACGATGGGAATCCCGCTGCGCCTTGCCGCTTCCTGGTTCCCGCCGATGGCGCGCATCTCATAGCCCCAGCGTGTCTTGTACAGAACGAACCAGAACAGGGCGATCGTTCCTAATGCAAAGAACAAACCGACATGCAGCCGGCCTGTGCCGAGATGTGGCAGTACCGCAGCGGCGGGATAGGGTTTGCTCTGCGGAAAATTCGAACTCTTCGGGTCGTGCCAAACCCCGAATACCAGGTACTGCAGCAGAAAGCCTGCAACCGAGTTCATCAGTAGTGTGGAGAGCACTTCGCTGACGAGACTCTTTGCACGCAGGTAACCGCAGAGGCCGGCCCACAACCCTCCGCCAATGAAAGCCGCACACATCATCAATGGGAGCATCACAGCGGTTGGAAGATCGGGCCACGTTAGTGGTGCGTATGCCGCGAAGATTGCCCCGATATAGAGCTGCCCCTCGCCCCCGACGTTTACCATTCCAATACGCGCCGGAATGGCCACCGCGAGTGCGCAAAACATCAGGGGGATCATGATGACGAATACTTCTGTCAGCCCGCGGACGCTGCCAAACGTGCCGTGCAGAACGTCCCAATAGGCCGCCAGCGGATTCTTGCCATAAGCGGCGAGCAGGGCAGCAAAGCCGGCAAGGGCAATCAGCGGCGGCGTGACGGCTTGCAATAGCACGTCGCGCTGCCTGGAAGAAAGACCATAAAAAGGCTTCGCAAGTGCGCCGGTTTCAGCCATGTCAGGCCACCGATCCCGTCATCAACCGGCCGACAGCGTCTCTTGTCGTGTCTTCGGGCCGAAATCTTCCGGCGATTCGTCCGCCACACAGCACCAGGATCGTGTCGCACAGCGTGAATAGCTCGTCGAGATCCTCGGAGATGAGCAGAACCCCGGCTCCTCCATCACGCGCGTCGACGAGTAGTTGTCGCGTCGATACGGCAGTCGGCAGGTCGAGTGCCTGCGTTGGATAGAAAGCAACAATCAGCTTGTGCTGCTGTCCAAGTTCCCGGATTAGAACGATGCGTTGCAGATTGCCGCCCGACAGCGTCTCCGCTGGAACTGCCAGGTTGGGCATCGGTATACGGGATCGCTCTTCAAATCGCGCGGCATCGTTCCGAACTCCATTCCAGTCCATGGACAAACCGCCGTGCCGGGCGTATCGCGCGCGATCGGCTATCGCCATGTTCTCCGTCACAGTCATTGAGCCGATCACGCCCATCCATAACGGGTTTTCGGGAATCATTGCGAGCCCGTGCTGCCGCAGACGGCTAATCGGCCACCCCGTTGCGTCGTGACCGTCGAAGCGCTTCGCGCCGTTGTGCGGAAGAAGACCGAGAATTACATCGCCGATTTCCTTTTGGCCGCTGCCGGAAACACCCGCGATACCGACGACTTCGTGCGGACGCACCGTGAGCGACACGTTTTCAAGGCACAATTCTCCCAGTGCACCTGCGGTCGTCACGGACGCGAGTTCGAGGACCGGTCTCGTCGTTACGGACATTCTGCTGCCGTCTCGCTGAACCGCCTGCGGCTCGGCACCGAACATCATCGACACGATCTGGCGCTCATCCGCCTCGGCCCGCATCAATGTGCCGATCCGCGCACCTCGGCGCATAACGGTCAGGCGGTCTGCGGAGGCGAACGCTTCGCGAAGTTTGTGAGTGATGAACAGTACTGCATAGTTGTCCGCCTTCAACTGCCGAAAGACATGCATCAGGTTTTCGATTTCATGCGGCGCCAGCACTCGTGTGGGCTCGTCAAAGATCAGCACTCGAGCATTCGCCAGAAGTAGTTTGATCAGCTCGATCTTCTGTTGCTCGCCCATGGAGAGTCGCCACACGTATGCCATCGGATCGATTCGCAGCTGGTATTTTTCGGAAATATCGCGAATTCTCTCAGCGATTTCTTTCAGGTCGAGCCGGATCTTCAACTCCGGAAGAAACAGTGCAACGTTTTCGGCAACCGTGAAAGCCGGGATGAGAGTGAAGTTTTGAAATAACATCCCGATTCGAAAACGGCGGGCATCCTGTGGAGACTTGAAGACGACGGGCTTTCCATCAAAAAATATGTCGCCTTCATCAGCGCGATAGTAACCATAAAGTACCTTCATCAACGTGCTCTTGCCCGAGCCGTTCTCTCCGAGGATTGCCTGCACCTCGCCGGAATAGATGTCGAGATCCACGTGATCGTTGGCTACAACTGCAGGAAATCGTTTGGTTATGCGCCTGAGTGAAACGAGCGGCATTGAATGAGGCCCCGCCGCGATGGAATCCGGACGCATGCTTGCCGACGTGCTCATGCGCTCGTCTCCAACGTGGGAGGGTGAGCGCGTCCAACTCCCAGCCGCTCGAGCTGTGCCGCCACGCGCAGGACCCATTCTTCCTTGTATGCCGGACCAATCACTTGGACTCCCAGAGGCAACGCACCCTTTGCGAAGACCGGCACCGACACGATGGGCAATCCGATGAACGAGAATGGTTGTGTGAAGATTCCAATGTTGGGGCGCGCGGGAAGATCGTTGCCACCGATTTGAATTGTCGGCTGACCAACGCGAATCGCGGGACATGGTGTGACCGGCGCAAGGATGATATCGACCGTACGGAACAATTCTCGTATGCGATCTCGGAAGATCGAACGAAAACGTTGTGCATGCTGATACCACGAAGCCGGAAGCAATGAACCCGCGAGAAACCGCTCGATGACGACTGGATCGAAGTCCTGAGGCCGCGTGCGAAGGTCGGGAAGATGCAAGTTGCCGCCCTCACACGCCGTAATAATGTAGGCTGCCGCACGCGCTTTCTCGACTTCAGGTATCGTTACTCTCCGGCTGGCTGCCAACGCTTTCGCGGCCTGTTGGACCGGTTCAAATACTTCGGGGATGCCCTGCTGAAAATAAGGATCATCGACCATCGCAATGCGCAAATCCCCGGTTCCTTTCGGCAGTGACGAAACAGTAAATTCGCGCGGATGGTTGCTGCGCAAGGGGTCCAACGGATCCGCGCCCTGCATGACATCGAAAGACAGGGCAAGATCTCGCACCGAACGAGCAAATGAACCAACGTGGTCCAAACTCTCGGCAAACAGGACCGCACCTGCCCGCGATATCCGGCCGTACGTCGGCTTCAGCCCGAACACACCACAAAACGCCGCGGGAACCCGGATCGAGCCATTCGTATCACTGCCGAGCGTGATCGGAACCATTCCGGCGGCTACTGCGGCAGCCGAGCCGCCTGAAGATCCACCCGCCACGCGCTCGAGGTCGTGCGGATTGCGCGTCGCGCCGTAATGCGTGTTTTCGGTCGTGAATCCGTAGGCGTACTCGTCCATGTTGAGCGCGCCCACCACAATCGCTCCCGAATTTTTCAATCGCGCGACCGCTGCTGCGTCCTCCAGCGCCGGCGGCCTTTGCGCGTGAATTTTCGAACCGGCAATTGTTGTCACGCCGGCGATGTCGAACAAATTTTTGACCGCAAACGGTACGCCCGCGAGCGGTCCGGGATCTTCGCCAGCCGCAATGCGCCGATCGACCAAATCGGCGTTGGCGAGAGCGGATTCATGCAGCACGCTGGTGAAGCAATTCAGAACTGGATCGCTTCGGCGTATATTTTCAAGTGCCTTGATGACGCTGTCTTTCGCTGAAAGTCTGCGCGACCGCACAGCCTGCGCGAGGCTGCTAGCGTCATATCCGGGAGTCGAACTTGTAATCATGGTTCAAATCTCGCCGCAGACACAGTTTCGTCCGGCAGAGGAGTTTTCAGCAAAGACTCGGCGATTCGGGCGCTACGTTCGATATTTTGTTGCACGGCATTCGTGTACTGCTGAGGAAGAGGAAAGCCGGCGAGTGCTGCAGCCTGCTCCGCATATGTTTCGTACATGAACGAAACGTGTGCCGAGACGACTTTCCACCCTTCGGGAAATTTCCACCACACCTGACTCTGGCGTCCGTGATGGTGCTGACGTAAGAATTCCATCGTTACAACGGCACATTCAGAGCCGAATGCAACAATTCGAACGTTCAGGATTTTCCGATCGAGGCCCAGCACAGGCCGAGTTTTCCGGAATGCATCAATCTCGGCTGCGCCGTACAGGTTTTCTCGAACGCCGAACCGCAAGGCGTGCGGTGAGTCCCAGAAAAAGCGGATGAGCGCTTCGACGTCATTGTTTACCAGTGCCGTTTCGTACTCCTCGTGTAGTCTGGCGACTTCTCGAACGACATCGGGGTCGTTGATCATTAACATGAACCTTCTCCTTGTTCTCTGCCGCGAATTGCGCGAATTCATCGGCGCACTTCGCGCAATCGCGGCGAGACAGATCATCAGAAGTTGTAGCTGAGTGTGAGTGTGGCGGTTCGCAAAGCGCCGGGCTTGATGAACACATCCCAGAAAAGGTACTGACTCTGAAAATATGTCTTGTCGAACATATTATTCATCGCCAGATTCACGTGGTACGGCCCCTTCGAATAGAAGAGCGAACCTCTCCAGACGCTGTACGACGGGAGCTTCACAGAACTGACATAGCCGGTGTTGACCGAAGAAACCCACGTCGTTCCGACGGTGAAGCCCGCATTTCGAGTCACATTGACGGTCGCAAATGGGCTCGTCACCCAGTGCGGCTGGCCTCCAACCTTGTATGGAGCCTTCAATCCGAATATGTATGCCAGGCCGATGAAACGGCCGCCGTAAGCCTGTTGTGGCGTAAGGCCCAGCAGCGTCGGCGGAATTCCCAAAAGGAACGGAACGTTAAGCTGCACGGGATCCTGCCACGTGATCGTGCCGGTGAGACTGAACCGTTTCGCGACGAAGGCCCGTACTTCTCCTTCGACTCCTTTCGTCAAAAAGTAATCTTCGGCACGCGAAAGGTTGTTGAATGACGAACGCTTCTGTCGGAAGCCGGCGATAGACGCGAAGATCCTCTCTTTTAGCCCCGAGGTTTTTGCGCCAGCTTCATACAGGTTCGAAGTTTGAATGTAGCTTCCCCCGGCGACCGTTGATGTCTCCAACTCGTTTCCCTGGCCGAGGTCGAGAAAACGTGAAGTCGCGACGGTAGCGTAAGGTTCGAGGTGGAACGGAAGCTTATAGCTGAGGCTGGCGTTGTATGTAACAGCGTTGTCGCTCGCGGTTGCTGATGCGAGGGGTTCGCCCGCAAACCGGCCTGTGAAGTGCGGAGCGTAGCGATCGAACCGGACGCCAACAAGCGCGTTGAGCCTGCTCCAGAACTGAACGCTGGAAAGCGAGTACGCGCCGATGTCTTTGTAAGCGCCCGTCTGGAAGTACTGAAAAAAAATCTGTCCGTTGCTATTGAAAGGTCCCTGGAAGCGGTCGTTAGGGCGAGCGCCGATGGACAGATCGCGGCGGTCAATAACCTGATACCAGTCCCGCTCCTCACCGGCGCTGACTTCAAGGCGGCGAAAACTGAATCCGCTTTGACTCTGCAGAGCAATCGCGTTGCTCGGCTTCCAACCAAAAGTCAACGTGGATTTGTTTTCTACGGTCCAGGGATTGTATGCGGCGCCGAAGCCGTAGCTGCTGTACTTTTTGTGATCCATGCCGTCGTAAAAGGACTGATTTTTGAAGCTCCACCCCGGCTTAATGTCATAGACCACATCGAAGTAAGCGGTGCCCGTTGTTGTGCGCGTGAAATCACCCGCATCGATCATGATCCGGTTCAGGGGCAACTTCACAAGATGTATGGTTGCTGGGTCGAGAGCGAAAAGCCTTGCGTTGGGGTTGCCAAACAAAAACGGACCCGACATGTTCTGCTGGAAGGCAAACGCCGTCAGCGCACTCGGTGCAATGTTGTTCGCACCGATGTTGTATCCGTTCGTTGAGAGATTCACGAGGGGGACACCTGCCAGGTACATCTGGTGATCCACCAGATCCTGCGTGACGCGATTCCATCCGATATTCTGAGTACCAAGATTTTTGTACGCCTGACCGCCAAACTGCAGGCGCCACTTGGACGAGAGTTCCATATCGAACGCTATCTGCGCCAGCTTGTAACGGTCGGCCACGCCCTTGAAGAAACTGTGCGAATCCTCAGCTTCGATGAAGGAGTAAAGACCGGCTCTGTGCGTACCCAACATGAATGGTAGTCCCAGTTCCGCACTCGCGATCTTCTGATCGTAACTGCCATAGGTAACCGTGACCTTACCCGTGGCTTTTTCCAGCCATTTCGCAGTTTCACTTCGGGCGGTCTTTGGAATGAAATTCATAAACCCGCCAACGCGGCCGCCACCGTAAATCGGCGATGGCGGGCCCTTCACAATTTCGATGTGATCTGTCGCGGCGACGGGCGTCTGGTAGTTGCCGCGGTTTTCGACGCGACGGAATCCGCGGAAGAAGTTGTCGCCAATATCACCACGCAGAAATACACTACCTGGAATTCCAAAATAACTGCCCGTGAACGTGCCCGAGGACACGGTAACGATATCGTTCACCGTCTTCACGTTATATCGCGTCAACATTTCAGCATCGGCGAAGGAGATCGATCGCGGAATGTCTTCTAGGGACTTGTCCAAGCCGAAGAGGCTGTTGGTCGGAATCTCCGGCACGACATTAAAGGGATCGATTGTTGTTGCAACTTCCACGCTTCCAGCACTCGCTTCGAGTTCGAGTGCAATATTGAGCGTGATCGGTTGTGCTCCGACCTTCAGAATCTTTGCGGGGTCCTTGAAGCCGGGAGCTTCGACGTGGATGGTGTAATCGCCGATTGCAACCTCGGCAAATTTGTAAGCACCAGAGCCGTCGGTTAACACCTTCGATTCAGATGCCGTTTGTTCGTTTTTCAACGTTACCGGCGCGCTGGAGACAACCAGGCCCGATGGATCTTTGACAATTCCCGACACTGTCGCAGGTTGTTGAGAAAATCCCAGACCAGCTGCTAGAAGAACCGATAAAGCAGGCACCGCGGCTCGCCGTACCAATACCCGCAGCGCCGAAACACTGAACCCATGTTTCAGCATAAAAACTCCTTATGGAGAAATTTTTAGTTGCGTGCTTGAAAGAATCTTTCCAGGCAGGCCCGAAACCAACGAAACCGGTTACTGATGCACAGTACGAATTGGTCTACGAGGACCTCTCCGAGCAACAACCAATAACAAGTCTTGGCGGCGTTCTGAATCGATGGGAGGCCACACAGCAACGATGCTGTATAAGGAAGGCGACTTTGCCTGCGATGCATGCTAGCCAAAACAACACCGCGGCGCAATAGATTTGTAACGCACTGTCGTTAGCACATCAATTGTCCGCTTTTGACCGCAGCGGACCGGAGGCTTTGAAGCCACCAACGAGGTGGCGGAAAGGCAATATCGGGAAGCTGCACTGGAGCAGCAATGAAAGTGCAGGAAGTGATCATGCGGGCGATGGCGAAGAAGATCACATGGTGGCAGGCGGCGGAAATTTTGCGAGTGAGTACGCGAACAACTCGACGGATGAAGCTTAATTGGAAGCGGCGGGATTTGATGGTTTATACGATCACCGTCACCTCCGGCCGAGTCCCAAGCGAGTACCCGTAAAGCCGCCATGTCGCACGGTCTGGTCCGTATTCCGATTTCGTTTCCCAACGAGCCTCATCGGCAAAGACGGAGAGATGTCACTGCGGTGGTTGGGATTGCGGACAGCGTGGTGTTCCGACGTCAATATTTCGGTGTGCCCCTACCGCGATTGCGGTTTAGTCCAAGTGGGGTTCTGGTAACTTTTGGAGCCCTGCACAGGCCGAAGTACTGGTACCGCATCCGTGGAGGATCTTCCATCTAGCTCGATGAAAATCGGGACCGTTTTCAGAAAGCATGCGGACGACGACCGTGTTTTCATTCAAGGCGTCGACTCCGGCTTCAGGCACCACGCGATGCAGATCCGTTGCAAGGGACCCGTTTGTGATCCTCATGAAGGAGCTCTGCCAGCAATCTCATTGAGAAAACATAAACTCCCATGGATGCCAGAACGTGTTCGGGATCGTCCGGAATGCCTTGTGGCTTTTCCGGCTTCTCATCAAAAGCAATGATGCGGCCGGCCCCGTCGACCGTTAAGACTCCGAACGATCTTGCCTGTTCGAGACCGACCGTCAGACAGGCGACCGTGACGTCCGCTGCAGAATCGTGGTGATGCTGCAGCATCGCCGCGTAATCCATTCGGTAGATGTGATCTCCTGAAAGAATCAACACATACTCGGCACCGCTCCGCTCCAGAAGATAAAGGTCCTGGAAAATTGCATCAGCGGTCCCGGTGTACCACGATTCTCCGGTCCGCATCTGCGGCGGCACGGGAGTTTGTTCATAGAGTTTCTCCTTTGCGGGGCACGAGCATGCAAGTGGGCGACCAATCGAGCACGTTCGCATATTCTAGAGATTGGCGATAACGCTCACAGTACAGGAATGACAATTCGTCCAGAAAGCTCGCGTGAATACACGGCGACGTGACGAATTGTTCGTGCACCTTTGAAGATTCTGCGGGCGAAACCCATTCCCCACGGAAACCGCTTGACAGACCTTCCTGATTAGTCGAGACTCGGCGAGTACACCGTTGTACACGAGACCACGACGTCCCGGCTCCGCCTTGTGGCAGGAGTCCGAGGCGTTTTTTTTTGCTTATGAAATGCACAGAAATTCTTCTTCAAGATCACATCATTATCCGGCGCGCTTTGGACATCGTCGATGGAATGCTCAGAAAATTAGACGAGGGTCAACGCATCGAAATTTACGACGCGGCAACTATATTGAAATTCCTGCGAGTTTTTGGAGACCAGTATCATCAGGCGATGGAAGAGACGGTTCTGTTTCCCGCGCTGCTGGTTGCCGTGCCCGGCGATCCTTTGTTGCTCGAGTTGGTCGCTGAACATGGAGGCGAGCGGTCTCTCGTCGATCAAATTGAAGAAGCCTTGACGTTCAGGCGCGGAACCGCATTCCACCGCAGCTCGCATCAGCTTACTTCGCTTCTCAGGAGTCATTGCGAAAGGGAGGGAATTATCGTCTGCGACCTCGCCGCGCGCTATCTCTCGCAAGAACAGGACAACGAGATTTCCGCTCAGTTCCTGGCAAATCGGCACCAGGCCGAAACTCATGCCGATTTGTCTCGTCTCGAACGGAAATATTGGCCAAGACCATCGCTCGATTCATTAAGACCCGATCGTCAAGATGCCTGGGCGCAGGGATCCGGTTTATACACGTGATTTTCGAACTGCGACAAATAGACGGTGTAGAAGTGCGGCAGGGTGTGTTAGGGGAACACGACTGCCCGATGCGGCAGTACGTGAAACAGTGTCATGAATAACTGGTCGTGATCGTGCATACCTCAGCTCAGCTGCGCCCACGCGCCGATTTCTTGGAAGAGTTGCACGAGCGAAGTGGCGTTGGCGGGCCGGTACCCGGCGATACTTCGTTGCGGAGTTGGTGTCCGAACACGGAGGTGTGCGTACTCTCGTGGTCAAAATTAAAGAACCGTTGATCAAGAATCGCTGAAACGGTGCGATCATCATCAGTGATAATCCGGGAGGTTTTCTGACCTTTATCTTGGGCGTTTGGAGAAGTCCATTTAAGAAGAACAGAGCGAAGATGTGCTTGATGAAACTTGCATCGGTGGGACTGGCAGCTTTCCTCTGCACAACAGCATACGGACAGTGCAAAGTAGAGAAAGGAGAGTTCTATCTTCTCGGTGCCGATCCAGTCACACTCTACTATGATGCTGAACTTCGAGACGTCGCCAAGTCAAAAGCGATAGAAAATTTAGACCATAAATCTATAGATGATTCGGATTATTATTTCCCTAACCCTACAGTTTGCGGTGAAGGAAAAGGTCGCGTGGTACGTTGGCCATTATCTAATTCTCATTTAAGCGTGTACTTCCCTTTCTCAAGACTTGGTGTGACCCTGGGTCTCTATGCACGGAGAAGAGCAGAGGAGGATTTGCGTGCTAAGGAACGAGAGAAGGGGAATGTGTCCTATGCGCTCTTGCGTCGCGATGAGCAAAAAAACCTCAACGATGACATCAGACGGCTAAAGCGCGTACTTGGCCGCCAGCAATAACTTGACAATACTCGATCTTTTTGGACTGTGGCGTCGTAAGTCATTGGCTCTTTGGACAAATGCGTAAAGAGACCCGGTTCGATCGCGCTGAGCAATATTTTCGAAGCCCACAATCCAAGCCCGACCTGAAAAATATGTTCCGGATTTGCATGCAGATTCGCTCTCGACATCCATTGTTCTCCTGTCTAAAGTGACCCATTCCACAGTGTCTTTTTGTGTATCGCCTTGTCGCACGCAAACACCTACCGACACTTCTAAAATGTAGTCCGTTACATTTATAGCCAACAGGTTAGGTTAATGTGACAATATCCGTATTTTCGGAAGTGTCATTAACAGTCGGGCATAGGGATTGTCGATTCGGAACTTCAAAGATTTGGGGAAGAGAGCCGGGGGCAAAATCGGCGGCAAAACGGGGGCAAATGGGCCTGGAAAGGCCGCAATAGACCGAAATGGACGACAGTCAAACGGTTGAAATGACAAAAGCGTCCAAATAATTCTCCGGCTCATAACCCAAAGGTCGAAGGCTTACTCGAACGAACATTCGTTGCTTGGGAGGCACAAATGCGAGTCGGTTTTGGACAGTTGTTTTTTTCGTTTTCGAAATGAAGGTGAGACTTTGAAAAGCAGAATTCAATCAGTTAGTCCCGCGACTTTTTACTTAACCTTCCTGCTCCATTTCTGCTCCATTGATAGAGGATGGAAGGCACGTTTTTGAAAACTCGGTAGTTTCTATCGTCAGAGATCAACGCCGTAGAATCTAAATTCTGTATATTCAATCGACTACCGACTTCCCAAGCTGGCAAGTGGGCCTTTCAGGCCGCGAAAGGCCATGAAAAGACAAGCGACCCTGGACGTCGCGGGTTGGCAACTATCCGGGCCTCCTTCCGCGCCTTCGCCATTTGAGTTGACCTAGTAAAAAATCTAGTAAAATCGGCTCTTCAAAAACGCTCAAAATCGGTGCGAAGCGGTCGAAACGCTCAGCCCGATTCTTTGCTATTCTTTACAAGCGATTTCGAGCTGATAATAGCCGTTCGAAGCGGCGCGAATCGCAGACTTGAGATTCAGGTTCTCGGTGCCGGCAATCCAAGAACAGATTGCGTTGCCGCTAATGCTGTTCCAGCGTGCAATAGCGTGCAAGGGTTAACGGGAAGCTTGGCAACTTTGGCAAGAGCGGCAATGCGAATTGTGTAACTTAGAGGACCATAGAGTCGAGCGAGGGCTCGAATCCCCCCTCTCCGCTTTCCTTTTTTCTGATAGATAGAGACCACTACCTCAATCCGA
>Ga0075434_100000861_pt1 | contig 24240 bp, 26 predicted proteins | sample RhiMethybrSRZTD3_FD_75298 | JGI IMG/M metagenome (GOLD analysis project Ga0075434, IMG submission 75298) | Populus rhizosphere microbial communities from Tennessee, USA - Rhizosphere MetaG P. TD hybrid SRZTD3 | ecosystem: Host-associated > Plants > Roots > Rhizosphere > Soil | place: USA... | reverse complement strand
GGCGAGTTTCCGCTCGATTCGGCCTCGGTGCGGCTGCTGGGCCGCGAGCTTGCGACGAGACTCTCCTCCGACGGGGGACGCCGCGTCGTCGTCGGCGGCGACACGCGCGAATCGACGCCCCGCATCATCGCGGACCTCTCGGCCGGCCTCGCGGAAGGCGGGTGCGGAGTGGCGGCGGCCGGCGTCATCACGACGCCGGGCATCGCCGAGCTGGTCCTGGAAATCGAGGCCGCGGCGGGGATCGCCGTATCGGCGTCGCACAATCCCTACGAAGACAACGGCATCAAGATCTTCGGGCGGGACGGGCGCAAGTGGCCGGACGAGGAGGAAGAGCGCCTCGAGCGAACGCTCCTCGAGGCGGGCCCCGGCCGAAAGTCAGTCACGACTCCCCCGCCGCCCGACCCGGACCCCGGCCTCGCGGCAACGTACATCTCGCGTCTGAAGGCCAGCGTGCCCGAAAACCTCGGCGGCTTTCCGGTGTTGATGGACGCGGGCCACGGCGCCGCCTACCAGATCGGCCCGAGGGCGCTCCGGCGCGCGGGCGCGCGGGTCGCGGCCATCCACGACGCTCCCGACGGCCGCAACATCAACCTGGGCTGCGGCGCGCTCCATCCCGAGACGATGGCGCAGGCCACGCGCAACAACGGCATGGCGCTGGGCGTGGCGTTCGACGGCGACGCCGACCGATCCATCTTTTCCGACGAGCGAGGCCGCATCCTCGACGGCGACGACGTCCTCTGGATCGTGGCGCGCGCATGGAAAGCCGCCGGGAAGCTCACGCCGGGAGGCGTGGTCGGAACCGTCATGTCCAACTACGGGCTCGAGGCGGGGCTCAAGCGCGAAGGAATTGCTTTCCATCGCGCGGCCGTCGGGGATCGCAACGTCGCGCGCCGCATGGACGAGACCGGCGCGGTGCTCGGAGGCGAGACGTCCGGCCACGTCCTTCTCGCTCCGCTCTCTCCGGCCGGCGATGGGATCTTGACCGCACTGCTTCTATCGGCCATCGTGTATCGCAGCGACCGGCCCCTCTCGGAGCTGGCGACCCTGGAGAAGATGCCGCAGACGCTGCGCAACATCCGGGTCGGCCGGCGCGTGCCGATCGACGAGGTTGCCGGTATTTCGCGGGCCGTTCGCCAGGCGGAGGAAGCCCTGAGCGCGCGGGGGCGGGTATTCCTCCGGTATTCCGGCACCGAGCCGCTGCTGCGGATCCTGGTGGAGGGCCCGGAAGCCGGTGAAGTCCGCTCCATCGCCGACGAGCTGGAAGCGGCGGTGCGCGCGGAGCTCGCAGCCGTTTGAAGGGCATCCGGGCGGTCCTCTTCGACGCGGGCGGGACGCTGATCCACGTCGACGGCGAAAGAATCTGTCGCGCGGCCGGCGTGGGATACGACGCGCCCGTTTTCCGCGGCGCGGATACGACGGCGGTCGCGGCAGTCCGGGCTCTCGTCCTCGCGAACCCGGAGTCGCGGGACGCCGAGCGGATCCCGCTGTATTTCGACACGATGCTCTCGGCGCTCGGAGTGGACGACGCGGAACGCCGTCGCGAAGGCGCGCGCGCCATCGCCGCCGAGCACGGCCGTCACAACCTCTGGTCGAAGCGGGCGGACGGCTCGGCCGAGACCCTGGAGGAGCTGCGGCGCCGCGGATACCGGACCGCCGTGGTGTCCAACGCCGACGGGCGCGTGCGCGGCCTCCTCGAGGCGGCGGGCCTCTCGGCGCACCTGGAGTTCGTGGTGGATTCGGCGGAAGTCGGATTCGAGAAGCCCGACGCGCGGATCTTCCAGACCGCGACGTCGCGGCTGGGCCTTCCGGCGGAGGCCTGCGCCTACGTCGGGGACATCTACGAGATCGACGTGGTCGGCGCCGCGGGCGCCGGACTTCACCCGATCCTGATCGGCGAGGGCCCGGCCGCGGGCCCGGTGATCCGCGTCCCGGACCTCCAGTCTTTACTCACCCTCTTTCCTTCCTTCGCATAGACTCCGGTCAACCGCACCACCCTTCGCGGTTTTGACTGAGAAGGAGGCCACGATGGCCAGACGGACCACCCACCGCAGCGTCGCCGGCAAGAAGCTCTACGCCGTTCGGGACGCGGCCGGCCGATTCAAAGACATCCAGACGTACGAGCGCGCGCACCGCGCCGACATGGCGAGAAAGAGCAAGGCGGAAAAAACGAAGGCCGCCAAGAAAAAATAGGGCCTCACACCGCGCCGCTCGGCGCGGCCGAAGGAAGGAGGGACTCCCATGAATGGATTCTCAGCCGTCCGAACTCTCGCGCAGCACTGGTGGGTGATCCTCCTGCGGGGCCTTCTCGCGATCCTTTTCGGAATCTGCGCCTATCTCTGGCCCGGCCCGACGCTTGCGTTCGTCGTCCTGCTCTGGGGCGCTTATGCCCTGGTCGACGGGATCTTCGAGCTCATCGCCGGAATCAAAGGCAAGTGGGGAGCGCTCGTGTTCCTCGGGATCCTCGGCATCGCCGCGGGACTCATCACGTTCTTCTATCCCGGCATCACCGCGATCGCGCTCGTGTGGGTGATCGCCTTCTGGGCAATTCTCGTAGGCATCATGCAGATATCGGCGGCCATCCGCCTGCGCAAGGAGGTCCAGGGTGAATGGCTCTGGATCCTGACCGGGATCCTCACCGTGGTCCTCGGCGTGCTGTTGATCGCCAGGCCGGGAGCCGGGGCGCTCTCGGTTCTCTGGCTGATCGCGGCGTTCGCCATCGTCTGGGGCATCCTGCTGTGCATCCTGGCCTTCAAGGTCAAGAAGCTGGGAGCGCTGCCGGTGGCTCACGCCACCGTGTAGCGACTGCCCCTCACCCCTGCCCTCTCCCCCCAAGGGGGGAGAGGGAGAGGCTGTTAGCCATAGCGCTCGACGTCGGGCGGGACCTGGCTCGTGACGTTGGGCTCGGTGAAAACGATCGCGGTGCCGGAGATCGGCAGATAGACGGTGTGATTCCCGGCGGCCATGTCCACGCGGCACTCGTAGTAGCCGTGCGGCGAGATCGTCATCAGCGTCGCGGGCTTGTTCTTGAAGTCGAGCATCGGGCAGAAAACGATGACTTTGGCGGGCATCGTCGGATCACTCCTTCTTCAACAACTCGAGCATCTCCTCCCAGGAGACCGTCCGGACCTTGAGAGCCTTCGCTTTTTCGAGCTTCGATCCCGCTGATTCTCCCACGACCACGTAGTCGGTTTTCTTCGAAACCGAGCTCGCGATCCTCGCTCCGGCCGCCTCCAGCCGCTCCGCCGCCTCCTCGCGCGAGATGCCCGGCAGCGTCCCGGTCAGGACCACCGTTTTCCCCGCCAGGACTCCCGACGCCGCGCGGGCGGGCCGGGCCGCCTCGAAATTGACGCCGTGCGCGCGCAGCTTCTCGACGAGCTCCCGATGGCGCGGATGCGAGAACCAGGCGTGGACCGCGGCGGCCGTGTTGGGCCCGACTTCCTCGGCCGCCTGCAGCTCCTCCTCCCCCGCCGCCGCGAGCGCGTCGAGGGACCCGAAGTGGAGGGCCAGCGTACGGGCCGCCTTCTCGCCGACGTGCCGGATCCCGAGCGCGAAGAGCAGCCTCGAAAAATCGTTGGTCTTGCTCTTCTCGATCTGGGCGAGAAGGTTGCCGGCGGATTTCTCGCCCCAGCGTTCCAGCTGCTCGAGGTCCTCGGCCTTCAGGTCATAGATCGAAGCGACGTCCGTGAGCAGGCCCGCCCCGACGAGCTGGTCGATCAGCTTCTCGCCGAGCCCCTCGATGTCCATCGCGCGCCGCCCGCAGAAGTGCCGCAGCGCCTCGCGCACGACGGCCGGGCACGCGGGGTTGACGCAGCGCGTCGCGACCTCGCCCTCTTCGCGCACGACCGGATCGCCGCACTCGGGGCAGTTGCGCGGCATCGCGAAGGGAACGGTGTCCGCAGGCCGCTTCTCGAGGATCACCCGGACGACCTTAGGGATGATCTCCCCGGCTTTCTCGACGACGACGGTGTCTCCGACCCGCACGTCCTTCCGGGAGAGGTCCTCGTAGTTGTGAAGGGTCGCGCGCTTGACCGTCGTGCCGGCGAGCTGGACCGGGTCGAAGAACGCCACCGGCGTCAGTGTCCCGGTGCGACCGACGTTGACACCGATGTCCCGCACGACCGTCGTCGCCTCCTCCGCGGGAAACTTGTAGGCGAGCGCCCAGCGCGGAGACTTCGCCGTGGAGCCGAGCTCGCCTTGCGTCGCGCGGTCGTCGACCTTGATGACGACGCCGTCGGTCTCGAAACCGAGGTCGTGCCGCTGCTCCTGCCACTCCTCCACGAAGCGGCGCACGTCCTCGAAGGTCTCGCACCGCCGCCAGTGAGGGCTGACCGGGAAGCCCAGCGACTTCAGTCTCGTGAGCGTTTCTTCCTGGGTCCGGGGCATCGGCGAGGCGTCGACGATCCCGTAGAGCCAGGCGTCGAGGCGTCGTCGGGCCGTGACTCGGGAGTCGAGCAGGCGCAGCGTGCCAGCCGCCGCGTTGCGCGGGTTGGCGAAGAGCGGCTCGCCTTCGGCTTCGCGCTCGGCGTTGACGCGCTCGAACGCCTTCTTCGAGTAGTAGACCTCGCCGCGGATTTCGAGCGGCGCCGTGTCCGCGATCTTGAGCGGCACGGTCCGGATCGTGCGCACGTTCGTCGTGACGTCGTCTCCGCGCACGCCGTCGCCGCGGGTCGCGCCGCGGACCAGGCGCCCCCCCTCGTAGCGCAGCGAGATCGACAGGCCGTCGATCTTCAGCTCCGCGACGAACCCTTTCGGCTCGCGCCCCAGGATCCGCGCCGCGCGGGTCAGCCACGCCTCGGCCTCCGGCCACGAGTATGCGTTCTCCAGCGAGAGCATCGGCCGTGTGTGCGTGACCGTCTCGAACCCTTCGGCGGGCGCGCCGCCGACGCGGTGCGTCGGTGAGTCCGGACTCCCGAGCTCGGGATGGCTCGTCTCGAGCTCCTGAAGCTCGTGCATGAGGCGGTCGAACTCGGCGTCGGTGATCTCGGGTCGGTTCTCGACGTAGTACAGGCGCTCGTGGCGCCGGATTTCCTCGCGCAGCGCTTCGACGCGTTGCGCGGCGTCCGCCGCGACACGCCGCGCGGCTTCCGAAGCTCTCTCTTCCGCCGGTCCCGTCACGCGCGTCATGCTACAGTCCCCGCGATGCCTCCGGCAAAGCTGCGAGCCCTGGCCCTCGCACTCCTCGGAGCCGCATCCCCGGCGCTCTTCGCCGACGCGTTTCCTCCTCCACCCGTCGCCTCATACCAGATCTCCTGCCGCCTCGATCCCGAGAAGAAGACCGTCGAAGGCACGGAGGTCCTGACCTGGAAGAACACCACTTCGCGCCCGGCCTCGACTCTGCGGTTCCACCTCTACTTGAACGCATTCCGCAACACGCTCTCGACTTTCTGGAAGGAGTCGGGAGGCGAGAACCGCGGAGGCAAGCTGCTCGAGTCGTGGGGCTCGATCGAGGTCCTGCGCATGACCGCGGCGGACGGGGCGGACCTGCTTCCATCGTTGAAGTACATCGCGCCCGACGACGGAAACCCCCACGACCGCACCGTGGCCGAGGTGCTGTTGCCCAAACCGGTCGCGCCGGGCGAAACGATCTCGGTCGCGATCGACTTTCTCTCGCGCCTCCCCAGGGTCTCGGTCCGGACGGGCTACAAGGATGACTTCTTCTTCGTGGTGCAGTGGTTCCCGAAGATCGGCGTGTTCCAGGAGAGCGGCTGGAACTGCCACCAGTACCACGCCACGAGCGAGTTCTTCGCCGACTTCGGCAACTACGACGTCTCCGTCGACGTGCCGGCGCGCTACCGGGGCAAAGTCGGCGCCACCGGGCGCCTCGTCGAGACGCGCGAGACCTCGTCCGGCCGCATCCTCTACCGCTTCCAGCAGGAGGGCGTGCACGACTTCGCCTGGACGGCGGACCCGAGTTACATCGTCCTCGAGGACATCTTCCGCGAGGCAGGCATCGGCGACGCCAAGCTCATCCTGCTGCTCCAGTCCGAGCATGCGTCGCAGGCGGAACGGCACTTCCGCGCCGCCAAGGCGGCCCTCTCCGGCTACGGACGCATCCTGGGGCCGTACCCGTATCCGACGCTCACCATCGTGGATCCTCCCTGGGGCGCTCGCGGGGCCGGCGGGATGGAGTACCCGACGCTGATCACGGCGGGCACCTCGTGGAGCGCGCCGACGAAGATCCTGCGTCCCGAGGGCGTCACCGTCCATGAGACGGGCCACCAGTTCTTCTACGGGATCATCGCGAATAACGAGTTCGAGGAAGCCTGGCTGGACGAGGGTTTCAACACCTACATGACCGACCGCGTGCTCGCGGCCGTCTTCGGACCGAACCACGTGGACCTGTCGGTGTTCGGCCTCCATTTTCCGCTCGGGATCGACATTCACGAGCCGCTCGACGTCAACCGCCGCTACTTCGAGGTCGCGGACTGGGATGTCCTCGCTTCGGAGAGCTGGAGGTTCCGCGACCGCAAGTCCTACGGCGGACAGGTCTACTCGAAGACCGCCCTGACCCTGGCGACGCTGGAGCGCCTGATGGGGACGGCGGCGATGGACCGCGCGCTCCGGCTCTACGCCGACCGTTGGCGGTTTCGCCATCCGACCACGAAGGACTTCATCCAGGCGGTGAACGATTCGACCGGCCGCAACTGGGACTGGTTCTTTGACCGTACCTTCTACTCCTCGGGCGTCGTGGACTACGCGGTCGCCGACGCGGAAAGCCGCCCCGCGAAAGCGCCGCGCGGCCTCTTCGAGAAAGACGGCAAGCTCGCCGAGGGGGCGCCGTCGGCCATCGCGAATCCGAAGGGATACGACAGCGAGGTGACGGTGGTGCGCAACGGCGACGTCGCCATGCCGGTCTACGTGCAGCTGCGTTTCGAGAACGGCAGCGTCTACCGCTCGCGCTGGGACGGCGAGTCGCGCTGGAAGCGCTACCGGGTGTCCGCCGGACCGCGCCTGGTCGAAGCGGTCGTGGATCCGGACGAGCAGGTCCTGCTCGACAGCGACCGCACCAACAACGGCCGGCGCACCGAGGGGGATCCGCGCGCCGCCACGCGCTGGACGTCCCGCGCGGTTTTCTGGGTGCAGAACCTGATCGACTTCATGACGGTGGCCTGGTGAGCCGCGGCAGTCCGGGCGCCCTGGCGTGCTTCCTGCGAGGGCTGCGCCTCTCTCTGTCGAAGCCCTATCTCGCCGTCGCGCTCTGGCTCATCCAGCTGTTGCTGGCAGCGACGCTCATCCTGCCCATCTCGAACATGCTCCACGGTCTCCTGGACCTCTCCCCGGCGGCGGACAGGATGGTGGCCAACCCGGACTACGGCTGGTGGGAGACGGTGCGCCGCCAGCATCCCGACGTGCTCGGAAACTTTCCCGAGATCGCGACGGGACTGTTGACCACGGAGGGAATCCGCTGGTCGGAGCTCCCGAACATGCGCGGGGTCGGCGCGTCGGCCTTCTCGCTGGCGCTGCTGGCGATCGTGGTCCATGCGTTCGGTCTGGGCGGAATGCTCGGCGCGCTGCGCGAGCCCTCGAGCTCGCTGGTGACCTTCGGGCGCGAGGGGATGCGTCGCATGCCGGCGTTTCTCCTCTTCACGTTCGCCGCGTTCGGCGCGGCATTCGCGGCCTACGAGTGGATCTACGTCGAGTCCGGCGAGAAGCTCGCGCCGCGGGTCCAGCAGCTCCACGCGGAGCCGACGGCGCTGGCGGTGACGGGACTGCGCCTCGCGGCGCTCGTGGTGGCGCTCGCGGTGATCAAGCTGCTGGCCGACGCCGTCCGCGCAGTGTGGGTCGCCCGGCCGGACCTTCCGCCGGTGTCGCGGTTCTTCTTCGGCATCGGCGGCGCGCTGTCGCGGCCGCTCCGCCTCTTCGGCGTCCTCGGCTTCTACGCCGTGAGCACGGCGGCTCTCTACCTGATCTGGCTGATCCTGGACCCGTCGGCCGGCGGAGAGGCGCGGTTCGCGCTGGTACCGCTGATTCTGGCGCAGCAGGTGTTCGTGTTCGTGCGCCTCCTGATCAAGGTCGGCTACTACGCCGGGATCTCGGAAGCTCTGACGCGCACGAAATCCCCGGAATACTCGTATGTGGCGACGGCGGCGCCGGGCGCCGTCCCCTCAGCGCCTCCCGTCGCGGACGAAGCCCCGGTCGACCAGGTTTAGGCCGGCGTCGAAGCGGGCGCGATAGACGAAGGGCTGCCGGCGCAGGCCTTCCTTGCCTCCCCTTTCCCACGGCCCGGTGAACCACGGCAGGAAGCGCAGATCCTGCACGATGACGTCGGCGCCGCCGTCTTTGGAGGGATAGACCGTCTCCATCGGGAAGCGCGCGAAGGCCAGGTAGATCTTCCAGTCCGGGAGCTCTCGCGCGGCCGACAGGAACTTCGAAGGCTCCGCCGCCGGATACACCACGATCTTCGCGTCTTTCGGAGGCGGGTAGGAGTCCGACAGGCTCTGGAGGATTTCAGACCACCTCTGCGGCGGATGGACGTCGCCCGAACCGCGTGCGAACGGGCCGATGTCGAAGAAAGCGTAGTGGAGCGCGTTTCCGTGGTCCGAAAGCCCGAGCCACCGAAACGGCGACAGGAACTGGGGCAGCGCCGACATGCGCGCGCCCGGCGGAGGGTTGTCCATGCGCTTCCAGGCGGCGAGGGCCCGCGCATGGAGCACCGCGCAGAAGCCGATGTAAAGGAACAGAACCGCGCTGCCGACGATCGCGATCGCCCGCGCGCGCCTCCGAAAAACCAGGCTGACGATCAGAGCCGCCAGCATGATGCCCGTGAAGATCGGATCCAGGATGAAGACCCAGTCCAGCGAGTAGCGCGTCCGCGACACCGGGGTCCAGAACATCGTCCCGAACGACGTGATCCAGTCGAAGAGGATGTGAGAGGCGATGCCCACGGCCGCGAAGAGCCAGAGCCTCCAGAGCGGGGCCCTGCGCGCGATGAGCTTCGCGGCGAGAGCGATCGCGAGGGAGAGAAACGGAAGCACCAGGAACGAGTGCGTCCAGCTGCGGTGGTCCTTGAGATAGTCGAGGCGCGTCGAGAAAAAGAGAAAGTCGAGGTCCGGCACGACGGCGGCGAGCCCGCCCACGAGCAGCGCGAGGCGCGTCTCGTTCTGCTCCGACGCCGAGCGGGCCAGCACCGACCCCGCGAAGGCATGCGTCACCGTGTCCATGCGGGCCCGGATGATACAGTCAGGAAAGGCGCGAAGGAGCGATGTCGGACCAGCCGTTGCGCGACAAGGTCGTCCTCCTCACCGGCGGCTCTTCGGGCCTGGGCCGCGCGTTCGCGCTCGCCCTCGGAAAAGCCGGCGCCAAACTCTTTCTCGTCGCGCGGCGCGAGGAGAAGCTCCGGGAAGTCGTGGAGGAGATCGCCGCGGACGGAGGCGAAGCCGCGTACCACGTCTGCGACGTGCGCGTCGTTCCGTCCCTCTACGATCTCGTCGACGTCGCGCTCGCGCGCTACCGGCGTCTCGACGTCCTGATCAACAACGCGGGGCTGGGGTTCCGGGCGCCGCTGCTCGAGGCCAAGCGATCCGAGATTGCGTCGATGCTCGAGACCGACCTGGCCGCCGCGATCTACCTGTCGCAGGCGTGCCTCCATGCCCTGCTCCGGAGCGCGCCGTCGCACATCGTCAATGTTTCCTCGATTGCCGGGCTCGAGGGTTTCGCCGAGGGCACCGTGTACTGCGCGGCCAAGGCCGGCCTGGTGGGATTCACGCGCGCCCTCGCCGCGGAGTTGAAGCCCGCCAACATCCGCGTCACCGCGATCTGCTCGGGCTCGGTCGACACGGGGTTTTTCGAGAACTACCGTCCGACGCTGGACCGGCCTCTGATGCTCTCGACCGACGACGTCGTGAGCGCCCTGATGTACGTCCTGTGCTCTCCGCCGCACATCGTGCATGGCGAGGTCGTCCTCCGGCCGCGGGTCGTGTGATGCGGCCCCTCGCGGTCGCACGGCCTCGGCCCCTATAATTCCGCGCCGCATGCCCTCGATCCTCCTCGTCGACGACTCGGGCGTGTTTCGCGCCACCGCCGAAGACGTTCTCCGGCGCGCCGGCTGCGACGTGCTGTTCGCGGCCGGAGGCACCGAGGCTCTGGACGTCGCGCGGAAGGAGAAACCCGCGCTGATCGTGGTCAGCAGCGAGATGCAGGGGATGACGGGCGCGGACCTGTGCCGCGTGCTGAAAGCCGATCCCCTCTCGGCGCGGATCCCCATCGTGCTCGTTGTCGCAGCCGGCGGCGAGGCCACCGCGGCCAAGGCCGGAGCGGACGCGGCGATTCCGTTGCCGCTCGATCCCGAATCTTTCTTCACGCTCCTGCGCCGGTTCCTCCAGGTCATGCCGAGGGAGGAAGCGCGGTCCGCCGTGGGTTGGTCCGTGACCTTCTGGCGCGACGGTCTCCAGCACACAGGCACGATCCGCGACCTATCGCGCGGGGGCTTCTTCGTGCGGACGCCTTCGCGCCAGCCTCTGGGTGCGAGGATCGAGGTCTCCTTCGACGTTCCGGTCGAGCACGGCGTGCGCACCGTCGTCGCGGAGGCGATCGTCATGCGCGCCGGCCGCGACGCCGATCGTGGCCTCGGTTGCCGCTTCTTCCAACTCTCGGCCACGTCGCGGGCGCACCTCGAGGAGTGCCTGCGCATCCTGGCCCTGGGCGAAGCGCCGGCCGAGCCGTAGCTGCCCGCTGTCGAGACGCTGCCGCATCAGAGTTCAAGAGAAGCCGGCCGCCGCCAGCGCACCGCACGCGGCGGCCATTCCCGCAATCCGCAGCCGCCCGCCGCTGAGGGTTCGTCGCAGTAGCGGCCCTCGGAAAGAAGAGTCGGCGTCGGGCTCGCGCCCGGCGCAAGTGGGTGAGCTCGGTTCAGGGCGTCGGCGTCCCCTGCTGCCCAGGTAGAAGGGGCAGAACGACTTCTTCGAGGCGCTGTTCGGTCAGGGGCGCGTCGGGAGGGAGCCTGGCGTGCAGGGTCCCTGCGGTGTCGATGATGTACGTGACAGGAAGAGCACGGATCGCTCCGAACCCGTTGACCTTGGCGTCGGCCGCGATGGCAATGGGATAAATCACCGTCTGCGCGACCTTCTTTACGGCCTCGCGCTCCCTCGAGCGATCCATGCTCAGCCCTATCACCTCCAGACCCTGACCGTTATGGGACCGGTAAAACGCCTCGAGGACCGGCATCTCCTCGCGGCACGGAGCACACCAGGTTGCCCAGAAGTTGACGATCACGACCTTACCCCGGAGCGTCGACAGGTCGAACGTTGGGCCTTCCACCTCGGGAGCTACGAGCCGGGGTGCTGGCTTCCCGACGTCGACCGCAACCAAGGCTCGGGGAACCATCACCACGGGCAGGATCGCGAGCAAGGCTAACCATCGCGATGGATGTTGCATGTGCGGACCTCTCAAAAACTGTATCCGACGGAGAATTTGTAGTATTCGGGGGCGACCAGCTGGTTCCCGTTCATCCGCTGGTACAAAGGAAACCCCACCTGCGCAAAGACCTGGATATTCGAGATGTTGAACTGGACTCCGGGTGCGACGAGGAGGCGCGTGAAGCCGGTGTTGTCGGGGTCCGCTTCCACCCCGCTGTCTCGCCAACGCTCCGAGAAGAGGAAAGTGAGAATGGGCGCGATCTTGGAGCCGCCGCTCAGGTCGCCTCCATTGAAATAGAGCCCGGTCGCTACGTCGATTTCATCGCCCGGCCGATAGCCATTCCGCGTCGAGATCGCGTTATCCCAAAGCCCCTGGGCAAACCAGACCCAGTTGTTGTCCTTCGTCAGTCCACCCTGGTGGAAGGCGCCGAGGAGCGTGTCCGTGCTGCCCGTGCCGATCTGAGTGTCACGATCAGGCCCTGGGAAGGTGTAGTCGCCCGTCGGGAGCTTGAATCCGAAGGTAATACCGGTGCACATGTCGTCCGAGAAACCGGAGTAGACGCCCGTTACCCGCATGTCGGCCAGGCTGCTGTAGTGGTACGAGACGAGATTCCCGGCGTCGCCGGTCGTCTGGAAGTACCGGTTCCAGTACGGCACGTTGACCATGACTCCCCATTTCCGGTCAAACATGTATTGGAAGTCTAGGTTGTAGAAGTTCGTCTTGAGCCGTTTGTCAGGGTTGTCCGCGGCGGGTGCTTTCGATGTCCCACTCCAGTTCTGGTTCTGATTGATGTAGTCGTACTCGAACGACGCGAACCCTCCTGCACTGAGAGGATGCATGAGGCCGGTTCCGACTTCGAAGACGCCGCATCCGCAGGCGCAGGCCCGTGCGGAACGCGGCGTCATGACCAGCAAAATGAGGCACGCCGCAAGAGTGCGCGAAAAGACCCAAAAGACGCGTCGAGGCGAAGGCGAAGCGGATAGACGCCCAAAGCGAGGAAAGTGCATCCTAGCGGTCCCTCGCGAGGGTCTGGCGCTCTTCCGGGGAGAGTTGCGGCAACCGGCGCAGAGCCGCGACGAGCTGCCAGACCTCTTCCTCGCTCCTCGAGCCGCCGAAAGCGGGCATTCCGGTCATGCGGATGCCATTCGAAACGATCCAGTTGAGCTCGCCGTCCGAGCGGGCCTGGACGCGCGCCAGGGTGAGGCCCGGGGCTGGAGGGTTCAGGCTTGCTCCGCCCTCCGTTGGATCGACGCCCGGAGCGCCGTGGCAAGTGACGCAGTGGGTCCGGAACAGTGCGAGTCCTGCGGCGACGGCCGCCGGCGAGCGGGCGAGCGGGTTCGCCACCTTTGGGGCGTGTCGCGCGATGGAGCGGTTGAGCGCAAAGGTGGCGAGCCGCTCCTCGAGCCGTCCCGGTGGTGTCGAGGCTGAGAAGTCGACGAGCCCGGCCGTGAGGGCGATTCCCGCGCAAAGAGCGCCGAGCGCTGGCAGCAGAAGTAACCTGCCGATCGTCCGCATGTGTTACTCGACGACGACGGTCAGCTTCATGTTGCCGTGCCCCGCGCCGCAGAAGTGGTGACAGATGGCCGTGAACGTTCCGGCCGATTGTGGGGTGACGGTTATCTGCTGCGTCTCTCCGGGGACGAGGTCGGTGTCGATCTTCAACGGACGAAGAAACAAGCCGTGCGTGACGTCCTCGCTCGTAACGACGAGCTTGACGGTCTCCCCTTTCTTCAACGTGATCGTCGATGGAACGAACTCGAAGCGCTTGGCGGTGATCGCAATCGCGCGGGGCTCTTCGCCGCCGTCACTCACCCTGGCCGTCATGACCAGGGCGGGAAGCAGGAGAAGAGCGAGGAAGCGGGTGTACCTCATAGAGATGCTCCTTCTTTCAGCAGCTGCTGGATGCCGACGGTGCCGGCGTATTCGCGCAGCGTGAGCTCGACTTCTTCGATTCGGGGCGAACTTCCGGCTCCCGCTCCGGGTTCTTCGATGACGCGCAGCCCGAGGTTTTGGAACGGCTTCTGCGCGTCAAAGGGAATCGGCTTCTTGGGGACGCCCGCTTCGGGGTCCGGGAACGCGAAGATCAGGGAACGCGCCGCGATGTGAGTCGCGTGTCCCTCCGTGTGCGTGTGCTCGCGGTGAATGTGGCCGTAGAGCACGGTCACGTTTTCGTAGGGGGCGAGAGCGTTCATCACCTCGTCTCCGTCTCCGGTGAACCACTCCCAGTCGGGGCGCAGATCGAAGAGCGGGCGGTGGGTGAAGACAACGATCGGCGCGGTCGTCGGGAAGCGGGCGAGATCCTTCTTGAGCCACGCGATCTGCTCCGGGCCGACGTTGGGCCGCGACAGTGAGACGTTGTCGAGCGCGATGAAGTGCACGCCGCGGTGGTCGAAGGAATAGTGCGTCTCGCCGAAGGCGTCCCGGAAAAGCTTGCCGCCGTCCAGGCCGGCATCGTGCTCGCCGGGAACCGACTTGATCAGAGGGACCTTCAGGCGACTGGCGATCTTCTGGAAGAGCCTCATTCGATCGGCGTGTTCTCCCGGGTTCTCGCTGTCGTGCGTCAGGTCCCCGGTGAAGAGAACGAGATCGGGGCGCTCTCGCAGACCGTTGATGATGTCCACCGCCCTCTCGAACGCCTGTGTGCCGAGCGGATTGGGCGGCCCCGAGAAACCCACGTGCGTGTCGGAGAGCTGAACGAAGGAAAAGGGGGTTGGGGCCTCTCCGTTTTTCTTGCCGAGCAGCGCCGCGATCCGCCTGCCGCCGCTCGAGGCGCCCAGGAGCGGCGCCACGTGGAAGAGCGCGCCAACCCCGATCGAGGTGCCGGCGATCTTCATGAACGTTCTTCTGTCGACGGGGTCTTTCATCCTTCCTCCTTGGAGGCTGCCGGCCGTCTGGACGGCTCGACCAGGCCTGGGGGTTTTTCGTTTGAATCCGCACCTATCTCAGTGAGGCGAGTCTTGTCGTCTGGACGAGTCTTCTTCATGGGAACTCCTCTTCGAGATCAAACCGGGCTATTCGCACTTCGGTGAGGAGTACACCGCTGCGCGCGGTTGGATTGAGGCCACCTCGCTTCTTGAGGAATGTTTCAGATTCGTCGTGCAAGCAAGGCACACGCTCCCCCTCGGCGGGGATGAGTCGGCGCGGGCAACAACGCGGTTCTCAAGACGGGATTAAGGTCGGCGGCCCCCGAAATCCATTCCTCGCCCGCCGGTGAACTCCTTACCGAGCGCGGGACGTCCCCGCTTCAGGACCCGAGGAGGTCTGCAATGCTGAAGATGATCGATATTGCTCGTCCTTCCAGTTCGAGTCTCAGGAGAGGGGTGAGCGACGCCGCGGGCGACGCAGCGTGGCGCCGGAATGACGCGCCTCCGCTCGGAGCCTTGACGGCGCGTCGCTATCGCGAGCGGGTCGACGTCGAGATCTGCAAGGCATCGGAGCGAGGCAGGCGCTGGTGGAGTCGCCGGCTGGTCCAGCTCTACGAAGATGCCGGGTTGGTGCGTCTTGACAAATAGCTTTGCTCGCGCGAATCCCCTCATCGGTCTGACTGGAGAGGAGTACAAGGATCTCGCCTGCGCCTTGGTCAGTTACGTCGCCCTCCATGCGACGGTCGACCAAACGACCTACTTCATGGATCTGTGTCGCCACTACACGGGCGAGATCGCGGGCAAGGTCGCCGTCGCGGGCAGGGTACGCCGTCCGTTGGTTCCCGTCCTGGCAAAGCGTGAACGTCCCGGTGCGCCCAACACCATGAGAAGTGCTTTCAAGAAGTCGCGCTCGCATTGAGAACTCAGAAATTGACGGAGGGTAGTCAACATGTTTGAAGGTCTCCTTCAGCCGATGCACTTACTGGTGATCTTCGCCATCGCTCTGCTCGTCTTTGGGCCGAGAAGGCTCCCGGAGCTCGGGAAAGGGTTGGGGGAGGCGATACGAGGATTCAAGAATTCGTTCGACGGCGGTGAGACGACACCGCCGACACCGGCCACCCGAGAGCAAGACGCCGTCGGGCCCCGTTCCATCCGCGAGTCCTCCGACGTCCCGCATCAGAGCCCGAAGCGTTCGGAAACCGTCTGACACGACCTGCCCGGTGCATTAGCTCGCGGGCGGGGTGGTTGCGATGCATGAAGAAGGACTGGTCATGAAGAGGGTCTCTACTTGACTTCTCAATCCCCCCGATTCCGCGTCCGCCGGCGGCAATCTTGATCGGGTTGATGGCTGGCGGCGTGCTCCTCTGACGACCCGGTCTGGCGGAGGTCCTCGGCCCGTGATGAGCCTGATCGACAATGTGCTCAACCGAGTCACGATGTACCGGCTCGTTCTCTACTACCTCATCTTTCTCGTGGTGGCTGCGACGGCCTTGTCCCTCTTCGGACTTCTGCCATTTCAGCCGGTTGATCTCCTGGCTTCGACTTCGGTTTTGGTGACCGTCTGCTGGCTTTCAAACCGTATTCTCGCGAAGGCATTCAAGGTTCCGGCAAACGCCGAGTCCCTCTACATCACCGCGCTCATCTTGGCCTTGCTCATCACACCGCAGTCACCCTCGAAATATTTCGCTGCCGGCTCGGCGTCCGTGATCTGGGTCGGGGCATTGGCAATGGCGTCGAAATACATCCTCGCGATCCGCAGACAGCACATTTTCAACCCCGCGGCGCTCGCAGTCGCGCTCTCGGCATTCACGTTGAGTCGGGCGGCAAGCTGGTGGGTGGGAACGTTCGCCATGCTGCCCTTCGTGCTCGCCGGCGGACTCCTCGTGGCGAGAAAGATCGCCCGGTTTGATCTGATCTTGTGCTTCCTGGCGGCCGCCTGCGCGGTTACCCTTGGCGCCTCGTTGGCGGGCGGAACGGGGTTTCTTTCTGCCGCGGGGCAATTCCTTGCGGATACCCCGATTCTCTTCTTTGCGTTCGTGATGCTTACGGAGCCGCTCACATCGCCGACCGCGCGAGCCCCCCGGCTTGTGTACGGCGCGCTTGTGGGGTTTCTCCTGGCGCCCTCACTGCATGTCGGCAGAGTGTATTCGACGCCGGAGCTCGCGCTTCTCGTGGGAAACGTACTTTCCTATCTCATGAGCCCGAAGGCGAGATACGTGCTGAAGCTCGCAGCCAAAACGCAACTCGCCCACGGCGTATATGAGTTTCGGTTTACAGCCGACCGAAGAGTGCGGTTTCGGCCCGGGCAATTCCTGGAATGGACCTTGGGGCATTTGCGGCCCGATAGTCGTGGCAACAGACGGTACTTCACGATCGCTTCCTCGGCAGCCGAGCGCGAGGTGAGGATTGGTGTGAAGTTCTACCCCGATTCGAGCAGTTTCAAAAGATCGCTTCTCGCGATGAGTCCAGGGGAGGAGATCGTCGCGTCACAGCTGGCCGGTGATTTCGTGCTGCCGACGGACAAGCGGGCGAAGCTCGTCTTCATAGCTGGCGGTATCGGCATCACGCCTTTCCGCAGCATGATCAGACATCTTCTGGATCATGACGAAAAGCGGCCAATCGCGGTGCTGTATTCGAACCGAACCGCGCCGGAAATCGTTTATGCGGACGTGCTCGAGGAGGCCCGCAGACGCTTGGGGATCGAAACCGTGTACACGCTGACAGATGCGAAAGGCGTTCCGCCGGACTGGCAGGGCGGGACCGGGCGGGTTGATCGGGAGATGATCGCAAAAACGGTTCCCGACTACAGCGAGAGGACGTTCTATCTTTCCGGCCCGCGCTCTCTTGTCGTGGGCTTCGAGGAGGTGTTGGAGAATATTGGCGTCCCGAAGAGCCGGATCAAGACCGATTTCTTCCCGGGCTTCGTCTGATGCAAGAACCGGAATCCGAGGGCCCACGCCTCGGGGGAACTCACCGCGACCGCGCGCCTGGGCCCGAGGACTCAGCACCGGCCGGAGGTGACTTTGGAAGCATGCCGGCGCGTGCGGACCGCGACGGCGCCGCGGCAGCTGTGAACCGGATGTTGGGGAACGACGGGAGGGATCGGCCGCGTCAGGCCGGCCGAGCCGACAGGTCCACGAGCTCGATCCCCGCATCGCGCGCGACCTTGATCGAGCGCTCGTCCCGGTAGAACTCCCCGTAGTAGACGCGGCGGATTCCGGAGTTCGCGATCAGCTTGAAGCAGGGCCAGCAGGGGCTCGCGGTCGTGTAGAGCTCGGCGCCGTCGATCGCGACGCCGTTCTTGGCGGCCTGGATGATCGCGTTGGTCTCGGCGTGGACCGTCGACACGCAGTGTCCATCCTCGATGACGCACCCGACATCCGAACAGTGCGGCAGTCCGCGGATCGAACCGTTGTAGCCGGTGGAGAGGATCGTCTTGTCGCGGACGATCACCGCCCCGACGTGCTTGCGCGGGCAGGTGGATCGGGTCGACACCTGGCGCGCGATGTTCATGAAGTAGGTGTGCCAGTCGACGCGATCTTCGCTCATCGGCGCGCATTATGCCCGACCCGTCAAGCCTCTTCGGACCAGCCGCGGCGGGATGGAAGAGGCTATGTCACAATCGGAGCGTGACCCCCAACCGCCGCGTCCTCATCACGGGAATGGGAGCCGTGACCTCGATCGGGGCCTCCCTCTCGGTGTTCTGGAAGAACCTGCTCGCGGGCGTCTGCGGAATCCGCCCGATCGCGCTGTTCGATCCGAGCGCCTATCGGACGCAGACGGCCGGCGAGGTTCTGGGAATTCCGGACGCATTTCTGACGCCCTCGGAGAGGCGCCGCATGTCCCGCGCGGATCGGATGGGCGTGGCCGCGGCGCGCGAAGCTCTGGCGGCGTCTGGGCTCGATCTCTCCCGCGAAGACCCCTCGCGCCTGGGCGTGATCCTGGGCGGAGGAACGTCCGGGTTGATCGACTCGGAGACGTTCTTCGACATGTACCTCCGGGGTCGCCGCGCGCGTCCCTCGAAGGTCCTCAACCACCTGCCCGACTCGATCACCGACCGGATCGCGCAGCGATTCGGCTTCGAGGGCATCAAGTCCACGATCACGACCGCGTGCTCGTCCTCGGCCAACGCGATGGGCTACGCCTTCGACGCGATCCGGGCGGGCCTCGCCGACGTCGTCGTCACGGGCGGCTCGGACGTCCTCGCGCGGCTGACATACGGGGGCTTCAATTCGTTGCGGTCGGTCGACCCGGAGCCCTGCCGCCCGTTCGACCGCGAGCGCAAGGGACTCTCGATCGGCGAATCGGCGGGCATTCTCGTCTTCGAGGAAGAGGAGCGCGCCCGAAAGCGCGGCGCCCCGGTCATCGCCGAATTCCTGGGGTACGGCGTGACTTCGGACGCGTTCCACATGACGGCACCGGATCCTTCCGGGACCGCCGGCGGCCGGACGATCAAGGCGGCGCTCGAGAACGCCGGCGTCAATCCCGAGGACGTGGACTACGTCAACGCGCACGGAACCGCCACGCCGCAGAACGACTCGGCCGAGACCGCCGCGCTGAAGGCGGGGCTGGGTGTTCGCGCGCGGCAGATCCCGGTCTCCTCGATCAAGTCGATGATCGGCCACTGCCTCTGCGCCTCCGGCGCGATCGAGGCCGTGGCGACGGCGCTATCGGTGCGCGACGGCAAGGTCCCGCCCACGATCCACTACGAGAACCCGGATCCCGCCTGCGACCTCGACTACGTTCCCAACGTCGCCCGCGACGCGGACGTGGACGTGGCGCTCTCGAACTCCTTCGCCTTCGGCGGCAACAGCTCGGTCGTGGTCCTCGCCCGCTACGGCGAACGGGGCTGATGGCGTCGCGAGGTCTCGTCACCGGGACCGGAGCAGTTTCGCCGCTGGGCCGCTCCGCGCCGGAGTTCTGGAATCGCCTGCGCGCCGGCGAATCCGCGATTCGGGAGATGTCCGCACAGGAGCGTGGAAGCCTCCAGGCCACCCACGTGGCCCGCTACGACGGCTTCTCGCCGCAGCCCGAGATCCCGGCCATGAAGGCGCGCCGCCTCGACCGCGGGAGCCAGTTCGCCTTGATCGCATGCATGCAGGCGGTGGCGGAAGCGGGCTACGCGATCGCACCCGATCCCGAGGCGATCGGCATCGCCCTGGGCACCGGCTCGGCGGGCGCCGGTGCGCTGACCGAGTTCCTGCGCGTCCTCCTCCTCGAGTCTCCCGAGGCGGCGCCCCCTTTTCACTTCCCCAACACCGTCGCCAACGCCCCGGCTTCGCAGGTCTCGATCGAGCTCAAGATCTACGGGCCCAACGTCACGATCACGCAGAAGGATCCTTCCGGCCTCAACGCGCTGCTCTTCTCGACACTCGCGCTGGCGTCGGGCCGCGCGAAGGCGATGCTCGTCGGAGCCGTCGACGAGTGGAACGAGTTCTATGCGATGGGGTTCGATCGGGTCGGCGCGCTTCGCGGCTCCCGGCGCCCGACGGGGATCGTGCAGGGCGAAGGCGCCTTCGTCGTTCTCCTCGAGAGCGAAGAGGCGGCGCGTTCGCGGGGCGCCGCTCCCCTCGCGCGGGTTGCCGGTGTGGCGACGGCCGGCGTGGCCTCCGAGCCCTATCGCTTCGCGCCCGATGCCGGCGCGATGGAGCGCGCGATGCGGGGAGCTCTCGCGGACGCCGGAGCCTCCGAGGCGGACGTGGACATTTGGTTTCCTTCCCGCGACGGGGTCGTCGCGATGGACCGCGCCGAGGCCGAGGCCATGGACCGCGTCTTCGGGCCGCGGCCGCCGCGCTGCGTCGTCGTCAAAGACGCGATCGGCGAGATGGCGGCGGCGGGCGGCGCTCAGCTCGTCGCGGCCTCCCGGGCCCTGTCGGCGGGCGAGGCCCGGCTCGCCCTGGTCAATTCCTTCGGAGCGGGAGGCAACTTCCTCGCCGCCGTGATGGAATCCGCCCCATGAAGGCTTCCCCGCGCGCCGCGGAGCCGCTCCGCGGCTTCACGCTGGAAGTCCCGGTGCGCTTCGCCGAGTGCGATCCTTACGGCGTGGTGTGGCACGGGCACTACGTGCTCTATCTCGAGCACGCGAGGGAGGCGTTGACCGGCAAGTTCGGCTTCACCGCGGCCCGGGCGATGGAGATGGGGTATCTCGTTCCGGTCACGCGCATGGAGCTTCGGTATCGGGCTCCGGCCCGTCCCGACCAGACGATCCACGTGACCGCGCGGCTGCGCTCTCCCGCCGTGGCGCGCCTCGTCATGGACTACGAGATCCGGAGCGAATCGGGAGACCTTCTCTGCGCCGCGGAGACCGAACAGGTCGTCCTGAATGCCCAGGGCGAGCTGCTCCTGACGCTGCCCTCGGGCCTCCGGTCTCTCTGCACATCGATCCTCGCGTTCCAGGACTCCCTCGACGGCGAGCCCGCGACGCCATGAAGACGGAGGCCGCTTCGGCCGGCCGCCGCCGCTCCCTCGGCTTTCTCGCCCGCTTCCTCGCCCTGCTGGTGGTCTTCTACTTCGTCGTGGCCTGGCGGCCCGTCAACGACGCCGTCATCGTCCCATTCACGGCGGCCATCGCGCGGGTCTCCGCGGGAATCCTCTCCATCCTCGGAGAGGGCACGCACGTCGTCGGGACCGAGATCCGGTCCGACCGGTTCGCGGTCAACATCGAGAACGGCTGCAACGGCGTGGAGACGGCGCTGCTCTTCGTCTCGGCGGTGCTGGCGTTTCCGGCGCCCTGGAAACGCCGGCTGATCGGGCTCCTCCTCGGTCTCGCCGCGATCCAGGTGATCAACCTCGTGCGCGTCGTTTCCCTCTTCTGGATCGGCGCGCATCGTCCCTCCCTCTTCACCTCGTCGCACACGGTCCTCTGGCAGTCGGTCGTCGTTCTCTGCGGCGTGCTGCTCTTCCTGCTCTGGGCCACATGGGGAACGGGCCGGCGCGCCGCCGTCGAGAGGCATGGCGCGGGCAAAGGACGCTGAACGATCTCCCCGGCTCGGGATTCGGGTCGACCGGCGCTCGCTGCTGCGCCTGGCGGCAGGATTCGGCGTCGGGCTCGCCGTTTGGTTCGCCTTCGCGGCTCCCTACGAGCGCTCGATGGCCGCCGCGGGTCAGGTGCTGCTGCGCGCGTTCGAGGAGCCTCCGGTCACGCGCCTCGAGGCCTCGGGCGAAGAGATCATCGTGGATCGCTCCGATTTCCCCGAGGCCTCTCCTCGGCCAGGCCTGCCCGCCGGCGATCTCCATTTCAACTTCGTTCTTCTTTGCGCGCTGTTCGCGTTGACGCCGCGGCCGCTCTCACCCGGCCACTTCGGCCGCTTCTGGGCGGCAGCCGCGCTCCTCTGGGTCGTTCACGTCGCGGCGCTTGCCGTACAGGTCGAGTCCGTGTACGCCACGCGCCTTGGGCCCTGGAGCGAGGCGCACTACGGACCGCTGGCGAGGAACCTGTGGGCGGGGGCCTTCCACTTCTACCTGATCGCCGGCCGGTTCGCGGCGCCTTTCGCGCTGTGGTGGGCGTTGGGGCGCCCGCAGGCGCCTCCCGAGACCAAGTCTTAGAAAAGAGAGGCTTTAGCTTCTCCGGCCGCGCTCGCGTCGCAGGTAGCGGTAATCGGGAATCGAGAACTCTTTGAGCTTGGCGATGAGCGACCCGCGGGAGATGTTGAGGACCTGGGCGCCACGGCTCTGATTTCCCTCGACGCGACGCATCGCGCGGTCGATGACCTCTCGCTCGACTGTCTCGACGATTTTCTTCAAGTCGTCGGTCTGACGGAGCACCTGCTCGGCCAGCGTCGGCTCGGGGACCGGCGCGGCGGGGACCGTGGCCTCCGGCGGGTGCCTCGCCGGAGCTTCTCCCGACGCCTCCACACCCATGCCCGCGAACGCGATCCCGGCCAGCTGGGCGAGCTCCTCGAGAAACAGCACTGCGCGCGCGGCGAGTCTCGGTGTCTCGCGCACGAGGATGCCGACGCTTCCCATCCCCTCCGTCGAAGGCTCGACGATCAGTGTCAGCACCCCGGTGACGGTCTCGGCCCGCGCGAGACGTTCCCCCGAGCGCAGATCCTGGGTCATGCGCGGAGGGAGCATCGGGTTCTCGCGGAACGTCGAAGCGAGCGGCCGGAATCCCGCCACCGGGGAGAATTCCCCGACCGCCCATTCGCTCGGCGGCAGCTCCCGGTCCAGGAAATCGGTCAGCTCGCTGGCGAGATCCTCGGTCGTCTGCGCGTCGCGGCAGAGGCGGTAGGCGGCCAGACGCATGCCCCGGTACTCGACCTCGGTGACCGGAAGCGCCGGGGGGGGCGCGGCGCCCGGCGTCGGCGAGGCCGCGGTGGACGGCGCGGCGGCAGGCGGAGGCGGCTCGCCCGAGGTCACTTCGACGGGTGTACCCGCGCGGGGCGTGGCGGGCGCGGCCTCGACCACCGTGATGGTGGCCTCGCCGATCGTGATGCGGTCTCCGACGGAGATCGTTCCGCCGAAGAACTCCCGGCCGTTGACATGAACGGTCTCGATGCCTTTGAAGAGGTCCAGGTGATACGAACCGTCGCGCTCGAAGAGGCGCACATGCCGCCCGTAGACGCCGCGGGCCCGGACCACCACCTCATTGCCCGAAGACGCACCTACCGTTGCGGTACCGCCTGCGATTCGGAACATTTCGGCGCCCGTCCCCGGGCGCCTGCGGACTTCGAGGGTCAGCATGACTGGGGCACCCCTTGAGAATACGAGACATTACACAGGATCTGCGTCGGAGCGCAACACTGTTGAAAAGTTGCCTATGCGACCGACGGTCACATTGCGCCGCGGGCGTGCGGCGCGGCTCTAGAAAAGGCCCGAGATGCGGCCTGCGGCGTCGACGTCTATGGTCTCCGCCGCCGGCTGTTTGGGCAGACCCGGCATCGTCATGATGTCGCCGCACACCGCCACGACAAAACCTGCACCGGCGAACAGGCGCGTGCGATCCACATGCAGCGTAAACCCCGCAGGCCGTCCGCCTTTCTTGGGATCGTCCGAGAAAGAGTAGGGAGTCTTGGCGATGTTGATGGGCAGATTGCCGAACCCCTGGCGCTCGTAGCGCGCGAGCCTTTGTTCCGCCTCTTTCGAGAAGGAGATGCCGCCGGCGCCGTAGAGACGCCGCGCGATGATCTCGATCTTCTCGGCGAGGGGACGATCCCACGGATAGAGCGGCCGGTAGCGCGCCGCTCCGGCACCGATCTCGGCCAGCACCGCCCGCGCGAGATCTTCGCCGCCCGCGCCGCCCCGGGTGAAGACCTCGGAGAGGGCGGCCTTCACGCCGAGCTCCGAGCAGCGCTTCTCCAGGAACGCGATCTCGGCCGCCGAGTCGGTCGGGAACCGGTTGATGGCGACCACGGCGGGCAGGCCGAAAATCCGGACGTTGTCGAGATGGCGTTCGAGGTTGACGACGCCCCGGGAGAGGGCCGCCAGATCCTCGACGCCGAGCTGGTCCTTGGGCGTTCCACCGTGCATCTTCAGAGCGCGCACGGTCGCGACGAGGACCACGACCGAGGGCCACATGTCGCCGTAGGCGCACTTGATGTCGAGGAACTTCTCGCCGCCGAGGTCGAAGCCGAACCCCGCCTCCGTGACCGCGATCTCGCCGTAGCGCATCGCGATCCGCGTGGCGAGGATCGAGTTGCAGCCGTGCGCGATGTTGGCGAAGGGGCCGCCGTGCACGAGGGCGGGCGTGCCCTCCAGCGTCTGGACGAGGTTGGGATGAATCGCGTCCTTCAGGAGCGCGGCCATCGCGCCGTTGGCCTTCAGGTCCCGCGCGCGGACGGCCTCGGTATCGCGCTTGTACCCCGCGACGATCGCACCGCAGCGCTCCTTCAAGTCCTGGAGGTCGCGCGCGAGGCACAGAATCGCCATGACCTCCGAGGCCACGGTGATGTCGAAGTTGCTCTCGCGGGGAACGCCGTTGACCTTGCCGCCGAGGCCAACGACGACGTCGCGCAGGGCGCGGTCGTTCATGTCGAGCACACGGCGGAAGGGAATGTCGCGCTGATCGATGCCGAGCGGGTTT
>Ga0075434_100000860_pt1 | contig 24242 bp, 16 predicted proteins | sample RhiMethybrSRZTD3_FD_75298 | JGI IMG/M metagenome (GOLD analysis project Ga0075434, IMG submission 75298) | Populus rhizosphere microbial communities from Tennessee, USA - Rhizosphere MetaG P. TD hybrid SRZTD3 | ecosystem: Host-associated > Plants > Roots > Rhizosphere > Soil | place: USA... | reverse complement strand
CGAAGACGAGCATCTCCATCTTCCGATGTAGTTCCTGACTGTATTGTTTGTGGTATTCGCGATTCATGAGCCGAAGTATCTTACCTGAACTCCGAAGGACGGGTTTCACAGGAAGGTGTGTCCGCAGTCACACCCGTTTTGCTTTAACATAGCCATCACTGTGCACGTCCTCACGGAAGCTGAAGTCCATCGATACCTTGACCCACGCGCTCTGATCCCGGCGATTGAAGAGGCGTTTCGGTCGCGTTATCCCTCTACGGTCATGCCGATGCGCACGCAAATGAAGCTGGCGGATGGCGTTTTCCTTATCATGCCCTGTTATGACCGGGAAGCCCGAGGCCTCGGGATGAAGCTGGTCAAGTTCAATGAAAATCCTCGTCTCGCAGAAGACCGCATTCAAGCGACCTATATTCTTTTGGAGGCAGAATCGGGATGCAGCAAGCTGGTCATCCCGGCAAATTACCTCACTGACTTGCGCACTGCTGCGACTTCCGCGGTGGCAACCAAAATTCTCGCCCGGGAAGACGCGAAGGTTCTTGGAGTATTCGGTACGGGACGTCAAGCCCGAGCCCATCTGCAGGTGCTGCCGTGCATTCGGAACTTTGAGCGGGCGCTGGTCAGTGGCCGGGATTCCGTTCGCACCCACGATTTCGCGCAGCAGATGGAGCACGAGTTGGGAATCAAAGTCGAATCGGTCTATTCCCGTGCCTGTGCCGCCGAATCCGACGTGCTTTGCACCTGCACCACTGCAACTACGCCGTTGTTCGATGGCAACATGCTACGCAAGGGTACTCACCTGAACCTCATTGGCAGCTTTCGCCCGACGACCAGGGAAGTGGATGACGTGACCATTCGGCGCTCACGCATCGTCGTCGATACGTACGACGGAGCGTTGAGCGAAGCCGGCGACCTGATGATCCCATTGAATAGCGGAATCATTCGACGTGACCATCTGTTAGCCAACTTGCACGAGTTGGTGAAGGGCAAGAAGCAGGTGCGCAGCACCCCCAGCGACATCACACTGTTTAAGAGTGTGGGTTGTGCCCTGGAGGATTTGGTCGCCGCCGAGTACTTGAATTCCGCAATCCTCTCAAGCCCGGAAATCAAAGTTCAAAGCTCGTGAGTAATTTCAATGTTCGTCGATAGGGAGTTGGATTTTCGGTCTAATGCTGCCACGGACACGCTGATTAGGCTTTGGTCTTGAACGGGGCGGCCTTCAGGCCGCCCGTCCCTGCTACAAAATCCTTGCGGCTTTAGCCTTTTAGAGGCAGCGCTCGAGTTAACTGAAATCGCGCAGCACGCCAGACCTCATTAAATGCACGCGAATCCTCTCTCAGAGGATCAACTAGAATCACTCCATGCGCGCGATGGTCCTGGAAAAACCGACTCCAGCCGAGCAAACTCCACTGCGCTTGGCCCAAGTCCCGGACCCTCAGCCCGGACCAGGAGAAATTCGCGTCCGAATTCGCTGCTGTGGTGTTTGCCATACGGACCTGCACATCGTAGAGGGTGACCTGGCGCTGCCGAAGATCCCAGTCGTTCCCGGACATCAGATTGTCGGAGTCGTCGATGCTCGAGGTGCCGACGTTCGCACCTTCAAAGAAGGTGATCGTGTCGGCATCCCTTGGCTTTTTTCAACGGACGGAACCTGCGATTTCTGCCAGCAAGATGAAGAGAATCTCTGTGAGCAAGCCAAGTTTACCGGCTACCACGTCAATGGAGGCTATGCCGATGTCTGCGTCGTTCGCGAAGACTTCGCCCATCGCCTACCCGCCGCCTTCTCGGATGAGAACGCCGCACCGCTGCTCTGTGCCGGCGTCATCGGATATCGCGCCTATCGATTGAGTGGGGTGAAGACGAGCCAGCGACTCGGACTCTACGGCTTTGGCGCCTCAGCCCATCTGGTTTTGCAGTTGGCCCTTCACCGTGGATGCCGAGTGCACGTCTTCACGCGCAGCGTAAATCATCGAAATTCAGCGCGTGAATTGGGCGCCGCATGGGTGGGTAGCGCAGAAGATACCCCTGCCCACCTAATGGATGCGTCGATTATCTTTGCCCCCGCGGGCGCGCTGGTGCCGCTCGCACTCCGCAACCTCCGCAAGGCGGGCACGTTAACGCTCGCGGGCATCACCATGACTCAGATTCCAGCTTTCGACTACAGCTTGCTCTACCACGAACGCTCCATTTGCAGCGTTGCCAACAGCACTCGTCGGGACTGCCGCGAATTTCTGGAGATTGCGGCTGAAATTCCGATTGTGACCCAAGTCCGCCCCTATTCGTTATCCCACGCAAATGTGGCGCTGCTGGATCTGAAGCACAGCCGTATCGACGGAGCGGCAGTTCTTCGAATCGAATGACCTTCAATTCGGAGCCGAGAGCAGAATGCGCGATTGTAGGATCCACTCACGAGGCGAACACGGTGCTGGAAGCTGCTGATGTCCGGACATAAGGGACCCTCCGGCGCGTTCCGGATATCGCGGACGATTGAACCGGGCCCTCAGCTGCCTCGATCCGTCCACCAGACCTCTTAATAAAGGTGGGTGTCCCCGTATCTTCAACCTAAACAGGTGAGAGCAGTTTTTTTGACCAATCTCATGCATCTGGATGATGACAGGTGTCTCCCCTATGCCCTAAAGTCTCCTCCAGTTCAAACAAGGCCAGACTCCCCATTTGGCCGGATGTCCCCCAAAACAATGAGCCGCTGCGCGGGTCCTCTCCCTCACCCTGTGTCAGCAAGCAACAGTACGAAGAAAAGGCATTAATCGCCTTTTGACCCGAAGAGTTCTGTGGAGGACGCTCGTGGCCCAGAAGTACGCCCGCCCGTCCCCTGGAGAGGGATTTACCGCTCGCCGCATGGGAATCAGTGGGGACCTACAAGCAATGACAGGAATGCAGAAGTTCTCGCTGCCTGCAGAGCGCATTCGATTTGTCCCTCTGTGGTTCTCCAATCCCCCACTTACCGAAATGAGGCGCTCGATGCGCCGCCAGGTCCGGAAGGAGGCTGCAAAGCCATGAGGAAGTCATACCAGGTTTGGATCCCAATATTTCTCGTCTGCTTGCTAACCGTTGCAGCGTCGGCGCAATCGTTTCAGGTTCAGTGCCCGACCAGCACCATCACGCACCCGGTAGCCGCCAACAACAATTCGGAACCGGCATACACCGCGCCCACTTTTACCAGCGGGCAAGGGTATGACTCAAACGGAGCTGGACATGTGAACGGCGCGATCAAGTGCCAACAGATCTCAGGCGGCGATGGTTTCGCGACGATGGGCGACGGCTCTCAGACCTATCTGTTTGCCTTCGGCCCACTCTCTGGCTTGGCGGACATGGCCAATGGCTTGCCTGGTACACAGTTCCCCAACGTCTTCAACACGCCGTATTCGGGAACTTTCCTGCCCGGTGATCCGGCCGCCACGGATGGAGCGAAACAGGATCCCTATTCGTTGGGCAATCCGAACCTGTTCACGTTCAACGGAGCAGTAGGTCTGGCTCCCGAGACCTACACCGACTCTAACGGCAACCCCGTTACCGTGATGAATGGGCATGTGGACGTGCGCCAGATCATGGACGTCGGCGTCCTGAACGGCAATATGCCGGCCCCGTTGATGGCGATTGACGAGGACGACGAGTTCTTCCTCACGCTGACCAACGTCGGCCAGGTTATGCGCCCAGACTTGTTCGAGCAGCACACCGTCCACTTCCACGGCTATCCGAACGCCTCAGCGTTTTATGACGGCGTCCCCGATGCCTCAGTCGCGATCAACATCGGCGGCAGCTTCACGTATTACTACCTGGCTCCCGACGCCGGCACTTACTTCTGGCACTGCCACATCACACCGCCCGAGCACTTGCAGATGGGCATGGTCGGCCAGATCTACGTGCGTCCTCGCCAGAATCGCGTTCCGGCCGGCACCAGCCTCTACGGCGCTCTTGACCGGCAGCAACGAGACCTCCGCACGCGTTGCGACAATAACGACATTCTCTGCAGCAATCCTCTTCCTGCCGTTAATACCGGTGCCGTAGCAGGTGGGAAGTATGCCTACAACGACGGCGACGGTTCCACTGCCTACGACGTCGAATATCCCCTCCAGATCCACGGCTTTGATCCTAACTTCCACTTTGTCGGCATGACCTTCAACCCGGAAGGCTTCACCGAGATGAAGGACAAGTATTTCCTGCTCAATGGTCGCAGCTATCCGGACACGATCCATGACGGACCTCTGGCGACGCAGACCACGGATGGCGTGATGCACTACTCGCAGCCTCTGTCATCGATCATCAACATTCCGGCTGGCGGGAAAGCGTTGCTGCGCATCGCCGACCTGGACGTTACCGAACACATGACCCTGGCATCTCTGGGGATCCCGATGAAGGTCATCGCGCTCAATGCCAAGCTGCTGCGCGATCAGGCAGGGAACAATCTCTACTACAACACTAATTCGATCACGCTCGGCGGTGGCGAGTCTCTGGATGTGATCCTGGACGCGAGTGACACCACGAAGTATCCGTCCGGCAGCGTGTTCTATCTCTACACCCCCAATCTGGACCATTTGTCAAACGATGCAGAGAACTTCGGCGGCTTGATGACCGAAGTCCGGATCAACTAGGAGCGCAGCCATGAGGACAACGAACATGAACAAAAAGATTGCGAAGACACAACTGCTCCTGGCGCTGATGGTGACGGTAGCAATGCTGCTCACTCGATCGGCAGAAGCTGCGGCTCCTGGGATCACAGGTCCGACCTTCAACCTCACGGCGCAGCCTGCTTTCATCACGCAGCCTGACGGATCATTTGTCTACTCGTGGGGCTACGGGTGTAACGGGGCGCCGGCAGGATTTCTTCCCGCGGCCATTTCGAGTGCCACCTGCTCCTTGATGCAGGTACCGGGCCCGACGCTTATCGTCACGCAGGGTCAAACAGTCACGGTAAACCTGGTAAACAATTTGCCCGCCAGGGCTGGGAATACTTCAATTTTGTTTCCCGGTTTTAATGTGGCCACTGTCGGCGGTGTAGCCGGATTGCTAACCCAGGAGGCTGTTCCTGCCACCGGCGCCGGTTGCGTACCGGCAACAGCCTGCGTCAGCTACACATTCACAGCGACTACCCCGGGTACGCGGGCTTATTACAGCGGCACGCAGGGCGACCTCCAGGTCGAAATGGGCATGTACGGGGCAATCATCGTGCTGCCTTCCACGATCCCAGCGGCCTGCACGAGCGGTGTTCACACCAGTAACTTGTCGGCGCAAGGCAGCCATGGCGAAGCTAATTTCCGGTTGGCGGCCGCTGCTTACAGCCATCCCGGCGCCTGCTACGACCGCGAGTATTTGTTCCAGTTCTCCGAAATGGATCCGAGAATTCACAGGGAAGCAGAAGAAATTGCAACCTGTGTTGCCGCTGGCGCGGTGACTTGCCCTGCCAACATGGACGGAGTGGCCACGGAGCCTTACGTGCCCGCGTTCTTCATGATCAACGGCCGCTCCATGCCGGACCTGATGGACGGCAACTATGCCCCTGAGTATCCGCACCAGCCCTACAACGGAAACCCGCACATGCACCCAGGCGAGCTTGTGCTCTTGCGCATTATCGGCCAAGGGCGCTGGCAGCACCCCTTCCACGAGCACGGCAACCACGTCCGAATTCTGGCGCGGGACGGCAATCTGATTCAAAGCGCAACGGATCCCGCGAACAACCTTGCCGGTCCCCTTTTGTTTACCACCAGCACCACGCCGGGGCAGGCAATGGACGGGATCTTCTACTGGACGGGGAAGGGTTTGAACTGGGATCCGTACGGTCATGCGGCGGGCGTCACGCAAGCGAGCTGCACTCCTGACGCAAACGGCTACAACACGGGTTCTCCTTTGGCCACTAACTATTTCGAGTGGTGCCAGGATCACAACAAGCCCCTGCAAGCGTTTCCAGTGGGCTCTGTTGGTGCCGGCGGTCCCGTCACGCTGCCCAATCCCAACATATTCGCGAACGGCGCCTGGTATGGCGGCAGCCCGTATCTGGGTCCAGAAGCTACGGTCCGCGCCGTCGGCTCAACCGGCACCACACCTCCCTCCGGTACGGTCGCGAACTCCCCTACCGAGGAAGCTGGCTTCGCTTTCATGTGGCACTCGCACGCCGAGCGCGAAATCACCACCAACAATATCTTTCCGGGCGGAATGATGATGATGATGCTGGTCGATTCCCGGGAATTTGTAATCGACGAGTCGTTTTAATTGAGGAGAATAGCGATGCGATCCAACTATCTCAAAACTTTGAAGACAGCGGTCCTGGCGGTAACTGTTCTCCTCCTCGGAGCGGGCCTGTCCTTTGCCCAAGTCAACCTGACTGCGGGTCCGACCACCCTCACGTTGCCGGATGGTACAGCAGTGCCGATGTGGGGCTACACCTGCGGAGCGGTCACGGCCCCGGCAACCTGCGCCAGTTTGAGTTCCAATGCTGCCGGTTGGTCGCCCGTGGTGATTACGATTCCCACGGGCCAATCGCTGCAGATCAATCTCACGAATAGTCTGACCTTCGGCGCGAATAACATCCCCACGTCTCTGGTGATCGTCGGACAACTCGGTGGTGGTCTGGGGAGTACGCCACAGAGAACGGCGAGTCCCCCACATGACCCACAGGGCGCCACCTGGCCAGTCGCGGACCCCGCAACCACAAACACGCCGCCTCCGCAAGAAGACCGAGTGCAATCCTTCGCCACCGAGGTGGCGGGGGGAGCAACCACCACCCTCACCTGGACAACTCCCCGCGCTGGTACCTATCTGCTCGAGTCGGGCACTCATCCTTCCATTCAGGGTCCGATGGGTCTGTATGGAATGGTTGTGGTCACCGACCCTGCCGGTACCGCCTATCCAGGCGTCACCTACAGTGCGGATGTTCGCTTACTCATGAGTGAAATTGACCCGGTGCAAAACCTTGCGGTGGACACCGCCGTTAATACTCCGGGTTTCAGCGAGACCGCAGTGTGGTCCGGTCAGCCGGGTGGTTGCGGCATTCCGACCACGCACACTTGCTATCCGCCGGCGGTGAACTACACGCCGCTCTACTACCTCTTTAACGGGGTGGCCTTCAGCAAGGCCAGCGCACCCGCTTCAGTGTTTGCGGCAGCCTCCAGCGGCGGTACCGGCGGCGTCCTGGTTCGCCTGGTAAATGCCGGCTTGCGCATGCACGTGCCATCGATCGTGGGAGCGCAGACCGGGACTACTACACCCGCTGCTTCGGGCTTCACTCTGATCGCGGAAGATGGCAACCCGTTGCCGGGAACTCCGCGCGTTCAGAGTTCGGTGTTCATGGCTGCTGGCAAGACCTACGACGTGATGATTAATGTGCCTGCCGCTGGCGGAACGGCTCTTCCGATCTTTGACCGTTCGTTGGGTCTGTCTGGAAACGCGACTGCGCGCGATGCCGGCATGCTTGCCTACATCAGCGTGAACGGCGCCGGTGCGCCTTCGGCCGGTGTCCTGGGAACTGCCGCTGCGGTTGCGGATACCTACAACTCGGTGATCAACGGTAAGACCTTCACGGTGTCCGATCCTGCGAGAGGTGTGATCGCGAACGACGTCAACATTTCTGGAGTTCAGGTCGTTGCGGGCAGCGTCACCGGTGGCACCCTCACGCTGAATACAAACGGCACGTTTACGTTTGTCGCGACGGCCGGTTCGGGTGGATTCAGCTACTGCGGTAACGGTGCGACTTCGGGACCTGCTTGCACCACGGTGACCCTTGGCGCAGCGCCGATTGAAGCGGCCGGCGGCATCACCTGCAGCTTCCCCAATCCGACGTTCACATCGAATGTGGCGTCGGTACTGAGTATCAAACCCCCGGGTGTCCTGGCGTTCTGCAAGGACGCGGCAGGCTACCCGCTAACAGTTGCCGCATCGCCGGCTCCATCTGTCACCGGCGGCACGGTTGCTCTAGACGCGGATGGTGGCTTTACTGCGAATGTTTCAGGCGCGGGTCCACACAGCTTGACTTTCACGCCTCAGAACTCGCAAGGCACCAGTGGCGCCTCAGCCACAGCCACTCTCCTTTTCCCTGCAGCGAGCAATCTCCAGGTTTCGGTTGTGGATGGCCTCAACAATAGCGCCGTTAGTGATTACCGGTGGATTATTGAGGAAGATAAGACGTTCTATGTCGATCCCGCTTGCCAGACAAACCCGGTGCCGTCGACTTGTCCGACCGTCACGCCGCAGGGAGCGCCTCCGATCTTTGGAACGAACTTCCACACCAGCTACATGCCGGTGGTAGCGCAGGGCTGCGTAGGAACAGTTTCGTGCGAATCGGGCCAGACGCTGTTAGGACAACCTGCGGCGTGTGACATTGGTAATGGTGTTTGCCAGACTAATGCCGCCACCAAGGCGGAACTGAATCCGAGCCAGGTCGCTCTCGATCCGACCAAGCGTTACTACATCTCGGTTCTGCCGGGCGATGCGATGGATACAGACGCAAATGACACTCCCAACGGTCATGCCATGGGCGGCTCTGAAATCGTCTTCGCGGATGGTGCGTGGCACAACGCCGTCGCACCAGCCACGGCCGGCGTCCGGGTTATTGTTGAACCTCAGAATCAACAGCCCGCAAAGGTGTCGGTGTTTGTGTTCGAGGACGATCATCCGCTCAACGGCGAACATGATGCCAGCGGCGGAATCGACATTCTTGCTCCCAACGAGCCCGGTTTGGGAGGCTTCAATATCACCATCGTCGACATGGTGGGCATGTCGGGTGACTCTGCCGGACAGTTGACTTACGACGAGTTCAACCAACCGCTGTCGAATGCTCTGGCGGGAACCATTGATCCGGTAACGGGCAACGATGCATGCCCGATCGTGGCAAACCCCAGGAACGGATTTGACGGAGTCACAAACGACGCCGGCATCACGGGCGTGATTCCGGTTTGCCCGAAGTACGAGTCCGACGGCACTACCCTCTCGCCAATGGCTGGCCAGGCGGTGGTCGCCAACATGCCTCCTGGCAGGTACGGCATCATTGCCACTCCGGGAGCGGATTTGATCGCCCGCGGCGAAGAATGGCTGCAGACAAACACCCTGGACGGTGGCCCGGACCATGAGGCTTTCATCAAGGCCAACGAACCAGCCTACTTCCAGGAGTTTGGACCGGCCGGGTACCACGTTGCCATCGGCTTTGCCAATCCCAAGATCATCATGGCCGCTGGAGACGCACTCTGCACTGGTCCCGGAGCCCCGGCATGCAATCACACCGTGACCGGAATGGTGACGGGCGTCCACATGAGCCGGCCCTCAGACGAGCGGCTGTACGGCACAGGAACGCGCGACACGTTTGGTTACACGCAGTGCTACGCGAGCTTGGGAAGCCCGGACGGTGCTGACATTCGATTTGCAAAGTGCGCCGACGACGGCACATATACCCTGTCTAACGTCCCCGCCGGTGATTGGAAGGTTACCATCTTCGATCAGTGGAACGATCAGATCGTCGATGGGATTGCGACTCCAGTACGGGTGGGCAACTCAGACGTCGACATGGGAGAGGTCGCGGTTCACGCGTGGAAGAACAACCTCTCCACCCGGACATGCTTTGACGTGGGCACCGGAGCTCCGGGCAGCCCCGGTTACGGCGATGGCGTCTGTCAGGACAACGAACCAGGGCTCTCGCTCGTCCCAACCAACATCCGGTATCGCGACGGCAGTATCTCCAATCTTAACAGCACCGACCTGGCAGGCAACGCAGGCTTTAACGAGGTTTTCCCCATCTTCAGCTGGTACGTGGTGGAAACCGACGCCAACCGGTACAAGAATACAGGAACGCACGTGATTAACGACGCCGGCGGCCCGGTCGACGGCTCCACCGGTCCTTACGCGTGCGGGCAAGGCGGCTTCCCGGCATGCGGAAACTCAACTGTTCTTCAGAACCTGGCAAGAACCAGCGAAGATTTTCCTTTGCCCACGAACCTGCGAGTACCGGGTGCCGTCTATTGCGACAACGCGGACTGCAACGGCTTCTCGATTGGGAATCGTCCACAAAACGGCGGTCCGGGTGGCGCTACCGGCCGAATCGACCCGTCTTGGGTTACCAGCTACGGCTGGCAGTCCTTTGCGGGCCAGAATCAGTACCTTGGGTTCGCCAAGCTGCCTTTCCAACCCGGAGAGAACGGCGGCATCCGCGGTCACGTCGTTTACGCCTCCACTCGTCCGTTTGACGATCCGGCGCTCCTTCTGCAGCTCACTTGGGAGCCCCAGGTCCCGAATGTCACGATCAACCTCTACCAGGTAGGAACAGCGCCCGACGGTAGCCGCTCCCTCACGATGGTGGATACCACGAAAACCAGTAGTTGGGACGCTTGGGCGCAAGGCTTCCGGTCCGATGGCATCCCGAACATGAACTGCCCCGGCCAGGATCCAAGCGATCTGTTCCTCTACACACTGACCAACCAACCTTCGTATCTGGACTGGTACAACTCGCAGCACGGCGGGCCTGCGGTGACTCCGCTGCCGGCGAACTCCCTTTACAAGTGCTACGACGGTTTGCACGCATGGAACCAGTTGCAACCAGCGCCGTACGACGGCATGTATCAGTTCCCCAGCATCGTGGACAGAAATCCGAGCACCGGAGTACCACAAGGTGTCGGTTCGACCAACGGTACGCCCGGAACTCGTCCGGGTTCGAACTGCACGATCTGCGTGGCCAATCCGGCAGACGGAAATCCCATGCTGCCGGCTGGCAAGTACGTCGTGGAAATGATCGTGCCCCCCGGGTATGAGCTTGTGAAAGAAGAAGACAAGAACATCCTCCTCGGCGACACATATGCAGGCCCGGCTACTTCACAGTTCGCCGGTTTCGGCAACATCTTCATCATCCCAGACCAGGCATCGGTCTCAGCCTTCTACAACCCCAACAACGCCTTGATTCCCAACACGAATGAGGGCGTAACCCCACGCCATGAGGGCGACACGGGAAGCGTGGAAACCTTCTGGCCTTGCGTGGGCGCATCCCGCATCGTGCCGGACTTCATGAGCCTGTACCCGCTATCGGGTCAGAACGCTCCGTTTGCCGGGGCTACACGCAACCTCTGCGATCGCAAAGAAGTGGTCCTGGAGGACCAGATGACGGTGCTGGCGAAGTTCTACGTCTTCAGCTCGACCCACGTGGCTGGCCGCTTCACGGGCATCATCACGGACGACTTCACCTCCGAATTCGATCCGTTCTCACCAGCGTTTGGCGAGAAGTTCGCCCCACCGAATCTACCTGTTGGCATCAAGGATTGGGCGGGCAACGAGATCGCTCGTATCATTTCCGATCAGCATGGAACCTACGACGGTCTGACGTACTCGTCGTTCTCGGTGAACCCGCCTGACCCAAGTGGATATATCCCCCAGATGATGGTCATGTGCATGAACGACCGTGGGAAAGGTGCGTCACCGGATCCGTTCTACCAAGCAGCCTACAGCCAATTCTGCTACGAATGGTCCTTCATGCCAGGCCAGACCTCCTACATGGATACCCCGGTGATCCCAACATCGGCCTTTGCGCCGGGTTATAACCATCCCGACTGCGCTTACCCGGATGCGACTCCGGCCATAAGCGAAGTTGATGGCGACGGAGGGGTCGGACCATGGGTGAGCGCCGCGGGACACACCTTAACCATCTACGCGCTGGGCGACCAAGCCGTTAACAACTACGGGTACTCCGGATCTCAGGCTACGACGGCTCCGTTCAATCAGAAGACTGTAAACCGCCACTACGGCTTCGGTACCTCGCAAGGGTCGGGAAGTGTCACCATTGGTGGGGTTAATGCGACCGTGACCGGTTGGAGTGACAGTCAAATAACGGTCACAGTTCCCAATAACGTGCCGCAGTGCAGCGTGCAGCAACAGCAACAATACGGGGGCCCCGTCGGCAACGCGAACGCTGCCCGTTGCGGTGAATTGGTGGTAACAGCGGGCAACGGCAAGATGTCTGTCGACACCGTAACCGTCACGATCGGCGGCAAGATTCCGACACGTCTGACCGCTGGACAGTCAATTCAGTCCGCGATCGACGCGGCAAGGCCGGGCGACCTGATCATCGTGCCTGCGGGCATTTACCACGAACTGGTGATTATGTGGAAGCCTGTCCGGCTGCAAGGTGTCGGCGCGGCCTCCAGCATCATCAACGCCGATGCGCATCCGTCGGGTATGCTGAACGATTGGCGCAAACGGGTAGTCTGCCTGTTCGGAATAGGGGAGGATGGTTCACCGGCGTCTTGGGATCCGGCATGCGGTAGCGGTTGGTTCGGATTCACCGGAACCCAACCGCAAGTGGATCGCATACCAGCGGAAGCCACTGTCGGCTGGGATACCACTTTAAACGGCAACCTTGCCGAACAGTTGCAAGAGCCATCGCTAATGGGAGCCTATGAAGGAGCGGGAATAACGGTGCTCGCGAAAGGAGTGGACTTCCACGGAAATAATCCCTTCGATGACACGACCGAAGGAGGCTTCCTGGACGGGACCACCCTACTGACGAGCAGTAACCAGAATTGCGGAAGCGGGAACGGCAGTGGCAACAATCGAAACCGGTTCCCGAGCAGCTTCCATTGCAACCCATCGAGCATTGACGGCTTGTCTATCACCAATAGTTCCCAGGGCGGCGGGGGCATCTTCGTGCACGCTTGGGGACATAACCTGCAAGTTGCCAACAACCGTGTCTACAACAACCAAGGTACGCTGGCGGGCGGCATCGCCATCGGCCAAGGTGAATTTCCTCCCCAACAGATCGTGGGAGCGGAAGCACTGCTGGCTCCAGGCTCCTGCCAGTTCAGCCCCATCGCTGGCACTCAGCTGCCGTACTGCCATAACTTGAACGTGAATGTGCACCACAACGCGGTCACGAACAACGCTTCGGAGGGTGATGAATTGTTCGCGGCCACCCCGTCGGGCGCGGGCGGAGTCGTCTTCTGTTCTGGGGCCGACAACTACCGCTTCAACTTCAACTGGGTGTGCGGCAACATGAGCACGGGCGATGGCGGCGGAGTTGCCCAGGCTGGGTTCGTCTACAACGCCCGGATCGAACACAACTCGATTCTGTTCAACCAGAGTACTAACCCGACAACCCCGAGCAATGGTGGCGGCCTCATCATTATGAGCGCACCTGACACGGATCCTGTGTGTCCCGGCGAGCCGGACGCGGATTGCAGCCATGCCTTTGGTACCGTGGGCGACGGCATCGGTCCCGGCCTGGTGATCAATGCCAACCTCATTATGGGTAACGCCGCAGAAGCTGGCAGCGGCGGCGGCCTGCGATTCCAAGGCGTCAACGGGGCGGAAGTGGGCACGTTCCCCACCAATCCGTCACGCTGGTACTCGGTGAACGTCACGAACAACATCATCACGGACAACGTAGCCGGGTGGGACGGCGGCGGCGTGTCGTTACAGGACTCCTTAGTAGTGAACCTGATCAACAACACGATCATGTCCAATGATTCCACCGCATCATCAGGCACGCTGTTCGGTGCGTTCTTTGCTCCCCAGGCAAGCGCTCCAACTCCCTGCCCACGCGACGCGCAGGGTGCCAACGTCCGATGTGTGCCGCTGTCGACTCCTCAACCGGCAGGGCTATCCAGCGCTGGGCACACTGCGGAGTTCCTGACGTCTCTTCCGGCGAACATCACTTGCCCTGCTGGCCACACTGGCGTAGCGAACAACAGCAACGTCAACAATGGCGCCTGCCGAAGCGTCTCTTTCCCGATCCTGTACAACGATGTGTTCTGGCAGAACCGTGCCTTCAACATCGTGGTGACACAGCCGGGATCAGGGTCTCAACAGTCCACCGTCGAGTTGGCCCCGGCGCTGAATCAAGCCAGTACGGGCCAGTGCAACACCAATGGGGCCAACTTTTGGGATATCGGGCTGCGTGGCGACACGGGTCCGGCTAACCACAGTTCTGGCTTTACCTTCACTCCGCGCGCCTCAATCCTTACCGATGCGGGCGACTATCCTGGAGGTAACACGAGCCTCCGTGCTAACTCTGGAGCTAATCCAAACGTTGCCAGCCAGTACTGCAATGGTTCGAAAATACCGCCTGAGGCTGGTGCCGGAGTTTGGTACCGGGTTCCCCCGGGCACGAATGAAGGGAACGTGCCGGTTCCGATCTTCAGCCTGACAGCGGGCGCGACCGTGGACGAAGGCAACAACTGGATCAGTATGACGTGGGGTCCGTTGTCCATCGTCAATCCCGTCACGAACGCGATCCTGGGTGACTATCGACTGACCTCGGGTTCGGGCACGGCGATCGGCTACATTTCGCCGGCTACTTCAAGTACGACGTACAACCTGGCCCCGGCCAACGACTTCTTCGAAACTCCGAGGAAGACGAATGGTTCGGTGGACATCGGCGCGGTGGAGTTTGTGGTAGCGCCGAACACTCCGCTTGCCAGCGTGGCCGGTGGACCTCTGAACTTCGGTAACGTCGTTGTCGGAACCACCAGCGGATCGCAGACCCTGACGCTGAGCAATACGGGGACGGCGAGCGTGACGGGTATCGCCTTAACGTTCTCGGGTCCGTTCGCGCGGGCGACGGTGGGCGGAAGTTGCGGCACAACGTTGCCTGCAGGTGCCAACTGCACGATCAACGTGGTGTTCCAACCGACTGCGTTGGGTCCGGCGAGTGGCAGCTTGGCAATTGCGTCCAACGTGGCGGTGAGCGGATCACCGGTGAGCCTGAGCGGAACAGGAGTGGCGGCGACGATCAGCGCGACTCTCACGCCTGCAAACTGGAGTCCGACCCAGACTCGAAACTGTCCGGGCACGGGTTTTCTGGGAATGCTGGCTTGCATGGCGGATCCTACTCAGATATTCATGTTCACCAACACGGGTAACGTGCCGCTAACAAACCTTACGCAGGCAACGCTGGCTGGTGCCAACACGGCGGATTACACCATCGTGCGTCTCTTGTCGACGTGCGGTCCTGCTGGCGGCGGTCAGTTGATGGGTCAAGGGACGGTTGCGAACCCCTTGAATCCTGGACAGAGCTGCTCAGTCGCTGTAGGATTCCGACCGTTAACGAGCGAAGCCGCCGGAGTCAAGAACGCGACTGTGACGGTAAACAGTGCAGCGGGTGCAAAAACTTCAACCCTGACCGGCACGGCAAACTAAAGCCTTGCGGGCAGGCTAAACACTAACTTGAACGCGATGCTGCTCACGGGAAACTGCGAGCAGCATCGTTCTCATTAGGAAGAGACGGAATGAAGATTTACAGAGTGTTGTGTCTGGGAGCAGCTTTGGTTTTGGTGCCAGCAGCGTTGGCCAAATTGCCATTCCCGAATGAGACTTTTGGGAAGATGGAAGGGACGCTCGATTTCTGCGCACAGAGCGATCCGCAATCTGCTTCCAAGTACGAAGAACGCAAGAAGGCGATGGTTAAGGGTATTTCGGAGCAGGAACTTGCCGAGGCTCGTGCGACGCAGGAATACCGGAATGGGTATGACTCAACTAGCGCGGAGCTAGCCAAACTGCCGAAAGAGAAGGTGGTCGAAGCCTGCACGGCGTTTCTGAAAGGCAATTGATTCGGTATCACCCCGTTCGTAACATCGTTTCGGCCCTCCCCACTTTGGGCGCATTGACGCCGGCCCCGAACCTATGCAAGATATTCAGGGGGATTTGACTCGAAGGTGGGGGATCGTTATTAAGATGTTCGGGACTATGTTTAAGGGCGCCCGGTGGATGTTGGTGGTGCCTGTCTTCCTTAGCAGCTTTCCATTGGGTAACGCGCAAGCTCCAACAGCGCAGCCTGCGCAGACTCCACAGACCGCTGATAAAACAGCAGCTCCGGCAGCGAAATCTCCAACGTCTCCGTCCCGCTACCGATACCAGGCGATGCCGAAGGGGGCCCGCAATTATTATGCTCTGATCTGGGGCGTTGACTCACTTGCCGTGAAATCGGTGGAATCCGGTGAGATCATTCGCTTCAGTTATCGAATCCTTGACGCGACCAAAGCCAAAATGCTGAATGACAAGAAGAATGAGCCATCGCTCATCGATCCACAGGCGGGTGTCAGTCTTGTGGTTCCGTCCTTGGAAAAGGTCGGACAATTGCGTCAGAGCAGCACCCCGGAAACGGGCAAGGCATACTGGATGGCGTTCTCCAACAAAGGCAGGTATGTAAAACCGGGTCACCGTGTCAATGTCGTGATTGGAAACTTTCACGCTGACGGTCTCGTGGTTCAATAAGCGTTGCCCTCCGCACTTCTTCAACTGATGCGATTCGACATGCCACATCAATTCTGCACGAGGTCGATCTGTAGGGCTTTTTGCGCGAGGCTTGGGAAACACTGCCGAGTAAGCATGTCTGCGTGCCTGCTCCTAGCTGTCGTCATGCCAACCGTGACGTCGTTTGCGCAGGCGAAGGCGGGGGAGGTCGCGTCACCGCACGTTGCGCGCAAACGCCCGATCGTTGACGACCGCGTCAAGGTACTAGCGAAAAACCTGGATCTGAACGAGTCGCAGCAAACGGCTGTGAAGAAAATCCTCGAGCGAAGGCAGCAAGAGACACTGCGCATCCAGCGGGATTCGACCCTTGCCGGAAGTGCGCGCATAGAGCAGTTTCGAATGCTGCAAGACCGTACGGCGGAACAGATTCGCGCCGTACTCAATGCAGAACAGAGGAAGAAGTACGACCCTTTCGCAGCGAGAAGGATACCTCAGACGGAGGGACGTAGTGTTGAGGATTGGCTCAAGGCCACAACACCGAAGTGAGGTGTTGTTTCGCTTCACCGATCAGGTTCAACGCTGAACGCGTGTTGGATATTTACACTTGGATCATTTGTTAGGGAGTCGAGCATGAGAGGGTTAGTGATCAGGTTGGCAGCAGTTTTACTGTTAAGTCTGATTCCTTTAATTTCGAACGCACAGGACTTCAGCGCCGATGTCGTGTATCTCGCCCCTGCCAACCCTAAGGCACCTTCCAGCGGCACCACCAATTCTGTCGGCCACACCTCCAAGCTATATGTCAGTAAAGACAAGATGCGACTGGAGACCCGCGGTGTGACCGGGACGATTCTCCTGGTCGACAATAGCGAGAACAGTGTGATGGCGCTGTTTCCTTCGCAGAAGGCCTATCAGCCGCTTGCCAACCCACCGGCGGAATATTTTCGGGTGAAGGACGCCGAGAACGCCTGTCCAGACTGGAAAGAAGCTACAGTTCAAAAGCTAGACTGCGAAAAGGTGGGGCACGAGAAAGTCGACGGGCGGGATACTGTGAAATATCAAAATAAGGTAGCCGCAGGCGATGGCCCTACTGCTGTTTGGATCGATCCCGCGCTGAAGTTCGTAGCGAAGTGGGAAAGCCCGCAGACCGGTGCAGAACTTCGCAATATCACCGAAGCACAGCAGACTGCCGATCTATTTGTGGTGCCACGCGGATACAATCCTCTGCAGCCGAAAAAGGCATCGTCGAAAGGTTTTACGAAACGATCGCCCTAGGGCGATCGCCGGTCATGCCTCCAACTTCTGACTGGCGGTAATGAAGCAACATCTCGCACCTAGAATAAGGGTCTTTCAACAGGTGCGGTTCATCTTCTCATTCGAATACCCCGATTTCTGACCTCTCTGAGAACAATGACTCCCAAGATTCGTCGAGGGGAGTCCACTGAGCCGGATCAAGCCAACAAACGTCGGTTTCGGTGATATGAAGCAGACCATGGCCTTCGGGACATGCCAATTCCATACCAACCCAGCTCAGAAACAAGCATCCCGAACGGCCGATGTGTGCCGGGAGGGTCAATTTTCGCAGACAGACGCGGCAGCGACTCTGCTGATCAGCGAGCGACCACCACAAAAGAAAGACGGACCCGATTGAGAACGCCCACAGCGATGCAGACTCCACAATGAAGGTGGTCTTTCCTGCAGGGAATACGTAGGGTTCCGGAGTGAGTTCGATCACTACCGCCAGAAGAATTGATAGAAGAAGGAAGGACTTGGTGCCGAAGAAGCTCCACCAGCGGCAAGCCCTGGCGACTTCCGCAGTTTGCGGACGCAGGTTCAGGCGTCCTGAGCAGATGACTGGAATCATGAGCAGCAGTGCGACACCCAATGCCAGAGCATAAAAGATCATTGGTTGACGGATTCTGTCCTGAACGGGCCATACCTGTAAGGCAGCATCCCAAGGGGATTCGCCGGCAGAGTTCTCGATATCTCGCTGTAGAAATGCCTCTGCCCAACGCTCTGAAACTTGCGGTCCAAGCCGAGCTACTACTCCAACATTTTCTCCGGAGAACGAGCGGTCATCCACGAGGCGCCAAACAGCAACGTCGTTCGACGGGAACCAGAACCGCTCCGGCAGGACACCGATAATTCTGGCTTCGTGGCCGTCGATGACGGCTTTCTTCTGGAGAAGGCCAGGATCGCTCTCGAAGTCGCGGCGCCAGCTTTCGTAGCTTAAGACCAGACAATTGGCTAGGCCCTGGGCCTCACTGGGTCGATCCGTTTTGCCGAGCTCGGGGGTTACACCAAAGACCCGGAACAGGTCTTGTTCCACCTTCACCGACGCCGCCATCACTTGGTGGCCATCCACCGTGAATACCGAGGTGCGGGGTTTCCAGCTGTAGGCTGCGACCGATACATGGGAGCTCTCGTGTTTTCTCCAGATCTCAACCCAGGAGAACGGAATGACCCACTCAGAGGAGTTGATCACGCCGGTCCGCGAAACCGTGGCTATCCGCTTAGGATCTCGATACGGCGGCTTGAGCAAGATGGATCGCATGCGTAGAAGTTCGCCGCTAGCCAAGGCGAACATCAACAGCGTGCTGACCAGCGTGAGGAGAAGGAAGGCGGGAGTTTGCGACCAGCGCCGGCTAGCGTGGCGCAGATCTTCACGATTGCAGCGATACCAGGCTGCATCGAGGAACGCGCCCCAGCATCGCCGCCGCAGCTGGTTGCCAGAGAATGTTGATCGGTCAGACCGAGAGACTTGCCATGCACTGGCAAGTTCCGCCTCCCATTCTCGAAGCCACTCGGCGCGTGCCCGTCGTGGCACGATCCAGCTGGCCACCAGCAAGATCATGCGGCATTGCTCGAGAGTGTCGAAGCGGCTTGTCACTTAGCGTCCTTTCGGTTTCGCTTCGAGGCGGAGTCGTTCTAGAAGTGGATAGCGCTTCACTGCGCTGAGCAGTGCCTGATTGCCCGAGCGCGTGAGCCGATAGTACTTCCTTGGCGGACGTTCTTGCGCGAGGGCCTCGTTCTCCCAGGTTGATTGGATCAATCGATCTCGTTCCAGGCGCCGCAGCGCAGGATAAACCGTTCCGCTCGGCAGTCCGGTGACATCCATGATGTCGAAGCCGTAACTGTAACCCTGACTGATGGTCTGCAGAATGAGGGCAGACGTATGCGAGAGCTTGATGGGATGATCCATGACCTATGTAGAATTCTACTGCAGAATCGAGAATCGTGTGATAGGGTAGACATCTACATAGGGGGGCGAATGAAAACCACGAAATTTGCCATCTGGATTGTCTTGGCCTCGACTTGCTTGTTGGCGTCCAAGGGTGGAACGAATTTGACCGGCGCTTGGACCGGAGAGGTGCGGGGACAGGAGGGTGGCACGGGAAAGGTTCGCTTCATGCTTCAGCAGGAAGGGGACCGAATTTCAGGCACGGCCGGACCAGTAGATAAGCAAAACCCAGGGCACATCTACGACGCAAAGCTGGACGGCGACCACTTGACCTTCTCCTCCGACGACACCGATGAGAGCACGGGACTGTCCTTGACCTACCACTTTGACCTAACTGTCGAAAAAGACCAAATGAAAGGCAAGGCGCACGGGCGTTCCGGTGATCGATCCTGGACGCTGGACATCGCAATGACTCGCGAGAAATAGCGATTTCAGCTGCGCTTTGCGTTCGAGAGAAGGGAAGTACGGTGCTTCAGGCCATCGAACTCAGCAAGAGCTATGCATCCATACCCGCCGTGCAAGACGTTTCCTTTGAACTGAGGGCAGGGCAGATTCTGGGATGTCTCGGGCCGAACGGTTCGGGAAAAAGTACAACTGTCAAGATGCTGACGGGTCTTCTCCAACCCAGTCAGGGGCGAGTGTTGTTTCGTGGTGAGGACATTCACAGAGATTTGACCGGCTATCGCAAGCGCATTGGGTATGTTCCTGAAGAACCAAATCTCTATCCGTACCTCAGCGGGCGCGAGTACCTCGAGATGGTCGGTATTCTGCGCGGAATCCCACAGCCGCGCCTGGGTAAGAGGATTGACAACCTGCTGGTACTGCTCTCGCTGTACCCGAGCCGCCATTCCGCCATGGCGTCCTATTCGAAAGGCATGCGTCAGCGTGTGCTCCTGATCGCAGCCCTACTGGATGACCCCGAGGTGCTCATTCTTGACGAACCACTATCCGGGCTTGACGTTTCGTCAGCGCTCGTTCTCAAGAACCTGATCAGTGCTCTGGGCCGTGAGGGCAAGGCGATCTTCTACTGTTCTCATGTGCTGGAGGTGGTGGAACGAGTCTGCTCTCACTTACTGATACTGCGACGAGGTACGGTGATTGCCTCAGGATCGACGACTGAGATCCAGCAACGAATCGGCCATTCCTCTCTGGAACACATCTTCCATCATCTTGTGGACGACGTCGACCCCGGGGAAGTGACACGCAAGATTGTCGACGCCATACGAGCGGCATGATCAAAACGCAAGTCTTGCTTCGCGCCAAACGGGACGCCTACCTCTGCACACCATTTCCGGTGCTAGTCCGCTTGTGTGCCACCCGGATCTTCCATGGCAGTAACGCCGGGGAAGAAGAACTGAATATCAGCATGGGGCTTCTACTGACACTGCTGGCCATTCCCGGCGGCTTCGCATCGATCTTTCTCTTTGATAAGTACGGCTCATTCCTGCAGTGGCTGCGGGGGCAGGGGAAGTTCGACCCACTCGCCGCGGCCATGCCCGATGAGTACTTCTTTATCGTGCTGTCGATGGTAGTCACAGGGGGTGTCGCACTCTGGTGGTGGGACAGCATCTTCCCCGATCACCGGGATTTCATGAACCTGGTGCCCCTTCCCATCGCCACCTCAAGGATCTTTTGTGCTAACGCCGTGGCGATATGCCTACTGACTGGCCTCTGTGCGATCGATGTGAACGCAGCCTCCTCGATTCTATTTCCGGCCACCGTTGGAGGATCCCAACCGAGTTTCCGTTTCATGTTGCAGTTCGCCGCGGTGCACACGCTGATCGTAGTGTTGGGCAGCATTTTCAGTTTCCTTGCTGTCTTCGCAGTTGTGGGAATTCTGATGCTGGTGTTGCCGTATCGAGTGTTCCGCCGTATCTCACTTTATGTGCGCACTGTCATTGCCACGTCGCTGCTAGCCACGCTTTTCACCAGCTTCGTCGTGCCGTCCATGATCGTCGATTTATCTAGCACGACTCATTCCCCCTTGCGTTTCCTGCCTTCCGCATGGTTCCTCGGACTTTGCCAACTGCTTCGCGGGAGAGCCAATCCGGCACTCACCCAGCTTGCATACTTAGCCATCGTTGCTCTGATATCCGTGTGTCTAGTGGTGTTGATTACCTACACGCTCGGCTATCGCCGATGTTTCATGCGGCTTCCCGAGGTAGGCGATGCTGCCGCGGGTCATCTCGGAGTGCACACATCGTGGATCTTCAATCTGCTGGATCGCCTCATCTTTCATACTCCCTTTCAGCAGGCCGGATACCGCTTCTCATTGCGGACACTCTTCCGCAATGAGACGCACGCACTTGTGATCGGCGGGGTGACGGGTCTTGCGCTGGTGTTGGCTTCGCGAACGCTGTATTCCCTGTGGGGCGGGAATGCTCTCGGATCGCGTCCGTCAGCAGAGGTGCTCTCCATTCCACTGATTTTTGGCTATTGTCTGCTAGTGGCTACGCGATTCGTGTTTGATGTTCCTGCCTATCTGCGCGCCAATTGGGTTTTTCGCTTTTTGCTCACAACTAGCCCGGAGGAATCTGTCAGCCTCGCGCGCCGTACTATGCTCTGCCTCAGCTTGCCGTGGATCATCTTCGTGGCATTCCCGATCTATGGGCATTTCTGGGGGTGGACGCTATCCCTTTTGCACTGTGGGCTGGTGGTGCTCTGGTTTGTGCTGTTGACGGAAGTGTTGATTGCCGCCTTTTGCAAGCTTCCATTCACCTGCACGTACCCGCCTTTTCAGCACTCCGCGGTGGTCATGGTGATGGCCTATGTGTTCGGGTATTTTGCATTTACGGTAATCACGCCACAGATCGAGTCGGATGCTTTGTCAGCACCGGTACGAGGGACGCTCTTTCTCTTTCTCAGCCTCGGAGTGTGGTACTCCGTTCATCGGATCCGCAAGAGCGTCCTGGAAGCCGACGCCAAGCTGATCTTTGAGGACGTGCCTGCTCCGGCCTTTCAGTGTCTCCACCTTAGTGACGGCCGCTGAAACTACTTCGCTGCCGGCAGGGGTGCCTCAAGAAAGGGAGTGACGGCCGTGGCGAGCGACGGGGATGAGCTGATGTTGTAGTGCGTGAGGCCAGGCAGGATGGCGAGTTGCGCTACTGGCCGGCCGGATCCGTCTAAACCGGCGTCCTTCTGACCGCCACGGAGCAAGCCGAAGAATTCGATGATATGCGCGGGGCGGATGGCATCGGCATCCGCGAAGACAATCATGGTGGGAGACTTGATGGAGGCGACTTCCTTCGACCAGTCGTAATCCTTCCTTAGTAGGTCACCGAGTTTGGTGAACAGGCGAGCCCAATTCACATTTGGATAGAGCTGGGCCAACGGAGACTGTTTCATACCTTCCCCGGCAGCGGGGCCCATCTGCGCCATAGCGGCGAGGACCTCAGGATAGAATCCGTCGCGCCTGAACGGAGCCGAGACCACCACGAGCTTGCGTACGAGCTCTGGATGCCGTATTGCGGTTTGCAGGGCAACGCCGCCACCGAGTGAATAACCCATCACGTCGGTCCTCTCGATCTTCAGGTGTTTGATCAGCGCGGCGATGTCATCCGCCATTGCCTCGTAGCCCATAGGTCGGTCAATGTCGGCCGTGTGACCGTGACCCTGCAGCTCGACGGCAATCACCCTCCTCTTTTCTGCCAGCGCAGCCAGATTCGGGCCAAACATCGTGATGCCTACGACTCCGCCGTGTAACAGGATCAGGGGCTCGCCGGTACCGCGAATCTCGTAATAGAGATTGAGGCCATTTACGGCTGCGTAGCCGGTTTCGACCGCGGTCGTGCTCTTCTGTGCAGATGCGAGTGACAACGTAGCCAGAATCAGGGCTGAACTTGTGACGAACCTCTTTCTGACGATCACGGTTCTTCTCCTGAAACTCGAGGAATGAATCGATCGGTGAGTATACTTCTCCCGCTTTGCTCACGGCGTTGTGGTTATTGCCGACGCTGACGATTGCAACTTTAAGCTCTGGCAGACTCACGTGGCGCAGAGCCTCGGACCGATATCTTCTGTGGACAGCCGTCGTGAGGCAATAAGCGGTAGGTTATTTGCAAGTATCCTTAAGCTGCATTTTCTTGCGGTAACGGTTACCGTAGGTTACCGCAAACCTTCCTCTAAGTTGTTGATTGTACGAGACTGACTTTCCACCGTTCTTGGAACCAGGCTTGCCCTAAAGTTTTTCAGATCGTTTTCTCCTCCCTCCGGCGAGTCGGTCCGTTGATTCCGCCCGTGATGAATCGGTCGCACACCCCCTAAAGGTGCAATTCGAACGCAGGAGCTCCTCAATGAAGTCTGTAGTTGTCGTGTGTGCGTTGTTCCTCGCAATGAACGCGACGTCTGCCTTTGCTGACACCATCGGTTTTGACAACCAAGGTGTGATGGCTGCTTCCGGGTTCGGAGGAGTTACCGCCCTATCCACCGTCAATGGCCTGCATTTCAACGGGGCGCCAGTGATGTTCGGGTCAATCGGAACTCTCGTATTCAGTACTGGATCTCTGACGGGCAGCTTCGAGGATGGAGGTACATTTTCCGCTGGGGCTTTGGCGATTCAATTGACTGGTTTTCCGGCTGCCATCTTTTCCAGCAACTTCACGGGCACCTGGACCCACCTGGGCGGGGATCTGTTTGAACTTCTCGGCACATTCTCGGCGAACCTAGAGGGGATTCAGTTTCATGGATCGACCGATCAACTGTTCCAGATCAGTTTCTCGCAAGGGGAGGCATGCTTCCGCGACTTGAACGGCACCACGACAATCACGACGGTTCCCGAGCCGGGAACGCTCGCGCTGTTAGGGACCGGGATGGTTGGCTTGGCGGGCGCAATCCGGCG
>Ga0075434_100000859_pt1 | contig 24243 bp, 22 predicted proteins | sample RhiMethybrSRZTD3_FD_75298 | JGI IMG/M metagenome (GOLD analysis project Ga0075434, IMG submission 75298) | Populus rhizosphere microbial communities from Tennessee, USA - Rhizosphere MetaG P. TD hybrid SRZTD3 | ecosystem: Host-associated > Plants > Roots > Rhizosphere > Soil | place: USA... | reverse complement strand
CAGCCACTCCCGCACGCGGGCGAGGAGGTGGTCCCTGGTATTGCGGCCTGGATCCTCCAAGACGTCCGCGAGCAGGCGTTGCAGCATCTCTCCAACATCGGGCCCGGGGCGCACGCCCGCCGCGATCAGATCTTCGCCCCGCACGGCGAGGTCCTTCACCGACAAAGGGTCTCCGGCGACCCTGATCGCCTCGACCATGGCTGGGAGAGAAGAGCGGGGAGCGGAGGCCGGGAGGAGCGCGAGCAGGTCTTCCGCCGCTGGCCCCGTTTCGGACAGCCAGCGTCGAACGTCGCTGAAACGCTTCCCATCGGGATAGCGGCCGCGCCACTCGCGGATCGCACGTCCCCGCTCGATGTCCCGGTTGGCGCATTTGAGGCGCGTGAGCAGTGACGCCGGATCAGTGGCCAGGTAGGCGGTCACGATCACCGGATCGCGCGGCAGCTTGTCGACGGCTTTCTGATCTCCTCCCCCGCCCCCCGCTTTCCGGATTTCGGGAAGCCAGATCCGCGCCGCCCCCACCTCGTGCCACAGCGCCAGGAGCCTGGACACCCGGCGCGCGGTCTCGATGCCTTTGAACCATTCGTCGCGGACCCGCTCGGCGGAGAGCTGGGAGAGTCCCTGGGCGTTGGCCTGTGCGGCTTCGCGCGTCGGTCCATGGATGCGAAACTCGAACCGGGCGGCGAAGCGCAACGCCCGCAGGATCCGGAGGTAGTCTTCCTGGAAGCGCCAGTTGGGATCACCGACGGCGCGGATCAGCTTGCGGTCGAGATCCTGGCCGCCGTTGAAGGGATCGCGCCATTCGTGCCTGATCGGATGATAGGCGATGGCGTTGATCGTGAAGTCGCGGCGGGCCAGGTCATCGGTCAACGACACGCCGAACTCCACCTGAGCGTGGCGGCCGTCCGTCAGCACGTCCTTGCGGAAGGTCGTCACTTCGTGCGGCTGGTTTCCCGAATCGAGCACCGCCACGGTTCCGTGCTCGACCCCGATCGGAACGGTGCGACGAAACAACCGTTGCACATCTTCGGGACGGGCCGCGGTGGTGAGATCGAAGTCCCGGTTCTCGAGCTGCAGCAGCGCATCCCGGATCGCGCCGCCCACGCACCACGTCTCGAAGCCGGCTTCCTCGAGCTTCGTGGCGATGGCCAATACCTCGCGCGGCACGGCGAGGCGATCGGGAACCGTTATCCGCACAGCACCGAGCCGCCGTTCACATTCAGAATCTCGCCGGTCACGTGGCGGGCCAGGTCGGAGCAGAGGAACGCGATCGGTCCGGCGATGTCCTCGGCTGTCGCTACGCGACCGAGCGGGATCGTCCGCTCGATGGCGCGGCGTCCTTCCCCACCATCGCGCGCGTAGGGCCGCTGCGACATCTCGGTCTCCACCCAACCCGGGGCCACGCAATTCACGGTGATCCGTGGCGCCAGCTCGACCGCCAGTGACTTCGTGAGGGCGATGACGGCTCCCTTGGTCGCGGCATAGTCGGCGTGAAACGCTTCGCCCCGCTGACCCGCGGTGGACGATACCAGCACGACGCGGCCACCGTCAGTCAAATGGGGGATTGCCGCCCGGCAGACGAAGAACACGCTGTCCAGGTTGGCGCGCAGCGTCGCTTCCCACTGCGTATCGGGCATCTGGGTGAGCGGAGTCTCCTCGGGCGGCCAGACCCCGTGGTTGACGACAAGCAGGTCGAGGCCGCCCAGGGACGCGATGACGTCCTCGATGGCCCGTTGCGCCGTCGTCGGATCGCCCAGGTCGCCCGCGACGACGACCGCCCGTCCGGACGCTTGCGTGATCGTGCGGGCAGTCTCATCAGCCTCGGATCGCCGGGTCCGAAAGCCGATCGCGACTCGCGCGCCGGCAGCGGCCAGGAGCGTGGCCGTCGCCCGGCCGATTCCGCGACTGCCGCCGGTCACGAACGCCCGCCGGCCGGTCAGGTCGATCACTCCCTGAGCCGCTCCTCGATCCAGTCGCATATCAGATGCTGGACCACGAGATGAATCTCCTGGATGCGCGCGGTGTCGTCGCTGGGAACGACGAAGGCCACGTTCGCGAGCTCCCGCAGCTGGCCGCCGGTACGACCCAGGAACGCCACGACCAGGACCTCTCGCGCCCGGGCGGCCTCGGCGGCACGGATCAGATTGGGGCTCTCGCCACTGGTCGAGTGCAACACCAACACATCGCCGGGGCGAGCCAACGCTTCGAGCTGGCGCGCGAATACCTCGTCGAACCCCAGGTCATTCGCGGCGGCGGTCAGGATCGACGTATCCGTCGTCAGGGCGACCGCGCGTAAGGCGGGCCGCTGGGCCTGGTAGCGCACCACGTACTCCGTGGCGAGGTGCTGAGCGTCGGCGGCGCTTCCCCCATTGCCGGCGAAGAACAGCGTGCCCCCGCGCCGCAGCGCGTTCTCATACCGCGTCGCGATGGTCCCAATCGTCTCGGCGTGCTCCAGCGCCACGCGGTTGGCGAGCGCGACCAGCTGTTCCAATCCTTCGCGCAGCCGTTCCGGCCTCACAGGCGGCCGTCTCGTGCGGCGACGACGAACGACTTCAGCGAATGGCCGGTATCACGCTCCAGGGCGTTCCCGACGACGACGAAGTCCGCGCCGGCTGCCCGCGCCGCCGCGGCTTCCTCGGGACGCCGGATGCCGCCGCCCACGAACAGCGGCGCCGCGGGATCGTCGAGACAGGCGCGGCACGCCGCGATTACCGGCGCCGGGACCGGATGGTCCGCTCCGCTGCCCGCGTCCAGATAGACGGCGCTCATCCCGATCAACCGGGCCGCCCGCACGTGCGCCGCAGCCAGCTCGGGTTTGTCGGCGGGTAAGGGGCGAGTCTGGCTCACGGCCTCGACGCTCGTGACCCGGCCGCCGTCGATCAGGATGTACGCCGTCGACAGCGTCGCCACGGGATGCCGTTGCAGGAACGGCACCGCCCGGACGTGCTCCTCGATCAGGTATTGAGGATTGCGACCGGACACGAGCGTCAGGAACAGAATGAGGTCCACCTGATCGGTCAGCTGCATGGCCGAGCCGGGGAACAGCACCACCGGCAGGTCTGGCGCGTTGGCGCGTACGGCGGCCGCGACGTGCTGGGTTTCGCGCGTGCCATCGAACGATCCGCCAATCAGAACACCCGCGACTCCGGCCTCGCGGGCCTGGGCGGCGAGCGAGGCGGCCGTCCCGGGATCGGTCCGGCCCGGATCGATCAAGACCAGGAGCCCCGGGCGGCGACTGAGCAGGTCCGTCACGCGGTTGCCTCGGCGATGCGTCGCGCCAGTCCCGTCAACCCGCCGATATCGAATTCGGCCTGGGCTTCGAACGCGTAGGTCACGAGGGCATCGGCCGCGAGCAGATCGAGCGCCAGCTCGCGGCCGCCCTCCGGGTGGCTCAGGACTCGCCCCAGCAGCGCGACTCCGGCGTCGGCGAGGTGCTCGGGCAGGGTTTCAGGTGAATCAACCACCAGATCCGTCAAGTACCGTCGGAGGATGGGTGGCGGAGTCGGACGCCGTCCGGCAAACCAATGCAGCACGGCTTCGCGTGAAGCCACCTACCGTTCCCCAACCTTGAACAGCGGCGAAACGATGCTCTCCAACTGCGCCGAAGTTGAAGGAATTTTTGAAGGGTCTCCGATTCCTCCAGAAGCCAAATGAGGCTTCCCACCTCCACGGCCACCCGTTGAGCTTGAAATCGCGCTCGCCACGTCGCTCGCTTTGAACCCACGAGACACGAGATCGTCAGTCAACGCCACGTGAACGGCTGGGCTTGGCCCTGCACTGCCGGAGAACAACACTGAAACAGCGTGTTTTTGCTTTGCGCGAAAGTCATCCAATACCAGCCCTATCTGTTTCTTATCCTCCAGAGGGGTTTCCCCGAAGTGCACGACAACATCACCTGGCAATCTGAGTTGCTGGGATTGTCCCACTGCCCCGGCTGACCCTGATCGCAAGAGATCCTCAACGCGCTTCTCGAGCTTGCGATTCTGATCCAGCAGGGTCTCGATCCTATGCGCCAGGTGTTCCGGGCGAGTCTTGAGAACGCTGGAGGCCTCCTCGACACGCCTCTCCATGTCACGGGCAAGCCGGTAGGCGACGGGACCAGTAACCGCCTCGATGCGCCGCACGCCCGCCTGCGACCCGGTTTCGTGAGTGAATCGGAACAACGCGATCTCGCCCGTGGTCCCCACGTGCGTACCGCCGCACAGCTCGAGCGAGACGCCGGGCACATCCACCACCCGGACCACGTCGCCGTATTTCTCAGTGAAGAAGGCCATCGCTCCGGCGGCGATCGCTTCCTTGTACGGCTGCTCCCGCGTCGTGACGGGGAGGTTCTCCCACACGTATTCGTTCACTTCCTCTTCGATGCGCCGCAGGGTCGCATCGTCCACCGGACCGTGATGGGTAAAATCGAAGCGCAGCCGGTCCGGCGCCACGACCGAGCCGCTCTGCCGCACGTGTGTGCCGAGGATCTTGCGCAACGCGGCGTGCACCAGATGGGTAGCCGTGTGATTGCGTGCGATGTTGTGGCGGCGTGATTCGTTGACGCGCGCCTCGACCGGGGTCGGATCGAACAGATCCGGGAAATGACCAACCACGGCGCTCTGGCCTTCGGCCTTGGCGACGTCCTCGACGGTCAGCTCCCACCCGTCGCCGGTCACGACGCCGGTATCGCTGACCTGCCCGCCGGACTCGGCGTAGAACGGATTCTCTTCGAGCACCAGCTCGAGCATGTCGCCGGATTGGCGGAAGGCCAGCACGCCGGTTTCCGAGCGGGTTCGTTCATAACCGATCCAGCGCTGCCGGCCCTGCGGTTTCACCGCCACCCAGTCGCCGGCGCTGGCGGCCCGGCGGATCACCGGCCCCGAAGGCCGTGCCCGGCGGGAGCGTTCCCGCTGGGCGGCGAGCGCGCGCTCGAACCCGGCCGCGTCGACTGTCTGGCCGCGCTCCGTTGCGATGAGCTGGGTGAGGTCGAGGGGAAACCCGTAGGTGTCGTACAGCTTGAACGCCTCATCACCGGAAATGGCGCTCGATCCCTTGATTTCCTCGAGCCGGCGCAGGCCGCCATCGATCGTCTCGAGGAATCGCTCTTCCTCCGCGCGCGTGACCTTGAGAATGTGGGCGCGCTTCGCCTCGAGCTCGGGGTAGACGTCCCGCATGAAATCCACCACGCGCTCGGTCAGCGACACCAGCGTCGGCTCGCGACGGCCCAACAGCCACGCATAGCGCACGCCGCGTCGCAGGATCCGGCGCAGCACATAGCCGCGCCCGTCGCTCGAGGGGTAGACGCCGTCGGCAAGCAGGAACGCCACCGCGCGCGCATGATCCGCCAGCACGCGATACGGCGCGCCCGCGGGACCGCGGTCATACGGCATCCCCACCACCTCGGCCGCGCGTTCGAGAATCGGCGCAAACACGTCGATATCGAAATTCGACGGCACCCGTTGCAGCACCGACGCGATGCGCTCGAGTCCCGCCCCCGTGTCCACGGACGGCTTGGGCAGCGGGGGCCGCGACCCGTCCGGCTGCAGGTCGTACTGCATGAACACGAGATTCCAGATCTCGAGCAGCTGCCCCGCTTCGTTGAGCCGCACGAATCCGTCCGTGTCGAGCGTCCCGCCCCAAAGCTTGGGGTCGCGCAAGTCGACGCTCAGCTCGGAACACGGACCGGCCGGACCCGTGTCGGCCATCTGCCAGAAATTGTCCTGGTCGCCAAGGCCGAAGATCCGGGAATCCGCGATGCCGGTGACCGTGCGCCACAGGGCCCGCGCCTCGTCGTCGGAATGGTGAACAGTGACGTACAATCGGTCAGGGTCGATGCCGAGCCATTGCTCGCCCGTCACCCATTCCCACGCGAACTCGATTGCCTCTTTCTTGAAGTAGTCGCCGAAGCTGAAGTTGCCGAGCATCTCGAAGAACGTGTGATGCCGGGTCGTGTGGCCGACCTGCTCCAAATCGTTGTGCTTCCCTCCGGCCCGGACGCATTTCTGGCACGTCACCGCACGACGGTAGTCGCGATGCTCCAGACCCTGGAACACGCGCTTGAATTGCACCATGCCGGCGTTGGTGAACAGCAAGGTTGGATCGTCCCCCGGCACCAGACTGGAGCTGGGGACCTCCTGGTGGGCCCGGTCCCGGAAATACTTCAGGAATCTGTTGCGAATCTCCGCTGCCTTCATGCGCGGAATATAGCCGCCGCTCGAGGCAAGTCCAAGGAAGGGGCGAAGTTACCGCACTGTTCCTACCAGGGTTTCGACCAGAGTGCGTACTGCGTCACCGTGATAGCCACGGCGCGCGAGGTACGCGGTGAGGCGGCGCCGGCGGACCGGCAGCGGCAGCGATCGCAGCTGCTCCGCTCGCCGCTCCGCGACCATGCGCAGCGTGGCGGCGACGTCGATCCCTTCGGTCGCGAGTGTAGCCTGGACGGCGGCTTCGGCGGTGCGCCGATCGAGACCCTGCCGCAGCAGATCGCTCATCAGGCGCGCGGGGCCGCGGCCGCGCGCGCCCCGCGTCGCCACGAAATGCTCGGCAAAGCGCCGGTCATCGATCAGTCCCTGCGTCGCGAGTCGCTCGAGGGCCGCGTCCACGGCCGCGGGCGGGTGTTGCTTCTGGATCAGACGACGACGGAGGTCCCCAATGGCATGGGGGCGGCGTGCCTGGGCTCGCAGCGCCGCGCGATGCGCGGCCTCGACGTCGGCCAACAGCTGCAGGCGATCGAGGGTCGGCGCGTCGAGGTCGGCGCCGAGTGCGAGCGGCAGGTCCCCGAGCGACTCTTCGGGCAAGGATGTGAATCGCCCCCGATCCAGCTCGAGCACCCGGTACCCGGGGCGGCGTGGATCGGGGGCGAGCCCGGTCAGGACAGCCACGCTATTCCTCGCCTGCGGGCGGCTCCTCTTCGGATGCGCCCGCGCCGCTCGACGCCACGCCCAGGTGTTCCTTGACCCGCGCCTCCACTTCGAGCGCCATGTCGGGATGGTCCTTGAGATAGAGCTTGGCGTTTTCCCGTCCCTGGCCGATCCGGTCCTTGCCGTAGGTGTACCAGGCGCCGGATTTTTCGATGATCCCCGCCTCGGCCGCGATGTCCACCAGCAACGATTCCCGGCTGATGCCTTCGTCGAACATGATGTCGAACTCGGCCTGGCGGAACGGGGCCGCCACCTTGTTCTTCACGACCTTCACCCGCACGTGGTTGCCGATCACGACTTCGCGGTCCTTCACCGGCGCGATACGGCGCATGTCGAGCCGGACCGAGGAGTAGAACTTGAGCGCTCGTCCGCCGGTGGTGGTCTCGGGGTTGCCGAACATGACCCCGATCTTCTCCCGCAGCTGGTTGATGAAGATCACCGAGGTGCGCGAGCGGTTGATCGACCCAGCGAGCTTGCGCAGCGCCTGGCTCATCAGGCGCGCTTGCAGTCCCATGTGCGAATCGCCCATCTCCCCTTCGATCTCCGCTTTGGGGACGAGCGCCGCGACCGAGTCGACGACCACGATGTCCACCGCACCGGAGCGAACGAGAATCTCCGTGATCTCGAGCCCCTGCTCACCCGTATCGGGCTGGGAGACCAGGAGGTTGTCGATGTCGACGCCGAGTTTCTTGGCGTATTCCACGTCGAGCGCGTGCTCGGCATCGATATAGGCGGCCGCGCCGCCGGCGCGCTGCGCGTTCGCGACGACCGACAGCGCCAGCGTGGTCTTACCGCTCGATTCCGGCCCGAAGATTTCGGTGACGCGGCCGCGCGGGATCCCGCCGATGCCGATCGCCGCGTCGAGATTGATGGCCCCGGTCGAGATCGCGTCGAGCCGCACGCGGGGGGAATCCGCCCCCATCCGCATGATCGACCCCTTGCCGCAGGTCTTCTCGATCTGGGTGATGGCCAGATTCAGCGCCTTGCGGCGCTCGTCAGTCAGTCGGTCGCTGTCTTTGGGATCGGCCGCCATGAGAATCCTCGACATGAGTTGCGGGCCTCGTCGCTTTGAAGGAGACCCGAATATATACCGAAGCAGGATTTATCGCCAACCAGGACGAAACGCGTCTTCCAAGTGCTCTAACTTGTTGTTCAATAATGTGATACAGTCGAAGCGGTAGATGTCGGGCGGCGCACCATGGCGGTCGATCCAGACCCGGGCCGCCTTCACCAACTCGCGCCGCTTGGCGCCGGTCACGGCCTCCAAGGGGCTACCGAACCACTCCCCACGACGGGCTTTGACCTCCACGAAGCTGACCAGGACGCCGCGCCTGGCCACGATGTCGATCTCAGCCCGTCCCACCCGCCACCGGTGCGCCAGAACCGTCCAGCCGCGACTGACCAGATACCGCATCGCCTGCTCTTCCGCCGCCACGCCTCGGCGCTGGCGATCATCTTTCCAATCGGCTGGGTCGCTGCGCAGGCCGCTGTGCATGGGAGCGAACCTAATGCGTACCGCTCGAGGTGCGTCACCGGAAGCGCGCACTCGGTGCCCGAATAATGCGCTATCAGCTATCAGCTATCAGCTAACTGCAAATCTCGTCCAAATCCTCGAGACCAATCAACACATCCCTCGGTTTGCTTCCATTAGCCGGGCCGAGAATCCCTGCCATTTCCAGCTGATCGATGATTCGCGCCGCGCGCCCGTACCCGATGCTCATACGACGCTGCAATAACGACGTCGAACCGAGCTGATTCTGGATGCATACCTCGGCGGCCTGGCGGAACAGGGAGTCGCGCTCGCCGGGATCACCCACGCCCTCGGCGCCGCCTTCGCTCGTCTCCGCTGCCTGGATGGCCGCAACCTGCCCCTCGATTGCCGCCTGCGTTTGCTCGGTCACCGCTGCGGAAGCGTGCGAGCGATACCACTCCATCAGGCGCTCGGTCTCGTCGGTCGAGATGTAGGCGCCCTGGACCCGCATGGGCTCACTCTTGCCGGGCGGCAGGAACAGCATGTCCCCGTTCCCGAGCAGCGTTTCAGCGCCGTTCTGGTCGAGGATGGTCCGGCTATCGACCTTCGCCGATACCCGGAACGCGATCCGGCATGGAAAATTCGCCTTGATGAGCCCGGTGATGACATTGACCGACGGGCGCTGAGTCGCAAGGATCAGGTGGACGCCGATGGCCCGGGCTTTTTGCGCGAGTGATGCGAGTGGCGTTTCGATTTCGCCCTGCACCGTCAGCATGAGGTCGGCCAGCTCATCCACGACCAGGACGATGTAGGGCAGCACGCCCTCCTTGTAGGCGCCTTCCTCGAAGGGCTGCTCTTTGGTGACCCCGGCGAGCGTCGCCAGCGTTTCGCGCGGACCTTTGAGCGGCTTGCCGTCCACCACCTTGCGATTGAAATCGCTGACGTTTCGCGCGCCATTGGCGTGCAGCAGTTTGTAACGGCGCTCCATCTCCCACACCGCCCACTTGAGCACGGTCGCGGCCTTGTGATGATTGGTCACCACCGGCAGGCCGAGGTGGGGCAAATCCTTGTACATCGAGAGCTCGACCATCTTCGGGTCGACCATCAGGAGCTTCAGGGTTTCCGGTGGATAGGCGTAAATGAGGCTCGTGACGATGGCGTTGATGCACACCGATTTCCCCGAGCCCGTCGCCCCGGCGATCAGGAGGTGCGGCATCTTGGTCAGGTCGTCGTACACCTCCTGGCCTTCGAGATCGCGCCCCAGGACCACCGGCAGCACGCGGCCGTGGGTTCGGAACCGGACGTTGTCGATCAGCTCGCGAATCGTGACCATCCGCGCGCGCGGATTCGGCACTTCGATCCCGACGCGCGCCTTGCCCGGGATCGGTGCCACGATGCGAAGACTTTTCGCCTTCATGGCCAGCGCCAGGTCGTCGGCGAGCGAGGCGATCCGCCCCACCTTCACCCCGGGCCCCGGCTCGAGCTCGTAGCGCGTCACGACGGGACCGACGGTCCGGTCGGCGATCGTCCCTCCCACACGGAAGGTTTCGAGCGTCTGTACCAGCCGCTCTCCCATGGCGATGATTTCCTCGGTGCCGGGATCGAGCTCGTCGGAGCTGGGAGCGGTCAAGAGCTCGGGCGGTGGAATCAGCACGCCCTCGGGGATCGGCATCGGCGCCGGCAGACGGGCGGCCGGTTTCATCTTTCGGAGGCGCGCCGGCTTGTCCCGGGTCTCCTCCGAGCGGTCGCTCGTCACAGTCACGACGACAGGGGTGGCGGGGACCGCATCCTCTTCGAACGGCGCAACCGGTCTGGCGTCACGTCCCTTCCGCGATCGACGCCCCCCGGTCTCCGGAGTGTCGCCGTCTTCCTGCGCGCGCAACACCGCCAGGGGGTGCCAGCCGATCGTCAGAATCCCGAGCGCGGACACGGCGAAGAGTCCGATCAGGATTCCCCCCGCCGTCCCCACGGCCCCGGTGATCGCACTCGCCATCCATCCGGGCACGATGCCCACGAGGCGCTGGGTGGTGGTCCAGTGCAGGTAGTCGGCGGGGAAGGCCAGATCTACGCGGCCCGCCACAGCGACCGCGTACGGGACCAGCAGGATGAGGCCGGCGACGAGCACCGCTACGCGGGGCGTCGAAAGGGAGCCGAGACGGCCGAACGCGGCGAGCGCCCAGCCGATGCCGAGGACGGGAAGCAGGACGGCGCCGAGACCAAGTCCGTGCCAGCACACCGCGCCGAGCCGTTCTCCGACCCCGCCCGTCACGTGCCATGGCAACAGCGTCAGTCCGAGAAACAACCCGACGACGAGGGCGCCGACGCCGATCAGTTCGGCACGCGCCTTCGGGGTCATGTGATGCGGCGCTCGCTGTAGGTCGGCACGTTGGCGAAACGATCGACCTGCGCGCTGAAGCGCACGTCCTCCCCGAACCCCAGGGCCTGCAGCGTCCGCCCCGCTTCACACGTCGACAACGCGTCCTGCCAGCCCTTGAACCGCTGCGTCAGCGACACGGCGACGCCGGCCCCGTCGTTCAAGTCGACGCGTCGCAGGCGCGTCTTCACGTCCTTCACCAGACGCCCCGCCACATAGGCATCCTCGAGGCAGAATTGCTTCTCATGTCCCGCGCAGATGATCGCGAGATCGTTGCGCTCGATGAAGATCGCGCGGGCCTTTTCCGCCAGCGCGCCGAAGTTGATGGCGGCGCCGACCAGGACCACGTCTGCGCCCTGGGCGGCCACGAGGGCCGGTGTGCCGTTGGTCGTGGCGAGATAGACCGTCTTGCCGCCGACCTGCTCGGGCGTCATGTCGCGCGGCGAGTTCCCGAGCGTGAATCCCGGAATGGGCAGGTATTTCCGCTCCCCGGCGAGCACGAAGCCGTCCCGCTCCAGGTTGGCCGTCATTTTCACGGCTTCCTCCGACGAGGCGGTCGGGACGACGGCCCGCGCCCCGCTGGCCAGGGCCGCGACGACCGAAGTCGTGGCCCGGAGCACGTCGATGACGACGACCCCCCGGCCGGCGAGATCTCCCGCGGTGAGGCCGAGTGGGGTGAAGTAGACGTCGAGCTTCATGCTGAGTCTTTGAGAAGGTGCGGCTCGCGCTCGAGGAACTTGGTGTCGACGGTGCCGGCGACGAAGTCAGGGTGACGCATCACCCGACTGAGAAAGGGAATCGTGGTCGTCACACCTTCAATGATAAACGAGTCGAGCGCCTGCCGCATACGGGCGATCGCTTCCGCGCGGTCGTTGCCCTGCACGATCACCTTCGCGAGCAGCGAGTCGTAGTACGGCGGGACCGTGTAGCCGTCGTAGATGTGGGTGTCCACCCGGACCCCGGGACCGCCGGGCGGGTGGTAGGCCGTGATCAACCCGGGCGACGGCTGAAAATTGCGCGCCGGATCTTCCGCGTTCACCCGGCACTCCATCGCGTGCCCGCGCAGCCGGTTGCCGTGCAGCACGAGCGACAACGGCTCGCCCGCCGCGACGCGGATCTGCTCCTTCACCAGATCAAAGTTGGTGCACATCTCGGTCACCGGATGCTCCACCTGGATGCGCGTGTTCATTTCCATGAAATAGAAGGATCCGTCCGCATCCAGCAGGAACTCGATCGTGCCGGCGCCGGCGTAGTTGATCGCCGACGCGAGCCGCACGGCCGCCGACCCGATTGCATCCCGCAGCTCCTGATCCAGCGCCGGGCTCGGCGCCTCCTCGATCAGCTTCTGGTGGCGCCGCTGAATCGAGCAGTCGCGCTCGCAGAGGTGGATCACCTTGCCGTGCGTGTCCCCCATGATCTGGATTTCGATATGCCGCGGGCGGGCGAGATACTTCTCGATGTAGACCTGGTCGGAGCCGAACGCGGCCAGCGCTTCCTGACGGGCCAGGTTGTAGGACTGCGTGAACGCGTCCGCATCCGCGGCCACCCGCATGCCTTTCCCGCCGCCCCCCGCCGCCGCCTTGATGATGACCGGATACCCGATCTCTTCGGCGATAGCCATCGCGTCGTCCGGCGTGTCCACCGGTCCGGGGGAGCCCGGCACGGTCGGCACTTCGAGCTCCTGGGCGAGCTTGCGGGCCGCGGCCTTGTCGCCCATCTGCCGGATCTGGTCGGGCGTCGGACCGATGAAGGCGATCCCCGACGTGCGCACGATCTCCGCGAACTCGGCGTTCTCGGCCAGGAACCCGTACCCCGGATGAATGGCGTCGGCGCCGGTGATTTCGGCCGCCGCGATGAGCCGGGGAATGTTGAGGTAGCTGTCGCGACTCGGAGGACGACCGATGCACACGTCATCGTCGGCGAACCGCACGTGGAGGCACTCGCGGTCCGCCTCGGAGTAGACGGCGACCGTAAGGATGCCGAGCTCCTTGCAGGCGCGGATCACCCGCAGGGCGATCTCCCCGCGGTTGGCGATCAGCACCTTCCGGAACATCAGCTCGTGATGCTGATCGACTCGACCCCGGACGAGGCTCCCGGAGAGCCGAGTTTGCTCCCCGATGCGTCCACCCCCGAGACCTTGAGGGCGAACTCGCTGGGGTTGGTCGCGTAGAAGATGGCGCTCTCGTAGCTGATCATGCCCTGGTGGTACCATTGGAACAGCGACTGGTCGAAGCTCTGCATGCCGTACTGGATCGAGCCTTCGGCGATCAGGTCCGGGATGTCGAGCTGCCGGGACAGATCGCGGATGTTGTCGGCGACGGCGGCCGTGTTGATGAGCACCTCCGATGCGGGGACGCGCCCCTTGGCGTCCTTGCGGGGCACGAGACGCAGCGACACCACCGCCTGCAACGCCGTCGACAGCAAGTGGCGGACCTCGTCGTGCTGGTGCGGGGGAAAGAACGAGATCACCCGGTTGATCGTCTGCGTCGCATCGGTGGTGTGCAGGGTGGAGAAGACGAGGTGTCCCGTATCCGCGGCCTTGAGCGACGTGTCCAGGGTTTCCATGTCGCGGATTTCGCCGATCAGAATCACGTCCGGGTCCTGCCGCAGCACGTGCCGCAGCGCCGACCCGAACGACAGCGTGTCGTTCCCGACCTCGCGCTGCGAGATGTTGGCGAGATTGTCCCGATGGAGGAACTCGATCGGGTCCTCGATCGTGATGATGTTCACCCGCCGGCTGGCGTTGACGTGATTGATCATCGCGGCGAGACAGGTCGACTTGCCCGAGCCCGTCACGCCCGTCACCAGGACCAGACCCCGGGGCCGCAGCGCGATTTCCTCCAGCACCGGCGGGAGGTTCAGGTCGCGGATGGTCTTGACCTCGTACGGAATGGCCCGGAACGCGAACGCCACCGTGCCGCGCTGCTGGTACACGTTGGTCCGGAACCGCCCGACGCCCGGAACGCCGATCGCGAAATCGGCTTCCTTGTGCTCGGCGAATTCCTTCACCTGCCGGGGAGTCATGATCTGCTCGGCGAGGGATTTCAGCTCCTCGGGCTTCAAGGGCTGCGTTTCGAGCGCCACCAGATCGCCGTTGACCCGGATGGTCGCGGGCCGACCCACCTTGAGCAGGAGGTCCGATCCGTTGCGCTGCACCATCTGCGTAATGGCCGCCTTGAAATTGAACGGCGGCGGACTGCCTTGGGCTGCGTCAGGCATGAGGATCCACCCGGAAAAGGATCTGACCGAACTCCACGGGCTGGGCGTTTTCCACCGGAGACTCGCGGATGACGCCCGACACTTCGGACTCGATCTCGTTCATGATTTTCATCGCTTCGATAATGCACACGACCTGGCCCGGCGCCACCCGGGTCCCGACCTTGGCGTAAGCTTCCGCGCCCGGCTCGGGCGACTTGTAAAACGTCCCCACCATGGGCGACTTGATGTCCACCAGCGACGAAGCAGCCGCCGCGGCGGGTGCCGCAGCCGCGCCCCCTCCAGCCCCCACGGGGCCAGGGGTATGGGCGGCCGGGCCGGCAGCCACCACAACCTGCTGGCCGCCCATGGAATGGCCGGCCTTGGAGACCCGGACCGACGACCATATCCCGAATAGCCCACGGCGCACTTCGATCGCCCCGAGCTCCGGTGAGTCCTTCAGGATTTTGACCAGCTGACCTATGACGTCCAGGTTCATGTCGTCTGGGTTCGAGACACGGAGTCCAAATAGACCACTCCGGCAAGCCTCCCGTCAATCCGCCGCCAACCGGGCTCGGGCTCCCTCATACCAGCTCCACCAGGTCCGTCGCCCCGTCGGACAGGAGCACCGGCCCCTCCGCCGCGAGGTGGACGTCGTCCTCGATCCGGACGCCGCCCTGTCCCGCGAGATAGATCCCGGGCTCGACTGTCACCACCGCATCGACCGGCAGCGGCTCGGTATTGGTGCGCGCGAGTCGCGGCGCCTCGTGCACCTCCAGGCCGAGTCCGTGGCCAAGGGAATGGCCGAACGCGTCGCCAAACCCCCGGGCCTCGATCACGTCCCTGGCCAGGGCGTCGGCTTCGCGACCGCTCTGGCCGGCGCGGATCCTTTCACGCGCCACGCGCTGCGCCCCCTGCACGATCTCGTAGAATACCCGCTGGCGTTCAGTCGCCCGGGCGCCGACCACGACCGTCCGCGTAATGTCCGCGCAGTAACCGTCCACTTGAGCACCGAAGTCCAGCAGCAGCCATTCCCCGCGCGCCACAGGACGGGCGCTGGTACGCGCGTGTGGCCACGCCGATCGCTCCCCCGACGCCACGATGGTCGGGAACGGGTGCGCTTCGCTGCCCAGCCGTCGCAGCTGCCCTTCGAGCACCCCGGCGATTTCCCGCTCCGTCTGGCCCACGCGGACCGTGCGCAACGTCGCGCGCAGCGCCTCACCGGCGAGCCGCGCGGCGGCCCGGATCGCCGCGACTTCCTCAGACGACTTGCGCAGACGCAGACGCTCGATCAGCTCGGGTGCCGCCTGCCATTGCCAGGCCGTGGCGGTCGCGGTGAGCCGTTGCGCGTCCTTGGCCATGACCGCGTGCGCTTCGTACCCGATCGTCTCGAGCGGGCCGCACGATCCCATCTCCTTGAAGAGGCGCTCCCAGGCGCTGGTGCGCTCCACTACCACCCGCGCGGCGCCGTCCACTTCGGCGCGTGCCTGTTCCTCGTACCGAAAGTCGGTGACGAGCAGCAGCTCACGCGCGGTTGCGATCCCGAGCGCCGCGGAGCCCGAGAACCCGGTCAGATACCGGATGTTGGGCAGCGACGTCACGAGCAGCGCATCGAGGCCCTCGCGGGCGAGCAGCTCCCCGAGTGCGGCGTGGCGTTGCGAGCGTTGGTCAGCGACCATGGGGCGCGCGCAACCGGCGGACCAGGCCATCCAACCCCAGGCGGTAGCTGTCGGCGCCGAATCCCGTCACAATTCCCAGCGCCAGATCGGCGAGCACGGACCGGCGCCGTTCGGGCTCCCGGGCAAAGATATTGGAGAGGTGGACCTCGACGAATGGTACGCCCGCCGCGAGCACGGCGTCGCGGATCGCGAGGCTGGTGTGCGTGAACGCCGCGGCGTTGATCAACGCGCCGTCGGCGCTGCCCCGCAGACCCTGAATCGCCTCGACCAGCTCACCTTCGTGATTCGATTGCGTCCACACGCACTCCACCCCCAACGTCGCCGCCTGGTCTCGGATTGCCGCCTCGATCTCGACGAGCGTCTCGCGGCCGTACAGGTCCGGCTCGCGCACCCCCAGCAAATTGAGATTGGGGCCGTTCAGAACGGCGATTCGCACTAGGCTTTGAGACTCTTGAGCCAGGCCTGGAACTGATCCAGATCCTCTTCCTGCTCGGGAGACCGCGGGCGCCCGGAATGCCGGGGCGGCCGCGAATTGGACTGCTGACCCTTGCCGGCTCCCTCTCCCTGCCCCGGGGTGGCTGAGGTGCCGAAGAAATCGTCGAACGAAAACCCTCCACTCGCGGGTGGCAGCTTGTTGGGCTGCTCGCGCACCGGCTCGGACAGCGCCGGGACCGAGCCGCGCCCACCTTCGTCACCGAACACCGAATCGAGTGAAATGGCGTCACTGGCCGGTCGCGTGGCCGTGCCGGGTGAGAGCGCGTCCGGGTGCCCGCCCTGAGCGGGCGGAGCGACAGCCTCAGGCGAACGGGGCGGCGGAGGCGGAGGCGGAGGCGGGGGAGCCGGTGGTGGTGCCACCGTGAGCGGAGGCGGAGCCGGTGCACCGGGACGTGCGCTCAAGATTCCTTTCAGGAACGCCGCCGCGGACTGCCCGCTGCCCGAATGCCTGGGCTTGGGAGTCACGAGCTCGGCGACCTTGTGTCGCAGGCGACCGTCCTGAGGACGCTGAGCGGCCAGCGCTTCGTACACTCGCAACGCATCCTCGCGATGACCTTGCTTGAGATAGAGCTCCGCCATCGTCTCGGTCATCAGCGGTTCGGCCTGCGACAACACCTCCGTGTCCGCAGCTCCGTTATCGTCGAGCACCGGCATTGGCGGAGGAGGCTCAGGAGGCGCCGGTGGGGGCGGTTGATGCGTCGCTCCCGCCACAGGCGCCACGGGCTCGAGGTCCTCCGGCATGATGAGCGGCAGATCAACCGAGGGGGGCGCAGCGGTCTCCGGCAGCAGATCGGCCTCGACTTTGAACAAGCCACTGCCTTCGTATTGCGTTCGCGCCAAGCCTTCCACCGCAACCTCGGCATCCGGCTTGACCGGGGCGTCGGGCTCATCGACCTCGAGACCCTCCAGGCCCGTCGCCTCCGCGGCGACGGCATTGAAATCGACGGTGCCGTCGTAACTCTGGACCTCATCGGTCGCTGCGGACGATGCCGTGACCGGGGGCTCGGAGGTTCGCTCCAGCACGAAATCGGGTTTCACGATTGCCTTGGTCGGCGCATCGGCGAGCCCGTCGCCGAACGGCCCTTCCATGTACTCGATCGACAGGCGGCCCGGTCGAGCCGCTGGATCGGTGCTGACCGCTGCGCCAATATCCAGCTCTTCGTGCTCCACCTGAAGCGGGGCGTCGGCTACCGGTGGTTCCGCCGTTGCGGCAACCACCTCGACTGGCTTCGGCACCACGGGCGTCGGTTGTGTGGGAGTGGAGGCCGCCTTCCCTCGAACCCGCGACAGCCCATCCGCCGCTTCACCATTCATGGGATCAGCCATCAGCAGTCGATTCAACCATTCCATCGCCTGTTCGAAGCGCTCGTTCCGTTCCGAGATCTCCGCCAGAACTTTCAGGGCGAGAATGTTTTCGGGATCGAGATCGAGCACGCGACGGAATACCGATTCGGCACCCGGGTCGTCCTTCTTGTCCACAAGACAACGACCATGCACAATGTGACCGCTGACATAATCCGGATGGAGTTGCAGCCCGACCTGACACAGCTCGATCGCGTTATCTATAAGCCCCGCTTTGCGATACGCGTCGGCCAAAGGCGCGAAGTTCCGCCCCTTCGGATTCTCCCGGTAGCGGGCTTCGAGCTTTTCGATCTCGCTGGTGTAGGCCACACCTAAGTCTTTGTGGGGATTGACCTAAGTTTAGTTATCGGGCGGTCCAACTGTCAATGTAACCGGGGCGCCGAAACTTGAGTCTGTGCATTGTCCTGCTTAGACTTAACCCCCCTCGCACTTCCTTAGCCCGGAGTTTCCTGATCTCATGATGCGCGCGATGCGAGAGAACACCAAATGGGTGTTCTATATCCTTGCCGCCAGCTTCATCGGTTGGTTGGTCTTCGACGTCGCCATGGGCATGACCGGTCGAAGCGCCGGTTCGAGCGATGTGGTGCTGCGAATCGACGGCGAGCCGATCCACCTGACCCAATATCAGGCCGCCCTCCAGAGTGCCGTCGAGCAGGCGCGGCAGCGATCCGGGGGCACCATCACCCGGGAAGACGAGAAACAGGTGGAGGATCAGCTCGTCGAGCAGTTGACGCGCGATGTGCTGATGCGGCATGAAGTCCGCCGCCTGGGCATCACGGTCACGGATCAGGAAATTCGAGACGCGGCGCAGACCTCTCCGCCCCCCGAGGTCTACTCGATTGCAGAGTTTCAGACCAATGGGCAGTTCGACCCCAACAAGTGGCGTCGCTTTCTGCAGGGCGGATCCAGCCCGGAGTTTCTGGTCCAGCTCGAGGCTCGCTATCGCTCGCAGATCCCCCAGGTGAAACTGCTGCAGTACATCACCGCCGATCTCTACGTCTCGGACGCGAAATTATGGCGCGCCTACCGGGACATGCACGATTCGGCGACGATCGCGCTGGTGGCGATCGGGCCCGAGCAGATCCCGGACTCACAGGCCGAGCCGAGCGAAGACGAGCTGACCCGGTACTACCGGGCGCACCAGGAGGACTTCAAGCGACCCGCCGCCGCGTGGATGAGCTTCGTCGCCGTGCCGCGACTCCCCGAGGCAACCGATAGCGCGGCAGCACTGTCACGCGCCACCACTTTGCGGGCCGAAGCCGCGGTGAGCCAGGCCAAGTTCGAGGAGGTCGCGCGCCGCGAATCGTCCGACACGGGTTCCGGGCGCCAGGGCGGCGATTTGGGCTGGATCAAGCGCAACCAGCCCGGCTTCGATACGCTGTTTCTGGCCGGCCTCAAGCGGCTCGCGGTCGGACAGGTGTCCCCGCCGGTCCGCTCGAGTTTCGGCTACCACCTGATCCGTATCGACGCCGCCGGCGGAGATTCGGTCCATGCGCGTCACATCCTTGTGCCGATCGAGCTGGTGGGTGCCCACCGCGACTCAGTCGAATCCCGTGCCGACAGTCTCGATCGCTTTGCCGCCGAACGGGACAGCGGCTGGCTGCTCGATAGCGCTGCCCACCGCCTCGGCATTCCCCTGGCGCACGCGCCAAAGCTCATCGAGGGTGACAGGATGGTCCTGGGCCAGTTCGTCATTCCCGACGTGAGCATCTGGGCATTCGAGCACACGACCGGGCAGACGAGCCAGGTGATCGAAGGCGAAGTCGCGTACTACGTGTTCCGGCTCGACTCCGCGACCGCGGAGGGCGTGGCCCCACTCGCTCAGGTGCGTGACCAGGTCGTGTACGAGGCACGGCTCGAAAAGAAAGCGGCTCTGTGGCGCACGCGGGCGGCAGAGCTCGGCCGGGCGCTCAAGACGGCGCCGAATCTCCAGGCCGCCGCCGCCGCTCAGGGGGGCGGGCTCCGCGTCGATCGGATGGGACCGTTCAGCCGGTTGCGGCCGCCGCCCGCGTTGCAGCTCGAGCCGAAGGTGATCGGGGCGGTGTTTGCGCTGGGACCCGGGCAACGCAGTGACGCCCTCGTGGGCGAGCACCGCGCCTACGTCTTCGAGGTGCAATCCCGCACCCTGGCCGATTCGACCGCATGGCTGGCGCAACGCGATGCCCAGCGCGAGAGCCTGCTGCAGGCGGCCCGGCAATCCCGCGTGGAGCAGTATCTCGCGGCGCTGCGCAAGCAGGCCAAGGTGGTCGATCGCCGCAAAGAGATTTTCCGGCCCCAAGCGACAACCGCCGGCAGCTAGCCGGCGGCGATCATTCGAGCAGGCGTTTCGGGCCGGCGCGCGGCTCCGGCCGTTCGGGCGGCGCGGGGTCGTCGGGGCGCCCCATGGCATCCTTTGCTTCGTTCCACGAACGGCGGAAATCCCGCAGTCCCTTTCCGATGGTCCGCCCGGCCTCGGGTAATCCCTTGCCGCCGAATACCAGCAGGGCGATCACCAGCAGGATCACGATTTCGCCGGCGCTGAGGTTGCCCATCGTCCGCCCTGCTTACTGGTTGAGCCGCTTCGGCTCTCCCCCGCTGGGAGGCACCGAAGGCGAAGAACCGGTCGGAGGGGGAGGCACCGGCTGCTGCGGATCATCCGATGCGACTTCCTTGAGGCTGTTCTTGAATTCGCGAATGCCCTTCCCCAGCGACGAGCCGATCTCGGGGATTCGCTTTGCCCCGAATACCAGCAGCGCGATCACCAGCAGGATCAGAATGTGCGGCAGCGACAATTCCATACGCGACTCCTCTAGAAGAGCGACCGGGCGACGAAGTAGGCGATCGCGACACCCAATACGGAGAGCAGCGAGACCTCGAGGCCGATCGGTCCCAATGTGATCGACACCACCAGCAGATCGAGATGCACCGGCCCGAACGTCGGCGTGACGGCGGTGGTGAAGAATTCCTTGGCGGCGCCTTGCGGGAGGAACCGGCGCAGCAGGGCATGCAAGAACCCGCCGAGCACGAACCCTACCGCGAGGACTCCCAGGTAAAATAGCGGACGCCGAGGATTCCGCATCACGCGTCAGCTCCGGCGCTCGACGGCGTACGCGATACAGTCGTGCAGGGCTTCGCGCGCAGGGGTGGGCGGGAGCACCGCCAGCTCCGAGTGGGCCTGCTGCGCCAGGTCGAGAGCCCGGCGGCGGGCGTATTCCAGGCCACCCGCGCTCTGGGCCAGCTGGATCACCTCCGCCACCTGGGCGTCGGTCGGGTCGGGGGTCGCCATCAGCTGCGTCACGACCTGGCGCTCGGCGGCGGAGAGCCGCGGCAGGGCCGCGATCAGCGGCAGCGTGACCTTGTGCTCCTTGAGATCGAGACCGGACGGCTTGCCCGTCACCGCTTCGGATTGCGTGTAATCGAGCAGATCGTCGGTGATCTGAAACGCCATCCCCAGCAGCATGCCGAAGCGGCTGAGGGCTTCCCGGACGTCGCTGGGGCCATGGAGGGCGGCGACCTCGCACGCGCCCGACAAGAGCGACGCCGTCTTGGCGCGAATGAGCAGATCGTACTCCGCTTCCCCGTAGGCGAGCTTATCGTGCGCTTCGAGCTGACGCATTTCCCCGATGGTCATCTCATTGGTGACCCGCGCGAACACCCGCAGCGGCTCCAGGTCGCCGACCCGGACCAGCTCGATGATGGCCCGCGAATACAGGTAGTCGCCCATGATCACGGCGACCTGATGGGAGAACAGGGCGTTCAGCGTCGGCATGCCGCGTCGCAGCGCAGAGTGGTCCACCGAGTCGTCGTGCACCAGCGTCGCCAGGTGGATCAGCTCGACCACGGACGCCAGCGTCACGATGCGGGCGTCGTCCCCGCCTGCCGCACGGTGGCTGAGCAGCAGCAGAGTGGGACGGAACAGCTTGCCCTTCATCCGGAGCAGATGGTCGTTGGCATCCGCGATGATGGGGAAGTCGGCGGCGATGATGCGCCGTAACTCGTGCGCGACGCGCTCGAGCCCGTCCGCCACTGGCTTCTGGAGATCCTGCAGCGTGACCCGGATGACCTGCTCGTTCACGTCAGCGCGCCTTGGCCAGCGCCTTGACCCGCGCGCCCACGTCCATGAACTGGATGTCGACCGCGAACACACGGCCGTACAAATCGCGGGCATCGGCGGTCTTCCCCTGTTCTTCGAGCGACCGAGCCAGCCAATAGAGGATGCCAAGGCGTTCCTGATCGCCGGACGCCTGCAGGTCGAGGGCCCGCCGCAGAATCGATTCGGCCACTCCGAAGGCGCCCTTGTCGTGGAAGCACACGCCCAGGGCCTCGGATGTCCGGAGCTTGCCTTCCGGGGCGCGCAACGCCTTCTGGAATTCGGCGATCGCCTCGTCGAGCAGACCCATCTCCTTGAACGCGACGCCCAGGTCGTAATGCGACTGGAAATCGGTCTCCTCGATGTTCTCGTCGATGCCCTGGCGGAACCGCGCCAGCATTTCGCGGAAATCCTGCTCTTCGTCCCCGGTGGGCTCTTCGTCTTCGACCTTCATCCGGGTGTCGCGCGGGCCCTCCTCTTCCTCCAGAATCATGGCCGCGAGGTCGACAAAATCGGCCGTGTCCCCCTCCGCCGTCTCGTCGCGCACCCGCATCTTCGCGTCCTTGGCGGCCACCTTTCCTTCGCGCTTCGGCGGCTCCGGCGGCGGGGCCAGCATGGCCAGCGCGGCCCGCGCGCGCTCGTTTTTCGGATCGTGCTCGACGACACGCTCGTACACGGCGCGGGCTTTGTCCGCTAGGTCGCCCCGCAGCAGCGTGTCCGCCAGCTCGAGGTACGCCTCGATCAGCTTGCTCTTGTCACCGGCTTTGAACGCGAACTCGACCTGCTTCTGCCGGTGTCGCACGCTGTTGGGATCGAGACGCAGGATTTCGTCGACCAGGCCCTGCGCGTGCGCCAGGTTGTCGGCCACTTCGAATCCGCCGGTCGCGATGTCCAGTTCCTCGATACCGCGCTCGCGCTCGCCGGCCTCGATCAGGGCCTCGCCCAGCGCCTGGTGCGCCTCGGCGTCGTCGGGATCGTCCGCGACTCGCGATTCCAGCTCCGCGATGGTCGGCGCGGCCGGCGTTTCTTCGGCCAAGCCCTCGAACACGAGGGGAGGCGCATTCTCCTCATTTACGACATCCACGCCGAGGTCGATCATGGGCGCGCCGCCTTCGTCGATGGCTAACGGCTCATCGTCCACCTCGTGCTGGTCCGCCGTCGTCGAGGCCTCGACGATCGCGGTGTCGAAATCCGGCTCCAGCTCGAGCGGTGGGATTTCGACGACGGTTTTCCGTTTCGGCGGGGCGCCGTGCGATAGCGGAGGCGGGGGGGATGGGGGGGGCTCGATCACTTCTTCCAATTCCGGTTCCGCCAATTCCGGTTCCGCCAGTTCCGGTTCCGCGAGGTCCTCCACCAGCGGCATGTCGGCGATCGGCTCCACGTCGGTCGGTTCCTCGACCTCGGGGATCCTCGTCGGCTCGAGGCCCGCCAGCGGTGAGCTGTCGACCACAAGCTCTTCGTCGCGAATGGAGGGAATGCCGGAAACCGAATTCCGGATTTCACGAAAATCCTCCCCAGTCAGCTCGAGCCCATCCAGCGATTCGGCGCCTTGCGTGAGGTTCAGGTCCTCAACCAGACTCGTTGTTTCGATCTCCTCGGGCGGTGTTTCAGTCTCTTCGGGCGGAGGTGCGGGCGGCGCGGCCGGGGGGCTCGCCGTGGCGACTGGAGCCGCAGGCGCGGCCGGGCGCAACGGAGTTCCTGATGGACGGCCGGGCGTCGGTTTCGCTTTCGCCGGCTCGTCCAGATCCAGGAACACCAGGCTCGTCGTCTTTCGCTTCTGCTGCGGCGTCTTCGCTGGAACGGCTGTCGCGACGGTTGTGCGCGGGTTGGGGGCCGCAAGGCGTGCCTGCATCTCCGGCCCGCCGTGGGCGCGCAGGTGCTCTTCGAGCATCTGGCGCAGCTGCTCCCCTTCCGAGGACATGTCCGCGAATTCTTTCAAGGCTTGAAAGGCTTGCTGTACCGCGCCCGCCTTCTGCATGCGCTCGGCGTATTCGATGAAATTCTGCTTTGCTTCGCCTGAGAACCCCTTGGCGGCGTATAACTTGGCGAGCTTCAAATAGGTGGTGGGTCGCCCCGGTGCGTTGCGCAGCACCTTGTTACACATGGCGATCGCATTGTTGTGGAACCCGAGCTCCGCATAGCGATCCACGGCGCGATCGTAATAGTCCGCCGCCTGCCCGGGATCCTTCGCCTTGAGGAACAGGTCCCCGATGCGGTTGAAGATCGCGAGATCGGGGTTCGGATCACCCGCCTCATCCTGGGCCTTGAGCACTTCCAGCCAGGCGTCGATCGCCGCGCGCGTATCCTTGGCTTCGAAGGCGCGCGCCCGCTCTTTGAGCTTCTCAAGCCTCGACATGGAACCCCAAAGATATCGGGCCTACCGGACGCGGACAAGCGAAACCCCCTGTCCAGACGTCGGTTACGAGGTTCGCGCCCACCCAGTACGCCACTTCCCGCCAGTCAGCCACTTCGCAGACCACGAGGTCGGCCTGGAAGCCGGGGGTGATTTGTCCGCGATCGTGCGCCATGCCGAGCGCGGCAGCGGCGTTCACCGTCACCGCCAGGAGGGCTTCGCTGTGCCGCAGGCCCAGCTGGCTGACGGCCAAACTCATGACGAACGGCAATCCCACGGTCGGCGAGCTACCTGGATTGAAATCGCTCGCCAGGGCGATGGCCGCGCCGGCCTCGAGCAGGCGGCG
>Ga0075434_100000858_pt1 | contig 24266 bp, 24 predicted proteins | sample RhiMethybrSRZTD3_FD_75298 | JGI IMG/M metagenome (GOLD analysis project Ga0075434, IMG submission 75298) | Populus rhizosphere microbial communities from Tennessee, USA - Rhizosphere MetaG P. TD hybrid SRZTD3 | ecosystem: Host-associated > Plants > Roots > Rhizosphere > Soil | place: USA... | reverse complement strand
GAAGGTCGAGCTCCTCGCCGTGGCCAGCCGGGACAAGCGTCGAGCCGAGGCCTATGCAGACGAATGGGAGATTCCGCGTTCCTACGGTTCGTACGAGGACCTGCTCGCTGACCCGGAGATCGAGGCGGTCTACATCTCGCTGCCGAACACGATGCACGTGGAGTGGTCGATCAAGGCGCTCGAGGCGGGCAAGCACGTGCTGTGTGAGAAGCCGCTCACTCGCCATCCCGAGGAGGCGGACGCGGCCTTCGACGTCGCCGAGCGAACCGGTCGATTGCTGAGCGAGGCCTTCATGTACCGCCACAATCCGCAGACGGCCAAGGTCGTGGAGCTCGTCCGCGGGGGCGCGATCGGCGAGCTCCGGCTGATTCGGTCGGCCTTCTCGTACGGCCTCTATGACTTCGAGAACATCCGGCTTCGCACTGATGTCGAGGGCGGCGCCCTCATGGACGTCGGCTGTTACAACGTGTCGGGCTCTCGGCTGCTCGGCGGCGAGCCCGAGCGAGTCTGGGGCGAGGCGTGGTACGGGCCTTCGGGGACCGACTGGATCTTCACTGGGACGCTGCGCCTCCCTGGCGACGTGATCGCGACCTTCGACTGTGGCACGGCGCTGGTGGAGCGGGACGAGTTGGAGGCGATCGGCAGCGAGGGCTCGTTGTTCCTCGACGATCCGTGGCACTGCAACGTGCCGGTCATCGAGCTTCGACGGGGGAGTGAGACCGAACGGATCGAGCTCGAGCCCCTTGATTCCTACCGACTCGAGCTCGAGAACATGAGCGACGCGATACGCGGCGAGACCGAGTTGCTGCTGGGCCGGGAGGACGCCCTGGCACAGGCGAGAGCACTCGAGGCGCTGCACCGGTCGGCGACGACCGGCGCACCGGTCTCGCTGTAGCCGCACGCCGTTTTCAATAGTTCCCTAGGGGATTAGCATGGGTCGGGCGAATGAGCGCGCAAGCCGTACCAGCGCCCCCGGGGCCGACGTTCGTCATCCGTGGCAGGCCGTACCCGGTTCTGCTGCCGAAACTTGCCGATCCGCGCCTGCATCTCGCCGCGGTGATCATCTCGCTCCAGGTCATCGGGCAGGTCGGGTTCCACTTCGAGCTCTCGATTGCGCAGATCCTCCTCGCGATCGGCACAGCCGCGGTACTCGAAGTCGCGATCGCGATGCGCTCCCAGCACGTGATCATGTGGCCGGCCAGCGCGATGCTCACCGGCAACGGCGTGGCATTCGTCCTGCGGGTCCCCGGCACCGTGCACGGAGACTGGTGGAGCCTGCGCGGCTGGTGGATCTTCGTTGGAACCTCAGCTGTCTCGCTGCTCTCGAAGCACGTAATCCGCTGGCGCGGCGAGCACATCTTCAACCCGTCCAACTTTGGTCTCGTCCTCTGCTTCCTCCTTCTCGGGCGGACTCGGGCCGCGCCCCTCGACTTCTGGTGGGGCCCGATGTCGGCCTGGCTCGCCATCGCGCTCACGCTCATCGTCGCCGGAGGATTCCTCATCCTCCGCCGGCTGAAGCTCCTCCGGGTCGCCCTCGGTTTTTGGGTCTCGTTCGCGGTGGCGATCGGCGCGCTCGCGCTGGCCGGGCACATGATGGTTGCGCGCTGGCACCTCGGCCCGATCTCCGGCTTCCAGTTCTGGTGGGTGCTCGTCACCTCACCGGAGGTGCTCGTTTTCCTGTTCTTCATGATCACCGATCCGAAGACCGCGCCGCGGTCGCCGTCGGGCCGGCTCGCGTACGCAATCTCGCTCGGGCTGCTGGCGGGCGTTTTGATCGCACCGACCATCACCGAGTACGCCGCGAAGGTCGCGCTGCTCGGCTCGCTCGCACTCGTTTGTCTGGCTCTTCCGCTGTTGCGACTCGTTCCGACGCCGCTCAACCGCCGGCTTGTTATTGGCGTCGCCTCGGCGACAGTCGCAGTTGCAGCCGCGGCGATGGTGATCGGCAACGCGCCGGCAGTCGCCGAAGCCTCGCGCGCGCTGCCGCCGGGGGCTCTTCCGCCTATCAAGATCCTCCCGGCACAGGGCGTCCAAACGAAGCTCGATCGCCACACGGCGCAACTGATCGCTCACGACCTGCTCGCGGCGAAGCCGTCGGCAGGCTCCGGCCCTCTACGGGTCTGGCTCGTCCAGGGCGTCGAGCAGGGGCCGCCGACGGCGACAGTGCAGCTCGCCGGGCTCACCTATCACCTACACCAAACCGCCACTGAGCACTGGGCGCTTCCCTCGGCTCTGCAGGCGGCCCCAGTTAAGCCTGCGCCCGTGAGCTCAGCCCTGCGCGGACTCAAGCTGACGAACGTCGCGCCGGCAGTCGGGCTCGACTTCCGCCAGGGCTCGTTCCACTACGGGATCTCGAACGACTACGGCGCCATGATGGGGGGCGGGGTCTGCTGGCTCGACTACAACGGCGACGGCTGGCAGGACCTGTTCGCGGTCAACTCGTATGCGAGCGCCGACACGGCGCGGTGGCAGGCACACGGCGGGCTGCCACGCACGCAGCTCTTCGAGAACGTTCACGGACACTTCCGCAACAAGACGGCGCAAGCCCGCGCCGGGCTCCAGGTGCAGGGCGACGGCTGCGCCGCCGCCGATCTCAACGGCGACGGCCGGCCAGACTTGATCGTCACGACCACGAACGGGATCAAACTGCTCTGGAACAACCGCAACGGCACATTCACCCAAGGCGCCCGGGCCGCCGGAATGGCCGCCTCCGGCTGGTACACGTCCGTTGCAGTTGGCGACGTGAACGGCGACGGCCGCGCGGACGTCTTCGTCGCCGGCTACACCCGTCCGTACGACTCCGTGCCCAACTCGTTCGCCGGCTTTCCTACCAACCTCGTCGGAGTCCGAGACCTTCTTTATCTGAACGAGGGGAATGACCCGAACGGACGCTCGCGCTTCCGCGAGGTCGGTGTCCCGGCAGGTCTCGAGGCTTCTGACTTCTCGCATGGGCTGGGCGCCACGTTCCTCGATGTCAACGGCGACGGCCGTCCCGATCTCTACGTCGCGAACGACGAGGATCCGAACCAGCTCTATGTCAACGTTCCGTGGCCGGGCGGCGTCAAGGCCGACCCGGCGGGGCTCGGCTTCCGCTTCGAGAACCGCGCCGCCGCGTCGGGGGTTGCAGATCCCTACGCCGGAATGGGGGTCGCTGTGGACGGAGGAGGCAGCGGTCCGCTCGACCTATTCGTCACCAACTCGCGTCACGAGCCCGCTGCCGCGTTCGCCAGGACGACCCGATCCTCGTTCTCTAACGTTCGGCCCGACTTCGACCCGGCGCTCGGAAGCGACTTCGTCGGTTGGGGCGATTCGTTCGTTGACCTGGCGAACTCGGGCGCGGCCGACCTCGTGCTCGCAACCGGCGGCATCCCGGTCACGAGCCTGAAGAAGGATGCGGGGCCTGTGAAAGTGATTGCTCCGCTCTCTGCAGACACTCCCGGAACGTACGGCGTGGCGTCGGGTGTCGCTCCGAGTGGGCTGCGTTTGAACGGACGTGGGCTCGCGGCCGCCGATGTCAACAACGACGGCCGGATGGAGATCGCAGTCAACTCGGTTGGCGGGCGGCTTCTTCTGCTGAAGCCGTTCGGCCCTATCGGCCACTGGCTGGACGTGCAGCTCTCCCGCTTCAGTCCTGGTGCGGTCGTGACGCTGTCGCTCGAGGACGGGGGGACGCTTTCGAAGGAGATTCGCGCAGGAAGCAGCTACCTGTCCTCCGAAGACCAGCGCGTCCACTTCGGCCTCGGCGGAGCGACGCAAGCAACGCGTCTGACCGTCCGCTACCCCTCCGGCGTGAAGAGTGTCGTGCGTGACGTTCGCGCGGACAGGATCGTGGAGATCAAGGTTCCCCGAGTGTCGACTCCACAGGCACTGAACGCGTCCACGTCATATCGCCAGCCGCTCTGCACCCCTAGGACCGAAGGCCGCTCGATTGCGACATCGTGGAACGAGACCGCAATCGCGGCGCTTCGCTCTGGCGCCGCAAGCGAACCGGTCCAGGCGCGCGACCTTTTCCACGTCTCCTCTGCGATGTGGGCTGCGTGGAAGGCAAGCGCGGCGAAAGGCGCTTCGTTCCGCAACGCAGCCATCAGCTACGCCGCCTACCGGGTGCTCCTCTGGGATGCCTCATTCGATTCGAACCTGAGCCGAACCTTCGCTCTGCTGGCGAACAGATTGCGGGCGCTCTGCTACTCGCCCGACTTCTCGGCCAGAAACGGAACGTCGCCCGCTGCGCTGGGGAACCGGATCGCGGCGGTTGCGATAGCTGCCGGCCGACGCGACGGCTCGAACGAGTCGCTGCATTACGCAGACCCGACCTTCACGTCGCCTAACCAGCCGCTGATCGTCCACGCCGCCGGCTCGACTGTCGAAAACGCCTCGTTCTGGCAGCCGCTCGCACTCGCAACGATCCAGCCCCACCGCCTGACCTCGGCGCCGAGTGACGTCCAGAGCTTCGTCGGCGCGGAATGGGGACACGTTCGGGGCTTCGCGCTCCCACGCTCGCGCCATGGTCTGCCTATCGATCCAGGCCCTCCGCCGTTCGAAGACCCCTCGGGTCGGGCGTACAAGCGGGCCGCAGTCGCAGTCCTACGCGCGACCTCGCCGAGCGAGTCGGCTCCGCGCGCGGGCTCGCCGCTGACGTGGAGCTCGTTGGCCGCGCGCGAAGCCCCGGCCGGACTTGCCCAAGATGTTCGTCTCTACCTCGGCGTCAATGGTGCGCTGAACGACGCGGCGGTTGCGGCGTGGGGAGCAAAACGCGCCTACCAGCCGCCGAGGCCGATCTCGATGATCCGCTATCTGGCATTCCAAGGGCAGTCGAGCAGCCGGAAGCAATCGCACTACAGCACAGATGGCCTGCCGCTCGTTCCGGGGTTGATCGAGTCTCGCGCGGGCAAGATCGAGGTCCTCTCGCAAGGGCGCTGGGTCGACGCCGCCGCGTGGTCGCCGCCTGTCGCAACGCCAGCGTCGCCGGGAGGCGTTGCCGAGGCGAGCGCTTTCGCACATGCGGCTGGCCGCGTCCTGGCCGCGCTAACCGGCCGCTCGTATGCGGCACAGATACGAGAGGCGTCGATGGCTCCGGTTGCCGACGGAATCGACGTCCCGTCGGACGTGAGGGCGGGCCGCCTGATTGGCGACCGCGTCGGCACGCTCGTTCTGCGCCGGCTGAATCGCCACCGCGGCTGACCTCGACAGGCGCGTGCGGAAAACACGCAAAACCACGCAAGATCATGCTATAACCAGCAGAAGTGTTGGCTGCCGAACGCAGGCACGAAATTCTCGTCCGGCTCGACCGCGACGGCCGAGTCGTCGTCGCGGAGCTGGTCACTGGACTAGGCGTGTCCGAGGACACGATCCGCCGTGACCTCGAAGAACTCGCTGGACAGGGGCTACTCCATCGAGTGCATGGCGGGGCGCTTGCGTCGCCTCCTGAGACGTTGCCGTTCGAGCGCAGACTTGAGATCGACCGGGAGGAAAAGGTCGCGCTTGCCAAGGCGGCGGTCCCGATTGTCGAATCCGCTCGTACGCTCGTCGTCGACGGCGGAACGACCGCCCTCGAGGTCGCCCGGCACCTCCCGGCGAACTGGGACGGCGTTGTTGTCACGAACGCCCCGCCGGTCGCGACCGCGTTGGCGGCCCATCCCAGGGCCGAGGTGGTTGTCGTGGGCGGACGGCTGCTTAAAGACGAGCAGGTGGCAGTCGGCCCCGTCGCCATCGACGCCTTTCGCACTGTCCGCGCCGACGCCTGCGTCCTGGGGGTATGTGCCTTCGACCCGGAGGTCGGAGTCACAACGTCCAACGACGACGAGGCACAAGTGAAGCGCGCCATGATCGCCTGTTCCGACCAGGTCGTGGCGCTCGCGACCAGGGACAAGCTTCATGCGTCGAGTCCTTGGGTCGTTGCCTCGCTGGACCAGATCGACCACCTCGTCACCGACGGCGGGAAGGACTTGACGAGCGCCTTCGCGGCCGCTGGCCTAAGCGTTGTCGGGCTATGAGTCCGCGGCTCGCGACGTTCCTGGTCTTCGCGGTCAACGGGGCGATGATTGGAACTTGGGTCGGCCACATTCCGTGGCTACAGGATCATCTCGGTATCTCGAGAGCGACCCTCGGCCTCTGCCTCCTCTGTATGGCTGTGGGGGCGGTCGTCTCGATGCCCTTGACGGGTCTGATCCTCGACCGGCGGCCGAGCGCCTCGGTCACGCGGTGGTCAGCGCTGGTGTTCTGTCTGATGCTGCCGCTCCCGTTGCTGGCAACGAGCCCGCTGATGCTCGCTCCGATCCTTTTCGTCTTTGGCGCGAGCAACGGCGCGATGGACGTCGCGATGAACGCCCACGGCGTGGCAGTTCAGGAGAAGCAGGGGCGGCCGGTCATGTCTTCGTTCCACGGCGGCTGGAGCGTCGGAGGATTCGTCGCTGCCGGAATCGTCGCGGTCGCGGCGGCGGCGGGTCTCGACCCACGAGTTGAGAGCCTGAGCGTCGGCGTCTGTCTCTGGCTGCTGAGCTTCTGGATCACTCAGCGCCTCGGGACGATGACCAGCCACTCCTCGGCGGGCCACGGATTCGCCCTCCCGAAGCGGCCCGTGCTGCTGATCGGTGGCCTCTGCTTCCTGGTGATGCTGGCCGAGGGCGCCATCGGCGACTGGAGCGGCATCTACCTCAAGCACAACACCGGAGCAAGCACGGCCGCGGCCGCTGTCGCGTTCACGGGATTCTCGCTCGGGATGGCAATCGCCCGACTCGGCGGCGATTTCGTCAATACCCGAATCGGCGCGGGCAGATTGCTGCGCATCGGCACGGCGCTGGTTGCGGTGGCGCTCGGCGCTGTGCTTCTGGTCGGGCACACCGTGCCTGCGGTCATCGGCTTCATCTTGTGCGGCCTAGGGATCGCGAATGCGGTGCCGCTGCTCTTCAGCGCCGCAGGAAGGATCTATCCTCCTGGCCCGTCGCTCGCGGCGGCGTTCACCCTTGGCTACACCGGCTTCATCGTCGGTCCGCCCGTGATCGGCGTTCTCTCCGACCAGACCGGACTCCCGCAGACGCTCGCACTTCTCACACTCGCACTCGTCGCCGTCAGCGTTCTCGGGGGGAGAGCCGTCGGCCAGAGTCCTGACAAGCCCAGCGCTGCCGCCGAGGCGGCCGTCATCGAGATCGCCTCGTGATCGATTAGCGGCCCGAGCGGGCCTGCAGCCGGACCGCGAACGTGTCGAGCGTCACTGCCCCAAGCAGCACCAGTCCGGTGACGATGTAGATCCAGCCGTTCGAGATGCTCAGCGTGTTGAGGCCGTTCTGCAACGTTCCGATCAGAATTGCGCCGAGCAGGGCACCGCGCACCTCGCCGCGCCCGCCGAAGAGGCTCACGCCTCCGATCACCGCGGCGGCGATCGCGTTCAGCAGCAGATTGCCCGGTGGGAACGTGAGAGCGACTGAGTTCACCTGCGCCGCGAAGATGATCCCGCCGATCGCCGCCATCGCACCCGAGAGCGCGAACACGATCACTCGGATCCGCGACACGCTGATGCCGGCGCGCCGCGCCGCCTCAGCGTTACCGCCGACCGCGTATACGTGGCGGCCGAATGTTGTCCACTTGGCGAGAAACGTCAGCAGCACGAAGAAGAGGACCATGATCACGCCGGCGAGCGGCAGGCCCAGGGACGTCGTGATGACCTTTCCGTTGTTGCAGATTGCGACCGTCCCGAACGCCGCGATCCCGACACCGACAGTCTTCAGGATGGCCATTGTCCAGCTCTGCTGAGCGATCTGGGTTCCGCGGGCGACGATCTTTCGGTAGAGCACGCTGAGCGGGTACAGCGCCGTGAAGATCGCGGCTATGACCCATCCGGCCGCTGGCGAGAAGATGTAGAGGTCGGTGTAGTTGATCCAGCGGTCCTGGATGATGATCGTTCCGCGCTGCTCGAGCTTGTTCAGGATCACGCCCTGCCAGATCAGGAACCCGGCGAGCGTGACGACGAAGGAGGGGACGCCGACGAATGCGACGATCGATCCCTGGACGCCGCCGATCAGGGCGCAGACGACGACGGCGAGCAGCATCGCCAGGATCCCGCTCATCTGCCACTTGCTGCCCGGGAGCTGAAGTTCGGCTACCACCAGGGCTCCGATGCCGGCGAGGTAGCCGATTGAGAGGTCGATCTCGCCGAGCAGGAGTACGAAGACGACGCCGTAAGCGAGCATGCACGTACCGGCGGTCTGCGTGATCAGGTTGACGAAGTTCGTGGACGTGAAGAAGTTCGTCGCCGTGAAGCCGAAGATGGCCACGACGAGGATCTCGCCGACGATGATCGGCACTGGCCCGAGGTTGCCGGTGCGGACGTTGAGCTTCGTGCGGTCCCAGACGCCTCTGAGCCCGGTCGCGAGCTGCTCCTCCTCGAGGGTCGGCGCGCGATCGGGGCCTACGACGTCCGCGGAGGTCACGGGCCGGCTCCGGCGCCGGCGGTGGACGGAATCCCGGAGACCTTCGTCGGCATGCCGGCCGTGATTGCCTCGACGACTGCCTGCTGTGTGGTTGCGCGGCGCTCGAACACGCCGACGTTGCGGCCGAGCCGGAGCACCGTGATCCGGTCAGCGGTCTCGAAGACGTCGTGGAGGTTGTGGGAGATGAGCATCACTCCGAGCCCCTGGCTCCCGAGACGGCGGACGAGCTCGAGTACCTGCTCAGTCTGGGCGACGCCGAGCGCGGCGGTCGGCTCGTCGAGGATGACGAGCTTCGAGTTCCACATCACGGCCCGGGCGACGGCGACCGACTGGCGCTGGCCACCGGAGAGCGTCGCGACGGTCTGGCGAACCGACTTGATCGTCGTGACCGCGAGAGACTTGAGTGTTTCGGCGGTGTGCTGCTCCATCGGCGCCTCGGAGAGAATCTGGGCGCGGCTGATCTCGCGGCCGAGGTACATGTTCTGGACGACGTCGAGGTTGTCGCAGAGTGCGAGATCCTGGTAGACGACTTCGATTCCGAGCTTCGCGGCGTCCTTCGGCCCGTGGATGTGCACTTCCTGTCCCTCGAACAGGATCCGGCCGCTGTCGGCGGCGTGGGTGCCGGCGACACACTTGACGAGCGTTGTTTTGCCGGCGCCGTTGTCGCCGACGAGCGCCATCACCTCTCCAGCCCGCACTTCGAAGTCGACCTCGGTCAGGGCCTGCACCGAGCCGAACGTCTTCGTGATGTTCTGCAGCTGGAGAAGTGGCGTGTCGCTCATTGAGTGGCGATCCTGGCCGGGAAGGGCATGGTGGAGGCGCCGAGTCTGGACGCCTCCACCGTCTCTGTCAACGAGCTACTTGCAGTACTTCTTGTACTGACCGATGCACACTTCGCTCTTCTTGAGCCAGTGCTGCGTGAAGAGCGTCTTGTAGTTCTTCTTCGTGATCCACGTCACCGGAAGAGTGAGCGTCGGCTCCTTCTTCCCCTGGTTCATCCGGAAGCCGTTCGTCTTCGGCTTGTTGCCGTGGAGCAACGCTATCGCCGCGGCTGCCGCGGCGTTCGCCTCGAGCGACACCTTCTTGTAGACGGTGCCCGTCTGCCAACCCGCGAGGATGTACTGGACACCCGCCGCCGACGCGTCCTGACCGGACAGCGGGATCTTCTTCAGGTGATGCGCCTTCTCGCGGGCGATCACGGCGCCGGCGATGTTGTCGTTCGCCGCGATGGCGGCCTTGATCTTGTTGTGGGTCTTTACGAGCATCTGGTCGTAGATCGTTGCGGCGTTGTTCGCATCCCAGTCGGGCACGAACTTCTGCGGGCCCTTCTTCAGCTTGTGGTGCTTGAAGAGCGGGTTGAGCACGGCGTCGTTTCCGCTCTTGAACCAGAACGCGTTCTGGTCAGTTTGACCGCCCCAGAGCTCGGCGACGACGCTGCTCTTCTTGTAGGTGTGCTTCGCCTTCATCGCGGCGATGATGCCTTTGGCCTGCGCCTTACCGACAAGCTTTCCGTCGAACGTGTCGTAGACCGAGGCCGTGCCGCCGATCACCTGGCGGTCGTAGTCGATCGCCTTGCCACCTTTGTTCGTGAAGAGCTTCTCGATCGCGGAAGCCGACCCGTTGTCGAGCGACGTCTCGATCACGACCTTCGCCCCCGCCGCCAGGCAGGCTTGAGCCTGGGCCGTCTGCTTCGTCGGGTCGTTGAGCGCGTTGTTGATCGACGCGGTGACTCCGGCTTTCGCAAATGCCTTCGCGAGGAGCGGTTTGTCGAACTGCACCCAGCGTACGGACGACTTCGTGTCGGGTAGCAGGACGCAGACCTGAACGCTGGCCTTGTGTGCCTTGTTGCTCGCGATCGCGCCTGCTGTCACTGCGAGTGCGGCGACGCCGGCGCTGAACACGAGGATCAGACCCTTCCTACCGAATCTCTTCACCCTCTAGCCCTCCTTCGTGCGGTCCCATATGCACTTCGAGAACGCCGTCCGGCGCCTCCTGGATGTGCCGGTCCAGCTCCGGTCACCCGGGCGCGAGAATACTACTCCACTAGAGAAATAGTTCAAGGCGTGACAGAGCGTTAACGGACCGGATACCGATCGCGGTCGGAGCTCCCCTCGAAGCGGCTCTTCGTCGTGAGATAGCGATTCACGTTTTGGCGAGTCACGAAGTTGAGGCCGGTGTTGGTGTCCGCCGGTGCGACGAGGTGGCCGCTGTAGCGGTAGAGGAACATTTGGAGCACGGGAAGGAAGCCCTGTAGATACGGCTGCTGATCGATCGTAAAGTCGAGTACGCGGTCGTGGATCGCTCTGAGCGTGACCGGCAAGAGGTCGTAGCCTCCTGCTCGGACACCGCGTCTGTGGAGTCGGTACTTGCATCACCTCGGCGACGCCGGCGGTGGAGCCGGCATCGACTGCGAACAGGCCTCGGAGGTTCTTGTGGGCGAGGTAGGTCGCCTCGATCTTCTTGCGTTCGTGACCAAGCGCGACGCCGGAGGCGACGACATGGGTTCGAATCCCCTTGCCCGAGTCGCGGATTGCGTCGAGAGCCCCGTCGATCCGCGGTTGGATGTTCCCCTGGCCCGGCGTCGCGATAAAGAGGAAGACGTCGCCTTTCGAGCAGAGCTGGACGAGACGTGCGCCGAGTTCGAGGCCGGACTGGTAGTTGTCCTGACCGATGTAGGCAAGCCGCTTGTTCTGCTTGCCGCCGTCTGCGTTGTACGAGAGGACAGGCGTGCCATGCTTGAGCGCGAGTCGGGTTGCGCCATTGAATGCGGTCGGGTCGATCAACGACACGGCGATGCCGTCGGCCTTTTCTGCGATCGCATGCCGCATCGCCTTCACCATCTGACCGACGTCGCTGCTCGCCGAGCCGGTCCACTTCACGTCCACGCCAAGGAGCGAGGCCGCGTCATGACTTCCGTTCATTGCCGGCACGAAGAACGGGTTGGTCAGCGCGTGGTTGACGAATACGAACCGCCAGCGTGGGTGGGGCTGCGGGAAGGCGCCGCTGTGCGAGAGAAGCTGGCGGACGTCCTTCGGGAGGGCGCCCAGAGCGGTGGTACCGGCGGCGAGGCTAAGTAGCTTGGCCCGGCTGAAGCTCTCGCTCATGCCGGGGTTCGCCGAATGAGCCAAACCGCGACCAGAACGAGGACTACCGCGAGCGCTACGAACAGGCCCGCTTCGAAGAGCTGGAAGGTCCAGAACCGGCCGGCCGGCTGGTAGGACACGATCCGACTCCACCCGAGCGTGACGATGTAGGTGTGCGGATCGATTCCCGCCTGCTGAGCGTGGAGAACCGCAAGCTCTTCATTCGCTGCGGAAACCCGGCGGCCCCCTGCGTTGACGAGCGTATTGCTCAACACCCAGTCTCGGGGCGCCGCGCTCGTGGCGGTAGCGGCGATGACGCGGTGCAGCGGTGCCATGAAGTGCGGTCGGACGAAGTCGGAAACAAGCAGGCGGACCGCGCCGAAGACGACCAGGGTCACGGTCATCGCGGTTACGGTGCGTCGGAGGACGAGACCGGCGAGCACGCCGAGTGCTAGCGCGAAGAGCGCGTAGGCAGGAACGACGAGTCCCTCGATCTCGAATCCGCCCGGGGCGATTCGTCCCTCGAGCTGGTCGAAGGGCGAGCGCCACCACATGACGACCACGCTCGCGACTCCGGCTGCGAGGATGGTTCCGGCCGCCAGGAGCGTGGTCTTCGAAAGCAGCCAGCGCCGGCGGCTCACTCCCTGCGTCCAGGCGAAGCGGTATGTGCCGAACTCGAGCTCGCGTGCGATCAGCGGCGCGCCGACAAAGAGGCCGGCAAGCAGCGGCAGCACGGCGAGGATTCGCGTGGCCGTGACGAGGCCGGAGAACTGGCTCTCGAAGTGAGGCACGATGATGTCGCAGCCGGTTCGGGGCGCAGGCGGCACGCAAGCCGACAGCGAGTCATGGCCGAACGCGGAGGCGATTGGCAGGTGCGTGAGGACTGCAGCGACGCCGAGTGCGATGAGGAGGCCGAGAGCGGCGAACGCCTGCGAGCCGTGCTGCCGCCAGGTCACCCATGCCATCGCAGCGGAACCCCTTCCGTCGTGCGCGGCGCGGGAAGGCGCTCGGGCGCCATGTAGGCGAGCAGGAGCTCTTCGAGGCTGACCGGATCGACCGTCCAGGACGGGTCGACAATCGGCCCCTCGGTGATGGCGAGCAGCGTGAGCTGGCGGCCGCTATATCGTTCGCGGACCACTTCGCGCACCCCGCGGATTGAGCCGAGGGGGCGCCGCGGTCCAGTCAGGAGTCGGTGGGACTCGAGCAGTTCCTCGACGTCTCCCTCGAGGCGGACCCGGCCGCCGCTCAGCAAGACGATGTGATCGCAGATCCGTTGGATGTCGGCGACCACGTGGGACGCGACGATCACCGTAGCTCCGAGCTCAGCGACACCGTCCATCAGGAGCTGAAGCAGCTCGCGGCCCGCGAGAGGGTCGAGACTCGCGAACGGTTCGTCAAGCAGCACAAGCCGCGGCCGCTTCCCCAGCGCGAGCGCGAGCGCTACTCGGGCACGCTCGCCAGCCGAGAGCGCAGCCACCTTCGCGCGCGAGTCGATGCGCGTCAGCAGCTCCGTCGCGATCTCGGCGTCCCAGCGCGAGTTCGTGCGCCGCGCGTACTCGATCGTGTCGGCGACCCGGAAGGACCGGTAGAGAGGAGCTCCCTGTGCGACGTAGCCCACCTCGGCGAGGACCTCCGGGGACTGAAGCGGGTCGCGCCCGAAAACGGTGATCGAACCTTGGCTCGGCGCGAGCAGGCCGGCCGCCAGCGAGAGAAGCGTCGACTTTCCCGCCGCGTTGGGGCCGGCCAGACCGACGATCGCGCCTTTCGGGATCGTGAGCGTCAGGTTGCGAAGCGCCCAGTCGTTTCGGCGGAAGTGCTTTGCGAGGCCCTCAGCGACGAGCGGCGGAGCGCTCATGCCACGCGGCGGGCCAGAGACTCTCGAAGCGTGGTGGCAAGGAGTGCGCGAATGCTGTCTTCGTCGAGCCCGGCGCGTTGAGCAGACGCGAGCCAGCGCTCGAACTCCCGGCGTAGCTCGGCATGGTGCTGTAACGACGCCGGGGCCAGCGTGCTCGCGATGAATGTGCCGCGCCCTTGGCGCGCAGTGACGAGGCCCTCGTGCTCGAGTTCGCGATAGGCCTTGGCGACCGTGTTCGGATTGACCGCGAGGTCCGCCACGACCTCGCGAACGGTTGGCAGTTGGTCGCCGACGTCGAGCGTGCCAAGCCGGAGCGCGTCCTGCACCTGCCGCACGATCTGCAGATATGTCGCGACTCCTGACTGGGGGTCGAGGTGGAACTGGATCACGCGCGAATCGTAACGCCTCGCTTTGCAGCGGAGAAGACGCAAATTGCTCCATTTCCGACGACGAGGGGCCGAAGAGATAGGGTCGGCGCGTGCAGACGAGCCTCGGGATCTGGGCGTTCGGCGGCATGGCGACGCGGTTCAATCCGGGCGGATACAAGCCCGAGCTCGCGGGCGCGTCGACCGTCGAGAAGGTGCGCACAGCGGTCGAAGGGCTTGGCGACTTGATCGACGACTACGAGTTCCACTACCCGCAGGAGCTCTCCCGCGAGAACCTCGAAGCTGTCAGGGACGCACTCGACGGACACGGCATCTACTGCATCGCGAGCGGTCTCCATCTCGACTCCCGATTCGGTAAGGGTGGTTTTTGCTCGCCCGATGACGCGACCCGCGCTGAGGCGCTGCGCCTGACCAAGGAAGCGGTCGACCTTGCCGGCGATGTCGGCGCGCAAATGATCATCTGGCCCGGAATCGAGGGTTACAACTATCCGTTCCAAACGCCGTACGCAGAATCGTGGGCGCGCTTCCTGGACGGTGTCGCCGACGCCGCGTCCCACGCCGCCGAGCGCGGCGTCACGGTGTTCCTCGAGCACAAGAACTCGGAGCCGGCGATGAAGATCCTGATGCGCAACATCGGCATGACCCTGCACGTCATCCACACGCTGCGAGCCCGTGGAATCACGAACGTCAAGGTCAATATGGATTGGCAGCACCTGATCATGAACGGCGAGAACCTCGCCGAGTACGCCGCTCTTCTCGCCTCCGAAGGTCTGCTCGGCCATCAGCACGCGAACTCCGGTTGGGGCACATTCGACGACGACAACATGGTCGGCGCGACGGCCTTCATGGAGACCATCGAGCTCGCAGTCGAGCTGCGGCGCGCCGGCTATGGCGAACACGGAGAGCGGCTCGGCTTCGACCTCTATCCGTATACGGAGGATGCGGTCGGTGCCGTGAAGCGATCCGTCCTGCAGTGGCGGTTCATCGACCGAATCGCCTCGCAAATCGACGAGTCAGAGCTGAGGCGTGCGCAGCAGGCGAAGGACGCGGTCCGTGCCTACGAGCTCGTGTACGGCGCCCTCGGCGGCGAGTGAACAGAAGCGGCTTCGGATGCATGCGCATCCGCGACAGCGCGATCGTGCGGCGTGCGGTCGAACTCGGCGCGGGTTTCCTCGACACCGCCGACATCTACGGCGGTGGTGAGAGCGAGCGCTTTGTCGGCGAGGCATTCGACATCTGGCCGGAAGGCGTCTCGCTGGGGACGAAGGGCGGCCTGAACTGGCAATCGGCGGAACGGTTCCGCGACGGCCGGCCGGAATACCTGCGGCGCGCACTCGAGGCGTCGCTGCAACGACTCCGTCGTGACCATGTGGAGCTGTACACGCTCCACCGCCACGATCCCGAAGTGCCGATCGAGGAGTCGGTGGGTGCTATCGACGAGCTGCGCCGCGAGGGGAAGTGCCTCGCCGTCGGAGTCTCGAATGTGTCGCTCGACCAGCTTATGCAGGCTAGGTCGGTCTGCGAGATCACGGCTGTCCAGAACGAGTTCAACCGCGGGTTCCTGGTCAGCGAGCCGGTGCTCGAGGAGTGCGAACGTTCCGGCATCTGGTTCATGCCGTGGGCACCGCTTGGTGAAGGGTTGGGGAAGCCGCGTGACGAGGTGAAGTGGCTGCTCGACCGGTCGCCGGTGACTGTCCCCATCCCGGGCACCTCGTCGATCGAGCACCTCGAGGAGCTCATGTGCTGATAGGCCTCGACGTCGGCACTTCCGGCGTCAAGGGCGTCGCGATCGGCGAGGGCGGCAACATTGTCGCGGTCGCCGAGGAGAGTTATTCCCTCTCGGCGCCACTGCCGGGCTGGGCTGAGCAGGACCCGGAGGATTGGTGGCGCGCCTCTCAGCGCGTGCTTGCGCAACTGCCAGAGGGGCCGGTCGGGCTGTCGGGTCAGATGCACGGGCTGGTCGTCCTTGGCGAGCACGACGAGGTGCTGCGGCCGGCAATCCTCTGGAACGACCAGCGCACGGGCGCCGAGTGTGCGGAGATAGAGCGACGCATCGGCGTCGACCGGCTGCTCGAGCTCACGGGCAACCGCGCATTGCCTGGATTCACAGCGCCAAAGCTGCTCTGGCTCCGGCGGCACGAGCCCGACGTGCACGCTCGGATCCGGCACATCCTGTTGCCGAAGGACTACGTCCGTTTCCGGCTGATGGGCGAGCGGACGACCGACGTCGCGGACGCGTCGGGAACGCTGCTGTTCGATGTCGCGCGGCGGCGCTGGTCTGACGAGGTCTGCGATGCGTTGGAGGTCCCGCTCGGCTGGCTGCCGCCCGCGTACGAGTCGCCGGAGGTGGCCACCGCCGGGGACCAGGCGGCGGGAGCACTCGGCGTCGGAATCGCCGCGCCAGCCGCGCTCTCAGTCGTGCTCGGGACATCCGGTGTGGTATTCGCCGTGCTCCCGCGCTACGAAGTCCACCCGCGTCTCCACGTCTTCTGCCACGCCGTGTCCGGCATCTGGCACGCGATGGGCGTGATGCTGAGCGCGGCCGGTTCGCTCGCCTGGTTTCGCGACATCGTCGACACCGAGTACGCTGAGCTCGACGCTGAAGCGGCGCGCTGGGAGCCCGGCGTCGAGGGGCTTCTCTTCGCCCCGTACCTGGCGGGCGAACGGACTCCGCATGTCGACCCATTGGCGCGGGGCGCCTTCACCGGTATCTCGCTCCGCCACGATCGCGGCGCGCTCGCCCGCGCCGTGATGGAAGGCGTTGCGTTCGGGCTGCGCGACTCGCTCGAGCTCCTGCGCGCGCTCGGAGTCGACGCCTCCGCGGGCCGGATCTCAGGCGGTGGCGCACGCAGTGACCTGTGGGTCCGCATCGTCGCCTCTGTACTGCGGCTGCCGATCGAGCGGATGCAGCTCGAGGAGGGCGCAGCCTACGGTGCCGCACTTCTCGCGGGCGTCAGAGCTGGCGTGTTCGCCGACGTTCCCGACGCGGTAGAGCGCTGCGTGCGAGTCCGCGAGACGATCGAGCCTGAGTGGGATTACGAGGATGCGTACGCTCGGTTCCAGTCCCTCTATCCGACCCTGAAGGAGCTTCGATGAGCTTGGAAGGCAAGACGGCGGTGATCACTGGCGCGAGCCGAGGCATCGGAGCAGCGGTCGCGCGCGTGCTCCACGACGGCGGCTGCAACCTCGGCCTCGCCTCTCGCAGCGGCACCGATCTCGGACTCGGGAATACGGTTGCTCGCCCGTGCGACGTGCGCGATCTCGACGCGTTGGTCGAGCTCTGCCAGGAGACCGCCGACCGTTTCGGCGGCATCGACATTGTCGTCGCCAATGCCGGCGTAGGCGCCTACGGGCCGTTCCTCGAACTTTCGCGCGAGCACGTAGACGAGATGCTCGACGTCAACCTCAAGGGAACCATCTACGCCATCCGAGCGGCGCTACCGCACATGCTCGGAAGAGAGGGCGATGTCGTCACACTCGCCTCGGAGGCCGGACGGCGCGGGCTTCCCTACGAGGCTGTGTATTGCGCCTCGAAGTTCGGCCAGGTCGGACTAACGCGGGCGCTCGACCACGAACTTCGCGAGCAAGGGATTCGCTGCACCAACATATGCCCGGGCGGAGTGGCTACGGATTTCGCGCTCGACGAGGGGCGCGGACGGACGCACGAAATGCTCGAAGGGATGATGAGCGCCGAGGACGTCGCGGAGGTGGTCATCTTCGCGCTCGAGCGACCTCGCCACCTCCGGATCCTGGAGACAGCACTGCGCCCTGCGAGCGAGGCGTCCTGGGGATAGGACTACCGCTGTCGCATAGAGGCGAACGAATAGCCGCCCTCAAGCATCGCGGGCGCGCGCAACGCCAGCCGGTCCGGGTCAGGCACGTCCCAACCGAGCGAGTCAGCCAGCCGGGTGATCATGTTGAAGAGCGCACAGATGGTCGCTGCGTCGCGCAACCCCTCCTGGGACACACCAGCGATGTAAGCGGTCTCGGCATCCTCTTTCGTCAATTCGTCAGGGCGCAGCGTCAGCACTTCGATGAACGCGAGAGCAGCGCGTAGCTCGGGCCGCAGAGGAGCCGTGCGCCAGTCTGCGACAACTGCGTTCCATACCTCCTCACCGAGCGCATACGACGCGACCGCGCCGTGGGAACCCGCTCAGAACGGGCACTGCCGAAGCAGCGACGTGAAGCCTGCAAACAGCTCGCGCTCTCCCGGGCTCCACTCGGATGGCCCACGCATAGCGACGTCGAGAGCCACCGAGAACGGCTCGCCGAAGAGTTCGGGCCGGTAAAGGAGCGTTTTGACCACCCCGAGCGGCTCGGTTCCCGATCGCTCCCGGATCATCGTCAGCATCTCGGTCTCAGGCGCCGCGTGCCCGCTGTCGACGACTACGAGCCTCATTCGATCACCTCCGCCGCGCGGTCGAGTCGGCGCAGTCCCTCGGCGATCGCGACCGCAACGGTCTGTTCGAAGATCTCGTCCTCTGAGATACCGGCCTTCTTCAGCGCCTCAACATCCTGATCCGTAACCGCGAAAGCGCGGTCTCGAACCTTCCCAAGGTAATTCGACATCTGTGCCGGGGCAGGCGCAGTGCCGAGCACCACATCTCTCAACTCCCCGAGCGGGTCGCCCATCCGGCCGATGCTAGACACGGCAATCCGGACCGGGTAGAGCCGAGTCACTAGCCACGCCCGGTTGAACGGTCAAATCGTGGGAGTCCGCGGGCAAGAGTCGTAGCGATGCTAACGCTTCGTCAGCATGCCCTCGGGCCCATTACCGCGCGCAGCGGCGATCATTCGTACGTGCGAGTGCTTGAGGTGGAGTCTCCGGCGGGGCGGGCGCGGGTCTATCTGCATGCTGCCGAGCGGCCGCGGGCCGGGTTGGTGCTTGGCCACGGTGCCGGTGGTGGGGTGGAGGCGCCCGACTTGGCGGCGGTGCGGGAGGTCGCGCTGGCGGACGGTGTGAGTGTCGGCTTGGTGGAGCAGCCCTACCGGGTCGCTGGACGTCGTTCGCCTGCCGCGGCGAGCCAGCTTGACGCGGCCTGGCTGGCGGTGGTTTCCCGTTTGCGCAAGCGGGAGCTGCGTGGCTTGCCGCTGCTGGTGGGAGGGCGTTCGCTGGGGGCGAGGGTTGCCTGCCGCACGGCCGGCCTTACCGATGCCGTCGCGGTGGTCTGTCTGGCCTTCCCCTTGCGGCCGCCTCGCCGCTCGGGATCGCCTCCCCGCCCGAGCCGCCTTGCGGAATTGGACGGGGTCGCGGTCCCGACTCTGGTCGTGCAAGGAACGCGCGACCAGTTCGGGATTCCGCCCGCCAACCGAGAGCGCACCGTGGTCGAGGTCCCCGGCGACCACAGCCTCAGGCGGGATCTGCCCGCAGTGGCTGCCGCTGTGCAGCCGTGGCTTGCCGACCTCCTCGGCCGACTCGGCTAACGGCCGTGGACGCGATCGAGCTCGTGCTGTGCCTTGTCGACCGCCGCCCGAGCCTTCTCCAGATCCCGCTGCGTCTGCGCCCAGCGTTGCTTCGCCTGCCGCTCCTCCGCTTCCGCGGCCCCAAACGCCTCCTTTGCCTCCCGCAGTTGGGCCCGTGCGGCACGGTCATCTGGCGCGGCTGGGGCGGAAGCGCGGCGCTTCCGAGGTGCGGCTCTTTGAACCGTGGAAGCCTTGGCCGCTTTGGGTTCGGAATGGGCGAGGAGGGTGCCGAACCCGGCTGGCTCCGGTTCGCGCACGAGCCGCGCGGCGAGTAGGTCGCGCGCGGTGTTGTCATCGACGGCGGCGGCTTGCAGGGTCGCCCGGACCGGCTCGCCGCCAAGGCCAACCAACTTCTCGAGCGCATCCCGTTGGGCGCTGGCGGCCGAAGCGATGTCCCCTTTGCCTGCGAACTGCGCGTCGCGCAAGCTGGCCGCAGCTGCAAGAAACGCCTCGACCTCGGGACGGTGTTCCCGGACGAGTCGGTTCGCCGCGCCAGCGGCAGCAGTCGGCTTGCGCAGCGCTCTCACTTCGTCTGCCTGCTCTTGCTCGCCGGCCTTTCGCAGCTCACGCTCGGCCTGGTTGCGTGCCCCCGTGAACTCGTCAGGCGGGAGCGCATACAACTGATCGGCGATCTCTTCCAGGCTCACGTGCTGATTCTCGCCCAGGTCGTGCGCTCCCGTGGCGAAGTGAGAGACTAGATTTGCCGGTTGTCGAAGCTGGCTACGAGTGCTCCAGGCCGTTCCACGACCAACGAGGGATGCTCAAGCCTTGCGGAACGTCGTCGGCTGAATGGTGGTAAGCCGACATGGTCGTGGTGGTGGCCCAGGCGAAGTAGTCGTGTAACACCTGCCGGAGTGGTTCCCCGGTAAGGCCTACGTCTTCCAGCGCGTGGTCGAAGCAGGCGATGGCGCGCTGATCCATCTCTTCGTGCGGGCCGTTGCCGCTGTGGATGCGGACGACCGATGTTTCGTTGCCGTAGCGCTCGGTGTAGGTGCGGGGTCCGCCGAGCGCTTCAGCCCAATAGGCAGCGAGCCGCTGGCTGTGCTGGGGGTGAAAGTCATGGCTGAAGGCGTGGCTGACAACCTCGTCGGCCATGACCCTGGTATGCCACGCCTCAGCCAGACGGCGGAGACCCTCGTTACCGCCGGCAGCCTCGTAGACGCTCGACATGGCGGCATGATTACCCAGGCACCTGATTGGCATTGCGGGACGTGAGGGGTCGGTAGTGCCTAGCATCCGAGGATGCTTCCTGAAGGCGTGTACTACTGGACAGCGACGCATCCCGAGTGGGAAGGACCGGTGTCGGCGTACGCGATCGACGATGGAGAGCGACTGGTCCTGATCGACCCGATCGCCGTTTCGGACGACGTGCGAGCGCTTTTCGGATCGCGCGAGGTGGTCACGGTGCTCACCTCCACGTGGCACGAGCGCGACGCGGCGTCGCTTGGCTTTCCCGTGTGGGCACCCGCGCCTGATCGCCCCGAGGACCAGCTCGTCCCGGCGACGCGGTACGCAATCGGCGACACGCTGTTCGGGATGGAGGCCTATCCCGGCCGTGAAGGCCAGCTCGACCTCGTGCTGTGGAACGAGCGGATTCGCGCGGTCATCGCCGGCGATACGCTGATCGACCTGGGCAGCGGGCTCGAGATCCCTGCAAGCTGGCTGCCGGAAGGGGTCACAGTCGAGCAGGTCGCGCGCGGGCTCAGGCCGCTGCTCGACAAGCCCGTCGAGTTCGTGCTGCCGACGCACGGCGACCCCGCCGACCGCGTCGCTCTCGAACGCGCTCTCGCCTGACCCGTGCGCTACAACGCGGGCCCAACCTGCCCGCACCTACGCGGCGGGGTCATCCCCCGAACGCTGGCCCAGTAGACGGTGACCAACCTCGACGTGTCGAGGCTCGCCGAGGCGGCGAGGCTACCGCGAGGAGCGCTCGAGGCCGAGGCTACGCAGGGAGCGCTCGAATTCCGGGATCTCTTGCCGGATGCGTTCGAAGTCGGGCTCGGAGAGAGCGAGGAGCTGCATGGGCGTTCGGGCGACGACTGTGGCGGTTCGTTTTCCCGCCGTCAGTAGGAGCCCGATCTCGCCGAACGTCTCGCCTGGGCCGAGTGCCACGCGTGACGGGCCGCCGGCACCGATGACTTCAGCCTCGCCCGCTTCGATCACGTACACGGTGCTTCCTGACTCGTCGATCGTGACGATTTCGGTGCCCGCGTGGACCTCCGCTTCGCCCATCGCTCCCGCGAGCTCCTCGAGCTCGGCAGCAGGAAGGTCGGCGAACAGAGGCGCGCTCGCGATCCTTGCCGTATCGATGACGACAGCCGACGGGATGGGGTGGTTAGAGACGAACAATTCGGCGGGGTCGTGCGTGGCTTTGATCTTGCGAAGCCGCTGGAAGGTGTACGTCTTCAGCGGATAGAGCCGCGCTCCCCCGACGTGCCGCTCGGCGAAGTTGAAATACGTCCGCGCCGACTCCCAAGGGGCTAACCCGGCCTTGACTCGGTCGACCGCCTCATGGACAGCTGCGGCGATCTCCGGGTTCGGCGCCATGCCGACTGCGAACATCACGTATCCGGCATCGAGTGTCCCGACCGCGCCGTGGTGTTGAGCCGAACTGGCCATTGCGCCGCCGAGCTGTCGTATCTCGAGCGAGATCAGCGGTGGGACGGCGTTGTGCACGAACGCGCCGATTGCCTCGTCGGGCAAGCGCTCGAGGAACAGCCCGTCGCCGACCCCGGGGACGGGCTGGGGAGGATCCATATGCAGATGTTGCAGAGCCGTGGGCGCCACCGATGCGAACGTGTCCCTCGCCGGATCTAGCTCTCGCAGGCGCGCGACCAGTGCGGTGCCATCGGCTTCCGAGCCGACGAAGACCGCCTCGACGATCACGAAGCTCTGGCCGCGCATCTCTTCCGGAACGTCCGGAATGGGTGGAAAATGAAGGATCCGACCGACCGACGTGACCTCGTCCGGCACCGTCTCGGCCCAGTCGCGCCATGAGCGCAACACCTCGCCTGCCCGCTCGAGGGGCCAGAACATCGCGCCGGCGTACAACTCGGGCGTGGGATACAGCTCAAGCTCGATCGCCGTGACGACGCCGAAGCTGCCGCCGCCACCCCGAACAGCCCAGAACAGATCGGGATCGTTCTCACTGTCCAGCCGCACAATCCTTCCCTCGGAAGTGACCAGCTCGACCGCGGTGACGCTGTTGGCGGCGAGCCCTCGGCTCCGCGCCAACCAGCCCATGCCGCCCCCGAGTGTGTAGCCGACCACGCCGACGTCAGGAGAGGAACCGTGGAGAACGACGAAGCCCTGTTCGGCGGCAGGCACGACAACGTCCTCCCAAAGCGCGCCAGCCTGGACGCGCGCCCGAGCCGCACCGGCGTCGATCTCTACACCACGCAAACGCGACGTTTTCACGAGGATCGTGCCGTCCAGCGCTGCAAGCGAGGACGCCCCGTGGCCGGTTCCCTGTGGGGCAATCCTAAGACCGTGCTCACGAGCGAACTCGACCACGCTGACCACGTCTCCGACGGATTCGACCAGCGCGACCGCGAACGGCCTCTGATCAACCGCGAGGTTCCACGCCCTGCGAGCGTCGTCCCACTCGGGGTCGCCTGGAAGCACGAGGGCGCCCGTGAGCCGGCCCCGCAGAGCACGGAGATCGCCCGTCCCGGCACGATCGGCGAGATCAGGGGAACGAGCGCCGCCGGTCATGAGCGGCATGCTACTTCGTCGACGTTTTCGGTTCCTCACGGCCGTCGGGTGTGCCGCCGAAGTCGTGATCACGTCCAGCCGTGCCGCTAAGCCTGCTGGAGCACGCAGGCGAGGTGTGCGGGCCGCTCCCAAAAAGAATCGACGCCGAGTCCACAGCAGGCAACCGGATCGCTCGGCCGTCGCGCGCCGGCGTTGGTCTCGATATCCGTAGCCGCCGACAGAATGTCAGGGTGCGCCGCAACGCGTCGATCCTGGCGGCGATCGCGGCGCTCGCCGTGGTCACCGGCATTCTCCACTTCGCGAAGGCCGAGCCCGTAGTCGTGTTCGCCGTAGCGGCCGCCGCACTCGGTGGTCTTGCCTGGGCGATCTCGATCGCGACCGAGACCGTTGGCGAGCGCTTCGGGCCGGCGGTGACCGGGGCGCTGCAGTCGACGCTCGGCAACCTTCCCGAGCTTTTCATCGTCCTTTTCGCGCTCTCGGCCGGCGAACTCGTCGTCGCGCGCACCTCGATCCTCGGTTCGCTCTTCGCGAACGGCCTGCTCGTCCTCGGCCTGGCGATCGTAGCCGGCTCCCGCGCCGCCTCGGACGGCACGATGCGCTTCAGGCCGAGGTTGCCGCAGGACACGGCCACCCTCCTGCTGCTCGCGATCGGGATCATCGTGCTGCTCGGCCTCTCGCACCAGGTCGGCGATCGGGCCAGCGGCCACGAGACGGCAATCTCCGTTGTCGGCGCGATCGTGCTCCTCGCCGTGTACGGGCTCTGGGTGTGGAACTACCTGCGCTCCGACACGCCCGCCGAGGAGGCGCACGCCGAGCCGGCACGTTCGGCGCTGCCGTTCGGGCCTGCGCTTGTCGTGCTCGCAGTCGCGGGCGTCGCGGCGGCGCTCGTCTCGGACTGGTTCATCGACGCGCTCGATCCGGCGGTCGAGGCCCTCGGCATCTCGAAGGCGTTCACGGGCCTCGTGATCGTCGCGATCGCGGGGAACGCGGTCGAGAACGTCGTCGGGGTCAGCCTTGCGGCGAAGGGCAAGTCGGACCTCTCTATCTCGGTCGTGAAGAACTCGGTCGCGCAGATCGCCGCGTTCCTCTTCCCTGCGCTCGTGCTGCTCTCGCTCGCGTTCACGACGCACCTGACATTCGTGCTCAGCCCGATCTTCATCGGCGCACTCGTCATAACCGCTCTTGCCATGTGGCAGATCACGGGCGACGGCGAGGCGCTCTTGTTCGAGGGCGCGGCGTTGGTGGGGCTGTACGTGATCCTCGCGACTCTCATGTGGTTTGAGTAGCCACGGGCGTCGCTGCGCGACAGCGTCTCAAGGTGGTGTCGCTGGTTGGGCGC
>Ga0075434_100000856_pt1 | contig 24284 bp, 27 predicted proteins | sample RhiMethybrSRZTD3_FD_75298 | JGI IMG/M metagenome (GOLD analysis project Ga0075434, IMG submission 75298) | Populus rhizosphere microbial communities from Tennessee, USA - Rhizosphere MetaG P. TD hybrid SRZTD3 | ecosystem: Host-associated > Plants > Roots > Rhizosphere > Soil | place: USA... | reverse complement strand
GCCGCCGGTTCCACCGTGGCCGCCGGCGCTCGGCAGACACTCCCGGTAGACGTTCTGCGCGGACGGTCCTCCGCCACAGGCAAGCGCCGCTGACGGCGCCACGACAAACACACCTGCCACAAGGGCGGCGACCAGAAGCCGGTTCAGCCCCCCGAACACGCCCGTTACTGTAGCGGCCCGTGGTGCGGACTAGCGTAATCGGAGCGCAAAATGTGCTCCTGCGCAACGCCGCCGCAGGAATCGCGATTGCGTCCGCCGTTTTCGCGCTTTCGTACGCGAATGGCGGCTTCGCTCCGACGACGCGGGCGTATGCAGGCATCGCTGCCTGGTGGTTGCTCGGTGCGGGCGCGGCGATCGGCGTTGCGGCGGCGCTGGCCGGAATCGACCGGGTGGCGCTCGCGGCGGTCGGCCTGTTCGCGGCTTTCGCGATCTGGGTCCTGATCTCGATCAACTGGGCTTCGGACGCCGAGCGCGCCTTCGCGCAGTTCAATCAGGTCGCACTCTACGTCGCAGTCCTCGCGATCGCCGTCGTCCTCGCCCGCCTCGTGCCGGCCTCGGTCCTCGTCGGCGGCGTGGCACTCGCCCTGGTCGCGATTGCCGGCGTCGCCCTCGTCAGCCGGTGCTTCCCGAGCACGTTCGGCCTCCAGACGGGGGCGACGCTCGTCCCGGCGCTCAAGAATCGGCTCAGCTTCCCGCTCGGCTACTGGAACGGGCTCGGGATCGAGATCGCGCTCGCCTATCCGATCCTGCTCGCGGTCATGACCTCGCGCCGTTCCCGCTTCACAAGTGCTCTGGCAGCGGCCCCTTTGCCCCTCCTCGCCGCGGTCATGTACCTCACCGCGTCGCGCGGAGCCTTCGCCGCAGCTGCCGTGGGCATCGTCGTCTTCCTCCTGCTCACACCGAGACGCTGGCCTGCGCTCGCAGCCGTCGCCGTAGCGGGAGCAGTGGGTGCCGTCGCCGTCGCCGTGCTCGTGCCGAAGAAGTCCCTGGTCAACGGCGACGTGGACACTGCGCTCGGCGTGCATCAGGGCCACCACGCGGCGCTCTGGATCGGGATCGCCTGCGTCCTGACCGCGCTCGGGTGGGCCGGGCTGGCAGAGCTTGGGAGGCGGCTCCCGACGCCGTCGCGTGCCGTCGGACGGGCGACTGCCGCCGCGCTCGTTGTCCTCGTTGTCGCCGCAATCGTCGCGGCGCACCCGATCGCGAAGTTCGATGCTTTCAAGAGCAAGCCCGCGGTCGGCAGCACCCAAAGCACACTCGACCATCTGCTGAACAGCTCAGGCAGCGGCCGCTGGCAGTTCTGGAGCTCCGCCGTGTCGGAGTTCCGCGCACATCCGTTGAACGGCGGCGGCGCGGGATCGTGGCGGGCCTGGTGGCTGCAGCACGGCTCGCTGAAGGTCTTCAGCGAGTTCGCGCACTCGCTCTACCTCGAGGCGCTCGGCGAGCTCGGGATAGTCGGCCTGTTGCTCATCCTTGCAGCCGTCCTGGTCGCGGTCGCGGGCGCGATTCGCTCGGCCCTACTGCTGGAGAGCGTGGAGATCGCCGGCGCCGCCGCATGCGGCATCGCCTTTTTCGCCGCCGCCGCCTACGACTGGGTTTGGCAACTCGCGGGTATAGCGGTCGTCGGTGTCGGGATGCTCGGCTTTGCACTCGGGGCTCTTCCATCGACACGCGCGAGCGCATGGGGGCGTTCGGGTGTCCTTCGACCGGCGATTGCGCTGCTCGCGGTGGCGGCGATAATCCCCCAGTTCGTCCTCCTCGCGGCGGACACCCACCTGCGCAACAGCCAGGCTGCCGTCGACGCAAACGATGCGGGCAGGGCACGCTCGGAGGCTCTCGCCGCCAAGGCCGTCGAGCCGTGGGCCGCCAGTCCGTACCTCCGGCTTGGTCTCATCTCGGAGGCCGAGGGCAACTACGACGCGGCCGCGCGCTGGCTGGACGAGGCGATCAGCCGCTCGAGACGCGACTACAGCCTCTGGCTGATCGCCGCACGCATCGAGGCCAAGCGAGGCAACGGCCGTCTGGCGGCGCGCGACTTCCAGGAGGCGCACCGCCTCAATCCGAATTCCCAGGCCTTTGCTGGAGGCCCGTAGTGGCGACCGTCGAAAACCGAAGCTACCGTGTCTAGGCCGATTCGGGCGCGTCCTGCCCCAGCCGCAGTGGAGGCCGCCGCTTTGAGTGAACTCGAGATCGTCCCCGGAGCGCGTACCGGTAGCTCACGGGGCAGCTCCGCCGTTGACCACATCTCGGCGCAGTACGGTGCCGAGCCTCTCCTCCGGCGGATGCTCGCTCTGGCAGACGTGCTTGCGATCTCCGCGGCGGCGGTCTTCGTCGGGCTCTGGGGAAGTGGCGTCGCCGGCGCGCTGCTGCTCGTCCTTTCCGCGCCGATCTGGATCGTCACGGCGAAGCTCGCCGGCCTGTACGACCGCGACCATCGCACGCTGCGCCACCTGACCGTCGACGAGGTGCCGTGGCTCCTGGTGTGGACGCTGAGCAGCACCGCGTTGCTGACGCTGCTGCTCGTGCCGTTCCGCGCGCTCGACCTGAGCTCCAGCGACCGGCTGCTCGTCTGGGGAACGGTGCTCGGTCTGGGCTTCAGCCTCCGCGCCGGTATGCGAGCGCTTTGGCGGCGCATTACCCCCGCGCAGCGCGTGCTGATCGTCGGCGACGGCCCGCTCGCGCACGCGGTCGTCCGCAAGCTCGAGCTCTTCCCGGACATCCACGCAGAGATCGCCGGTCGGATCGAGAGCTGCTCCGCGCTGCGCGAAAGCCTCGACGAGCTCCGCACGGATCTCGACCGGATCGTGATCGCCTGCAGCGAGCTCAGCGAGGAGCTGCTCGAGAAGCTCCTGCCCTTCTGCCGCCTGCGGCGGGTGAAGCTGACCGTCATCCCACCGACGCGCGGCATGTTCGGGACGGCGACGCACCTCACTCACATCGCCGACCTTCCGCTGCTCGACTACAACACCTGGGACATCTCGCGCACGACGGTCGGGCTAAAGCGCGCTTTCGACACGGCAGTCGCAGTGGGTGGGCTCATTCTGGCCTCCCCGCTGTTCGTCCTCGTGGGTCTCGCCACACTGCTCGACTCCGGCCGGCCGATCTTCTTCCGCCAGACGCGCGCCGGGGAGCGCGGACGCCCGTTCCAGATGCTCAAGTTCAGGACGATGGTCCGCGACGCGGAGACGATGCTCGCGGAGCTCGTCCCCTTCGAGGAGCTGGAGTCGCCGATGTTCAAGCTCAAGGCCGACCCACGCGTGACGCGCGTGGGGCGCCTGCTCCGGCGGACGAGCATCGACGAGCTGCCGCAGCTGATCAACGTCCTCCGTGGCGAGATGTCGATCGTCGGCCCGCGACCCGAGCAGCTGGATCTCGTGGACCGCTACGCGCCGGAGCACCAGTTCCGGCTCCAGATCAAGCCCGGAATCACCGGCCCGATGCAGGTCTACGGCCGCGGCGAGCTGACGTTCGACGAGCGCCTGGCCGTGGAGCGGGAGTACGTCGAGAACCTGTCACTCGCCCGCGATCTACGGATCCTGGTCATGACGCTGCCCGCCGTCTTCGGACGTCGCGGGGCGTTCTGATCAGCGCCGCAGCGACGTCGTAAAGCTTCCGAAAAGATAGGCGCGTCGCGATTGGATCACTTGTACGGTGCGCGCCGTGAGGGTCTCTTGGCGTCTTGTCCCGTTCGCCGGGGCGGTTCTGTGTCTCGCGGTCACTGCAGCGTCTGCGAGCTTCGCGGCGAGTAGCCAGAGGACGTACAGCACGCCTGAGACGCGGCCCCTACGGACCGCCATGTACGACCCCTTCCATTTCAACCGCGCAAGTCCGGGTGCTTTCGCAATGACCCGCAGCGCGGGTGCGCAATACGTTCGGCTGATCGTCCGTTGGGCGGGTATCGCGCCGGCCACGCGTCCGGTCGGGTTCGACGCCGCGGATCCGACCTCCCCGGGTTACTCGTGGAGTGGGATCGACTCGACGGTCGAGGCGGCAGCAGCCGCCGGGCTGGCGCCGATCCTCGACATCACCAACACTCCCAATTGGGCGTATTCGCACCGTCCCAGCGGGGTCAACGCCGGCTCGCCGAAGGCCGCCGAGCTGGGAGCGTTCGCACACGCCCTGGCCGCGCATTACGACGGCGAGAACGGCCTGCCGGACGTGAACAACTACGAAGTCTGGAACGAGCCGAACCTGAGCACCTACCTCTACCAGGCGAAGACCTCCATCTACCGGGCGATGGTCAATGCCGTCGCCGACGGCGTCCATTCGGTTGACCCCGCGAACCTCGTCGTGGCGGGAGGGCTCGATCCATTCGGCCACCCGAAGACCAAGACGCAGAAGTGGTTCTCGGCCTACCCGCTCCCCTGGATGCGCTCGCTGCTCTGCGTCTCGAAGGGCGCACATCCGCATGCGACGTGCCACGACAAGATCAAGTTCGACGTCTGGTCGCACCATCCGTACACCTGGGGCGGCGCGTTCGGCAAGGCGAAGGCGCCCGGTAACGTCGAGCTCGGCGACATGCCAAAGATGCACGCGGTGCTTCAGGCCGGCGTGCGGCTACACCATGTCGTCTCTACGCATCCGGTGCAGTTCTGGGTGACGGAGTTCGGCTGGGACACGAACCCCCCGCGGCCGCATGCGGCCTCGCTCGGCCTCGCCTCTCGCTGGACGGCCGAGTCGCTGTACCAGGCGTGGCGTTCGGGCGTCTCACTCCTGACCTGGTTCGTTCTGGTCGATCACTCCTCCCCGAGTCCGTACATGAGCGGCCTCTACTTCCACGCGTCGTCGGTCGCGCAGGCCCGGCCGAAGCCGGTGCTCACCGCGTTCCGGTTCCCGTTCGTGGCCTACCGCCACCGCTCGACCGTGAGCATCTGGGGCCGCGACGCGACGAGCACCAAGACGCGCGTCGCGATCCAGCTTCGCCACGGCAAGAAGGGCAGCTGGCGGACCACCGGCTACGTCGTGGCGAATAGCAGCGGCATCTTCCGGGCGACGCTGAAGGTGAAGGCTTCGAAGACGGACTGGCTGCGGGCCGTCGCGCCGGGCTCCGGCAAGTCGCTCGCCTTCTCGCTCACGGTTCCGCATGCCCCGCACATCGGACCTTGGGGCAGTTAGCGCACCGCCGGCATCGCGGCGGACCTCGTCCGGAGGTGGCTGGCCGAGTGCTCGGCTACCATCGGCGGCCGTGGGGTTGAGGGTCTCTCTGTGGAAGGCGACCGGTCGCCACGCGTCGGCGCGTGTTGCGCTGCGCTGGTGCGCACTCTCGGCTGTCTGCGTCCTCGCGGTCGTCGCGGCCGGGACTTCTGCCGCTGCGCGGTCGTCGGCCCGTGAGCGCGTCATCTCGACGCCCGGCACGATTCCGTTGCGGACCGCGCTATTCGATCCGATCTTCACGGGACCACAGCGCGCGATGGCGTTGCCGATGGCGCGCGCGGCGGGTGCCAGCTACGTGAGGCTCTTCGTGGAGTGGAGGGCTATCGCGCCCGCCACGCCTCCGCAGGGCTTCGTTGCCGCCGACCCGACCTCGCCGGGATACACGTGGGGCAACATGGACGCGATCCTGAGCGAGGTCGAGGCTGCAGGACTCACGCCGATCCTCGACATCATCACACCGCCTACCTGGGGGTACGACACCCTGCCGGACGGCGTCAACGGCGGCTCGCCGAACGTGGCCGACCTCGCCGACTTCGCGACCGCGCTCGCGACGCACTACAACGGACTCACGACCGGGGCGCCGGCCGAGCACGTCTTCCAGGTCTGGAACGAGCCGAACCTCAGCCTCGACATGAGCCCGGTCAGCGCGAGCAAGTACCGCGACATGGTCAATGCGGTCGCCGACTCTGCGCACGCGGTCGACCCGACGAACGTCGTCGTCGCGGGCGCGCTCGATCCCTTCGGCCACAAGAAGAGCAAGAAGCAGAAGTGGTACTCGGTCGCGCCGCTTGCGTACATGCGCTCGCTCCTTTGCCTCTCGAAGGGGTCGCATCCGCACTCGACGTGCTCAGACCAGATCCGCTTCGAGGTCTGGTCGCATCACCCGTACTCGTTCGGCGGCCCCTTCGGCCACGCGAAGCTGCCCGACAACGTCGAGCTCGGCGACCTGCCGAAGATGCGCGCGCTCTTGAGGGCCGGCGTGCGGCTCCACCACATCGTGTCGGCGCAGCCGCTCCAGTTCTGGGCCACCGAGTTCGGCTGGAACACGAAACCACCGCGGACGCGTGGGGTCTCGCTCAGCCTCGCCTCGCGCTGGACGGCCGAGTCCCTGCATCAGATGTGGCTGTCGGGCATCTCCCTGGTGACGTGGTTCCTGCTCGAGGACTACGCGAGTCCGAGCACGTTCGACAGCGGCCTGTTCTTCCATGCGTCGTCGGTCGAGACCGCCCGGGCGAAGCCGGTGCGCACCGCCTTCCGATTCCCCTTTGTGTCCTATCTCAAGAAGAAGAAGGTCAGCATCTGGGGGCGTGTCGCCACAAGCGACAAGGAGGTCGTGACCGTCCAGCGCCGCCACGGCAAGAAGGCCGCGTGGCGGACGGTGGCGCACGTCCGGTCGAACCAGTACGGGATCTTCAAGGCGACTCTCAAGCTGAAGGCGACGAAGAAGGACTGGCTCCGCGCCGTCGCCAATGGCTCCGGCAAGTCCCTGGCCTTCTCGCTCACTGTCCCACGCACTCCGAAGACCGGGCCCTTCGGGTAACTAGGGCCGCGCCGCTAGCGTTGCGGCCGTGATCGTGGCCGTCGTCCTCTTCTGGGCCTCACTCGCCGCGCTCGTCTGGACACACGCGCTCTACCCCGCGACGGTCGCGCTCGTGGGACGTCTCTACAACAAGTGCGTCGCTCTCGACGCCGAGTACCTGCCGTCCGTCGCGGTGATCGTCACCGCCTACAACGAGGAGGGCGCGATCGAGCGCCGCCTCGAGAACCTTCGCGCGCTCGACTACCCGCCGGAGCTGCTCGAGCTCGTCGTCACCTCCGACGCCTCCACCGACCGGACCGAGGAGCTCGCGGAGGCCGCCGGCGCACGGGTGATCCGGAACCCGCGTGGCGGCAAGGTGGCCGCCCAGGATGCGGCGGTCCGCGCGACGGAGGCGGAGGTGGTCGCCTTCACCGACGCGAACGCGACCTGGGCGCCGGACGCGCTGCGCAAGCTCGTCCGCAACTTCGGGGATGCGGGAGTCGCGTACGTCTGCGGCCGCCTGCGGCTCGAGGCCCCCGACGGCTCGAACAAGGAGGGCGTGTACTGGCGGTACGAACTCGTGACGCGCGAGGGAGAGTCGCGGCTCGGCTCGGTCACCGCCGGCAACGGTGCCGTCTATGCGCTGCGCAGGTCGGACTACGCCGAGGTCGATCCGCGCTTCGGTCACGACCTCTCGCTCCCCTACCTCATGGTGCAGCGTGGCCGGCGCGCGGTCTACGAGCCGCAGGCGCTCGCCTTCGAGCGGCCGACGCCCACCAACGAGAGCGAGTACCGGCGAAAGGTGCGGATGTTCGAGCACGCGTGGCTGATCGTCCTGCGCGGGCGCATGCTGCGCGGCCAGCGCCCCGGCTACTTCCTCGCGCTTCTCTCCCACCGGCACCTCCGCTACGCGAGCGGGCTGCTGCATCTGATCCTGCTCGGCGGCTCGATCGCGCTGCTCGGGCACGGCACGGTCTACGCGGTCTTCCTCGGCCTCCAGCTCGGGCTGCTCGCGGCCGCGCTCGCCGGCGTCGGGATTGCGCGCTACTACGTCCTCATCACCTGGGCGACGGTCGTAGCGCTGTGGAACTACCTCCGGCGCGGCGTCCCTGCGACCTGGGCGCCGCAGCGGGAGGAGCTTGCGTGAACCGCGCGGCCGACGTCGCGATCGCCGGCTCCACGCTCATCGTCGCGTCGCCGGTCCTCGCGCTCGCCGCCCTCGCAGTCAAGCTCGGTGACGGCGGCCCGGTGCTCTACCGCCAGACGCGCGTGGGGAGGGACGGTTCCGATTTCGAGCTGCTCAAGCTGCGGACGATGGTCGTAGGCGCCGAGACGATGGGCGCGGGCCTCTCGGTCAACCACGGCGATGAGCGCATCACGCGCGCGGGCCGGTTGCTGCGGAAGCTCTCGCTCGACGAACTGCCCCAGCTCTGGAATGTCGTGCGGGGGGAGATGAGCGTGATCGGGCCACGGCCGACGCTCCGCTACCAGGTCGAGCAGTACGACGAGCGGCAGCGGCACCGGCTGGACGTGAAGCCGGGCATCACCGGCTGGGCGCAGGTGAACGGCCGCGCTGCGCTGCCGTGGGCGGACCGGATCGAGCTAGACGTCTGGTATGTCGAGCACCGCTCACCGCTCCTCGACCTCCGGATCCTCGCTCGCACACCCGTCGCCCTCTTCCGCGGCACGTACAAGGGCCAGACCGGGGGTTGGAAGCCGGAATCGTGAGCGACGAGGGCTATCCTCGGAGCCTGTGGCGCCGCTGAACATCCTCGTCACGGGCGCCTGCGGCGTCACGCCGAGAGCCATCGCCCGCTCCCTGCGCGCGAGCCCCGCGTTCACCGACGCGACGATCGTGGGAGCCGATCGCGGCGGCAACTGGTACGGCTTCTACGAAGGGCTCTACGACCGTGTGTACCGCGTGTCGCAGCCGGACGACCCCGGCTATTCCGAGCTCGTGGCGGACATCTGCAAGCGGGAGGGGATCGACGCCGCGCTCATCGGGCCCGAGGCCGAGGTGAGCTTCTGGAGCGGGCGTGAGTTCCCCGTGCCGACGCTGTTGCCGCCTCCGGGCCTCGTGACCATCGCGATCAGCAAGGGGAAGCTGTACGAGGCGCTGCGTGAGACGGGGCTCGTGCCGCGGTATCGCATCGCGAGCCGGGAAGACCTGCTCGAGCGCCGCGGGATCGACCTGGACGGAGGCCCGGTCTGGCTTCGCGATTACTCCGACGCATCCTCGAGCGGGATCGGCTCGATCCAGGTGTCCGAGCCCGAGGAGGCATACGCCTGGGCCTATCTCAATCCGGAGATCCCGAGCTTCATGGTCGCCGAGCACCTGCCGGGGCGGAACATCGCCTGCTCGCTTCTCTTCCACGAGGACGAGCTGCTCAAGGCGGGCTGCTACGAGAGGTTGGAGTACTTCATGGGGCATCTCGCGGTCTCCGGCGTGACCGGCAACATCAACCGCGGCCGCCTCCTCAACGACGAGCGGGCCAGGACGCTCGCCGAGCAGGCGGTGCGCTTCGTCGCGGACCTCGCGGGCGAGCCGGCGCACGGCCTGCTCACCGTCGATCTGCGCGAGGATCGCTCCGGCGCGCTCAAGGTCACCGAGATCAACGTCCGCCACGTCGCCGCGACGTCGGCGCTCGCCGACGGCGGCGCGAACTTGGCCGAGGCCCAGGTCCTGGCGACGCTCGGCCGGCTGGACGAGATCGGCGAGACCGTGCCGCACTTCCCCGACGACAACGTGATCCTCCGCGACATCGACGGCGCTCCGCTCCTGCTCACCGGCTACCGCGAGCTCGCGGTCGGGGAGCACGCGTGATCGCGCGCGTTCTCGTCGTGGTGGCGCTCGTCGTCCTGCTCGCCGGCTGCGGCGGCAGTGGGCAGCAGGCCCAGCCGCCCACCACGACCACCAAGCCGAAGCCCAAGCCCAAGCCGAAGCCCCCTGCGAACCACAAGATGACGAAGCTCGTCGTCACGATCCTCGACGGCGACGAACGTACGCGCGTGCGCGGCGCGAAGGTGAGCCTCTGGGGAAAGAGCGGGCGCACCGATCGCCATGGCGAGACGACGATCGTGGCACCGCGGGGGAAGCACGAGGTCTCCGTCTCAAGACGGGGCTACGGTCCCGCCCGAGAGCTCGTCGACTTCCAGCGCAGCCGCCGGCAGACGGTCGACGTCTACCAGCCTGGCCTGCAGTGGCCGCTCTACGGCGCGACGGAAGCGCGCACCCAGGCGCCCACGGAGATCCGGCTACGCCCTCCCTTCCGGCTCGTCTGGAGCCGAGGCCTCGGCCACCTGATCGAGTTCCCGGCCGTCGTGGCCGACGGGTTCGCATACATCGGGAACGCCCGCGGGACCATCCGCGCGATCTCGATGCGCAACGGCAAGTTCGCGTGGTCGCACCTCACGCCGGGCTTCCCGCGCATGGCGTCCTCGCCGGCGGTCGACGGGAACGAGATCGTCTACCACACGATGGACGGCGGGGTGCACGTCCTGAACCGCACCAACGGTCATGTCGTGTGGAATTGGAACTCCGGCTCGTCCATCGAGTCGTCGCCGATCGTCGTGAACGGGATCGACTACTTCGGCACCGCGAGCGGCGAGATGTACGCACTCGACCTGCACACGCACCGGGTGAAGTGGCGCAAGTCTCTCGGCGCGAAGATCACCTCGAGTGCCGCGATCTCCGGCGGCAGGCTCTTCATCGGGGACTACAGCGGTCGGCTCTGGGCGCTCTCGCCTGCGTCCGGTGCGACCCGCTGGGTCGGCCAGGTGAGCGGAAAGATCTACGGGACGCCTGCGGTCGCCGGCGGCAAGGTGTTCGTGCCATCGGTCGCGTACTCGTTCTCGGCCTTCTCCACCAGCGGACGGCGTCTTTGGCAGGTCTCGACCGGCTCGTACGTCTACGCGTCGCCCGCCGTGGCTGACGGCGTCGTGTGCTTCGGCGCGTACAACGGCGTCTTCTACGGGGTCTCGGCGGGAAGCGGTCGCGTTCTCTGGCGCGTCCCGACCGGCGGCGCCGTCTCGGGAGCGGCCGTGATCGTGGCCGGCGTCGCCTACGTCGGCAGCTTCTCGCACCGCATCATCGGCGTGAACCTCCACACCGGGCACCGGCTCGTGACGTTCCCGCACGGCGAGTACGTCCCGGTCTCGGGGAACGGAGCGCGTCTGCTGTTCAACGGCTTCTCGCGGATCTACGCGGTCGAGCCGCGCCGCTCGCACTGATCGCTTCCTAATGGCGCCCTCATGACCGTCGGCTATCGTCGCCCCTCGTGACTGCGCCTGCTCCCCCTCAGCGCGGCTTCGATCCCGAGGCCGAGCAGGAAGTCGACTTCGCGCACTACGTCCGCCTCCTGGGGATGCGCTGGTGGCTGCTTGCCGCCGGGCTCGTGGCCGGCGCGGTCATCGGCTACCTCATCTCGCTCGGCGGGAACCAGGTCTACTCCGCTGCTGCGACGGTCTATCTCGGCCAGCCGTACACGCCGAGCGGTGGTGCCCAGGTGACGAACCCGCAGACGAACCCGTCGTCCGTCGGGACGGTCATCAACAACCAGTCCGTGGACAACACGGTCGCGAACCTCTGCCACACGAGCGCGTCGGAGTTCCAGAAGGGGATCTCCACGCAGGCGGTTGCCACCGGCGTGACGTCGAAGAGCGGGGCGACGATCAACCCGCTCGTCAAGGTGAGCGTGCAGGCGAAGAAGGGAAAGGTCGCAGCGTGCGCGGCGAACGGGCTCGCCAACGAGGTCGTGAAAAAGCTTGGCACCTACACGGCGAACAAGATCAAGATCCTGCAGTCGCACATCGCCTTCGACAACCAGGACATCAAGCAGATCCAGGCGGCCATCGCGAATCCGAGCATCTCCGACACGGACAAGCTGATCCTCCAGACGACACTGCGCGCCGACCAGCTCGACAAGACAACCAACTCGCAGCTGCTTCTGCTGGCGACGAACGTCGAGTCGCCGAGGGTCCTCGCCAATGCCGCCTCGCACAAGATCACGGCGCGTAGCCGGCGCAACACGGTCGTCATCGCCGCCCTGATTGGGCTGATCCTCGGCGCGATCGCGGCGCTCCTGTGGGACACCGTCGTGCCGCGGATCACGCCGCGCAACGGCAACGGCGAGTGACTCGCTAGCATCGCCCCGTGCCAACGGCTTTGGTTACCGGCGGCGCGGGCTTCCTCGGCTCGCATCTGTGCGACTACCTGCTCGAGCGCGGGCATCGGGTCATCTGCGTCGACAACCTCGTCAGCGGCTCGCTCGCGAACATCGAGCACGTCCGCGACGACGCGTTCACGTTCATCGACCACGATGTCGCAGAGCCGATCCTCGTCGCCGAGCCGATCGACTTCGTCTACCACTTCGCGGCGCTCGCGAGCCCCGACGATTACCTCCGGATGCCGCTCCACTCGCTCAAGGTCGGCTCCTACGGGACGCACAACGCGCTCGGGCTCTCGAAGTTCAAGCGCGCCCGCTTCCTCCTCGCCTCGACGAGCGAGGTCTACGGCGACCCACAGATCCACCCGCAACCAGAGACGTACTGGGGGCACGTGAATCCGATCGGGCCGCGGGGCGTGTACGACGAGGCGAAGCGCTACGCCGAGGCGCTGACGATGGCGTACCACGGCCAGCAGGGCGTCGACACGGCGATCGTGCGGATCTTCAACACGTACGGCACGCGGATGCGCCCGAACGACGGCCGCGCGGTCTCGAACTTCGTCCGGCAGGCGCTTGCGGAGGAACCGCTCACGGTCTTCGGCGACGGGTCCCAGACGCGGAGCTTCTGTTACGTGGACGATCTCATCCGGGGCATCGTCCTCCTCGCCGAGAGCGGCGAGCATCTGCCCGTCAACATCGGCAACCCCGACGAGCGCACGCTGCTCGAGCTCGCGGAGATCGTGAAGCGGATCACGGGCGCGTCGAGCGAGATCGTCTTCGAGGCGCTCCGCATCGACGACCCGATGCAGCGAAAGCCGGACATCACGCGGGCGCAGCAGCTGCTCGGCTGGGAGCCCGAGATCACGCTCGAGGAAGGGCTCTCCCGCTTGCTGCGCGAGCAGGGCCGCGAGCCTATCGGCGTCTGAGCACCGAACCTCTTCTCGTACGCACGTTGCGGCGCGAGCCGGCCGAGCGGACGCCGGTCTGGTTCATGCGGCAGGCGGGCCGCTCGCTGCCCGAGTACCGCGCGCTGCGGGAGCGGCACGGCTTCTTCGAGATCGCGGGGACGCCGGAGCTCTGCGCCGAGGTGACGCTGCAGCCGGTGCGCCGGCACGGCGTCGACGCGGCTGTCCTCTTCGCCGACATCATGTCGCCGGTCCTCGGGATGGGCGTTGAAGTGGAGCTCGTCGAGGGCGTTGGGCCGGTGGTGGAGCACGCGGTCGATTCGGCGAAGGAGGTCGAGGGGCTCCGGGTCGCCGCGCCTGAGGAGTGGGCGGCGCCGATCCTCGAGGCCGTGCGGCTCGTGCGCGCCGAGCTCGAGCCGGAGCGGGCGCTGGTCGGCTTCTGCGGCGGGCCGTTCACCGTCGCCGGCTATCTCGTCGAGGGCAGGCCGAGCCGCGACTTCGTCCGCACGAAGACCCTCATGTACCGGGAGCCTGCGACCTGGCACGCGCTGATGGAGCGGCTGACGGAGCAGTTCGCGCGCTACGTCGGCGCGACGGCGGAGGCCGGGGCCGACGCGATCCAGCTCTTCGACTCGTGGGTGGGCGTCCTCTCGGTAGAGGACTACCGGGAGTTCGTGGCCCCGTATTCGGCGCGCGTGCTCGACGCCGCGAGCGTGCCGACGATTCACTTCGGCACCGGCGCTACGACCCAGCTGCTCGCCGAGATGGCGGCCGCTGGCGGCGGCGCGGTCGGAGTCGACTGGCGCATCCGGCTCGACGACGCGTGGACGGCCGTGGGGGACGAGCGAGCGATCCAGGGAAATCTCGAGCCGGCCGTGCTGCTCGGTCCATGGGAGCGGGCGGAGTGGGCCGCGCTCGACGTGCTGCGGCGGGCCGGCGGCCGGCCGGGACACATCTTCAACCTCGGGCACGGCGTTCTCCCGCAGACCGATCCCGACGTGCTGACGAGGCTCGCGGAGCTTGTGCGCGGTTACGGTCAAGCGGCATGAAGAGCGCCGTCGTCCTGATGGCGTACGGCTCCCCGGAGCGGCTGGCGGACGTCCCCGCGTACTACTCCGACATCCGCGGCGGCCGTTCGATTGCGCCCGAGCACCTCGCCGACCTCGTCGAGCGCTACCGGCGACTCGGCATCGAGGACTCCTCGCCGCTCAACGCGATCACCGAGCAGACGCGCGCGGCGCTCGAGGCCGAGCTAGGTGTGCCGGTCTTCACCGGGATGAAGCACTGGACGCCGCGGATCGCGGACGCGGCGGAGGCGGCTGTTGCCTCGGGCGCCGGGGAAGTCGTCGGGCTCGTTCTAGCGCCGCACTACTCGTCTCTCTCGATTGCGGGCTACCGGGAGCAGCTAGAGCGTGCGCTCGGCGGCCGCGCAGAGCTGCGGTTCGTCGAGAGCTGGCACGACGAGCCCGGCTTCGTGGAGCTGCTCGCCGATCGCGTCCGCGGCACCGACGCGCACGTCGTATTCACGGCGCACTCGCTGCCGGCGCGAATCCTCGACGCGGGCGATCCGTACCGCGACCAGCTGCTCGAGACGTCGCGGCTCGTCGCGGAGGCGGCCGGCCTCGGCGCGTGGAGCTTCTCCTTCCAGAGCGAGTCGCCGACCGGCGAGCCGTGGCTCGGGCCGGACATCCTCGACCACCTCGAGTCTCTCCGGCAGCAGGGCGTCGAGCGGGTCCTCGTCTGCCCGGTCGGTTTCGTCTCCGACCACCTGGAGATCCGCTGGGATCTGGACGTCGAAGCACAGGAGAAGGCAGGCGAGCTCGGCCTGCAGCTCGAGCGGATCGAGATGCCGAACGCCGACCCGCAGTTCGTGGGCACGCTTGGGTTAATTGTGCGAAGGGCCCTGTCGGTACCGTCACCTGCGTGAGCTCGCGCACCTGCCCAGACTGGCCCGAGCTGATGGAGATCGCTCCCGAGCTCCAGTTCAAGCACTACACCGTCGCCGAGGCGAGGCTGCCGGCGGACGTGCTCATGCACGTTCCGCAGATGTTGCTCTCGGAGGTCGCCATCTGCTGCGACCTCGAGCGTCACGTCTTCTACGCGGCCCACACCGAGGAGAAGGTCGCGGAGGCGCTGCGCGCGAGCCACTGGTTCGAGGTGCGCGACTGGGTCGCCGCCGGCCGGCCGGGTTCGCTCTAGGTAGAGACCTCGTTCGAGAGCGGCTCGCCGCGGAGGAAGGCGAGAACGTTGTCGACCAGGACGCGCGTCATCGCGGCGCGCGTCTCGACCGTCGCGCTCGCGATGTGCGGCGTGAGCACGACGTTGGGGAGATCGAGCAGCCGCTCCGGCACGCGGGGCTCGTCGGCGAAGACGTCCAGGCCCGCCGAGATGCGACCCGACACGAGTTCGTCGACGAGTGCGCGTTCGTCCACGATCGCTCCCCGCGCGGTGTTGACGAGGGTCGCTCCGTCCCGAAGCTGGGCGAGGCGCTCGCGGGAGAGCAGGCCCTGCGTCTCCGGCGTCAGCGGCACATGGAGCGAGACGACGTCGGACACGCGGAGCAGTTTGTTGAGCGGGAGCCCGTCGCTACGGCGGTGGTGGACGACTTGCATCCCGAACGCCTCAGCGCGCCGGGCGACCTCGGAGCCGATCCGTCCCATCCCGACGAGGCCGAGCGTCGCTCCGGCGAGGTCGTGCCCGAGCTGTTCCGGCTGCGACCAGCCGGTGCGCCAACGGGCGTCGCGGACGAACCGGTCCGACGCGACGAGCTGCCGCCGGCAGGCGAGCATGAGCGCGAGCGTGAGCTCCGCAACGGCCGCATCGAGGACACCCGGCGTGTTCGTCACCGCGATCCCGCGCTCACCGCAGGCGGCGACGTCGACGTTGTCGTAGCCGACCCCGTAGTTCCCGACGAGTTGAAGATCCGGCAGGAGCCGAAGCTCGTCCGGCCCGACGGGAACGACGGCCTCCAGGAGAACCTCGACACCCGGGAGCTGTTCCCGAGGAGGCCACGACTCGAGCACTGTCACGTCCGGGAGCTCGTCCCATGCCGGCCCCAGGAACGTCTGCGTCGCCGCGATCGTCACGGCCGGAGTATCTAGTGTCTCCTCATGCCGACCGTGGTGATCCCGTTCGCGGGCACGGAGGGGAAGACGCGCCTCCACTCCTCGAGTCGCATCCGCCGGGCGCTCGCCCACGCGATGTTCTGCGACGTCCTCGCGGCGTGCCTCCCGGTGGGGCGCACGCGCGTCGTGACACCGGACGAGGAGGCGGCAGAGGCGGCCCGCGATGCCGGAGCCGAGGTCGTCGCCGACCCGGGCGGGGGCCAGGGACCGGCGGTGCAGGCGGCCCTGGAAGGCGTCGGGCTTGGCGGAATCCTCGTCGTCAACGCCGACGTTCCCTGCGTCGTGCCGCACGATCTCCGTTCGCTGCTCGCCGCCACGCCTGCGGGCTGCCTCGCGCTCGTCGAGGCCCTGGACGGGACGACGAACGCGCTCAGCCTTCCGTCGGCCGGGGCCTTCGCGCCGCTCTACGGACCGAGCAGCTCCGACCGCTTCCGCGCGCACGGCGCCTCGCTCGGCCTGGAGGTCGTCTCCGTCTCGGTGCCGAACCTCGCCGACGACGTGGACACGATGGAGGACCTGACGCGGCTGCAGCTGCGCGCGGGCCCGCGCACGCAGGCGTGTCTCGTGGAGCTCGAGAGGAGCGCCGTCTGAACGTCGCCGTCCTCTCGGGAGGCGTGGGCGGCGCGCGGTTCGTCCGCGGCGTCGTCGATGTCGCGGCCGCGGCCGCGACGAGCGTGATCGGCAACGTCGGCGACGACGTCGACGTGCTCGGCCTCCACGTCTCGCCGGATCTCGACTCGATTCTTTACGCGCTCGCGGGTCTTGCCGACGAGCAACGCGGCTGGGGGCGCAGCGATGAGACCTGGCGCGCGCTCGAGACCGTGGGCGGGCTCGGCGGCGAGGACTGGTTCGCGCTCGGCGATCGCGACCTCGGGCTGCACCTCGTGCGGACAGCGGCACTGCGCGGAGGCGAGCCGCTCTCAGCCGTCACCGCTCGGCTGGTCAGGGCGCTCGGCGTTGCCGTGCGGTTGTTGCCGGCGACAGATGACCGGCTGCGCACCTGGCTCGAGACGCCGGCGGGGACGTTCCCGTTCCAGGAGTGGTTCGTCGCGCGCGGGCATCGGGACGAGGTAGACGCTGTGCGCTTCGAGGGCGAGGAGACGGCGCGGCCGGCCCCCGGCGTGCTCGAGGCGATCGGGGACGCCGATCTCATCCTGCTCGCGCCCAGCAACCCGTACGTCTCGGTCGGGCCGATCCTCGCGGTGCGCGAGCTGCGCGACACGCTCGCCCGGCGGCGCGTGCCCTGCGTCGCCGTCAGCCCCCTCATCGGCGGCCGCGCGGTGAAGGGCCCCGCTGATCGGATGCTGCGGCGGCTCGCAGGCGGGACGTCGCCGCGGCACGTCGCCGGCTGCTACCCGGGCCTGATCGATGCGCTCGTCGTGGACGAGGCCGACGCGGACGACCTCGACGGCCTCGGGGACGTCCGGCCGATCGTGACCCGGACGCTCATGAGCGACGCCGACGCGCGCCGCCGCCTCGCCGAGGTCGCATTGGGAGCGGTGCCGGCATGAGGGTTGCGATCGTGGGCGGCACCGGCGACTTCGGGCTTGCGGTGGCTCGCCATCTCGTCAGGGCGGGCGACGAGGTGGTGATTGGGTCGCGGGATTCGGAGCGGGCGGAGGAGAAGGGCCGCGAAGTCGGTGCGTTCGCGGGCGCGGCGAACGCGGACGCGGTCGGCGGCGTCGACCTCGTCGTGCTTGCGACGAAGGCAGAAGCAACACTCGAGACCGCCGCGTCGCTCGGTGAAGCTCTCGGTATGACACCAGTGCTGAGTGTCGCCAGCGAGCTGCACTTCACACCCGGCGGCGTGTTGCCGTTCGCCGAGGCCCGTTCACTCGCGGAGCGCATGCAGGATCTCGTGGAAGCGCCGGTCGTCGCCGGACTCCACTCGCTCGCGGCCGGCAAGCTCGCTCACGGCGTTCCCGACGAGGACGCCTTCGTCTGCGGCGACGACGCCGAAGCAAAGGCGCTTGCGCTCGAGCTCGCGGCGAAGCTCGTCGCGGGGCGTGCACTTGACGCCGGGCCCCTGGCAAGCGCGCGTGCCCTCGAAGGGGTGACGGCGGTGATCGTCAACCTCAACAAGCGCTACAAAGGGCACGCGGGCGTGCGCATCACCGGGCTCCCGTGACGCAGGTCGTCGAGATCGCCGAGGCGGCCGAGCGCTCGCGCATCGCCGAAGCCGTGCTCCGCGACCTACCCGACTGGTTCGGGATCGAGGAGGCCACGCGTCAGTACATCGAGCAGGCGGCGACGCTTCCGACGCTCGTGGTCGAGCCGGACCTCGGCTTCCTCTGCCTCAAGCAGCACACGCCGCAAGCGGCCGAGATCTACGTCATGGGCGTCCGGCGGGAGCAGCACCGAAAGGGGATCGGGCGGGCGCTGGTCGCCGCGGCCGAGTCGTGGTGCCGAGTGCGCGGTATCCCGTACCTCCACGTCAAGACGCTCGGCCCGTCGCGCCCCGACCCCGGCGGCTACGACGCGACCCGCTCCTTCTACGAAGCCGTGGGCTTCGTCGCCCTCGAGGAGCTGCACGGCTTGTGGGACGAGGAGAACCCAACGCTCGTCCTCGTCAAGGACGTACGGCCCGGTTTCACGGTGACGCCGGTTGAAGGACTGCCCGAGCTGCGTGAGGGAGACGATCTCGCAGCGCTCATCGCCGAGCGGGCGGAGCTCGCGGACAAGGACGTGGTCGTCGTCGCGCAGAAGGCCGTCTCGAAGGTCGAGGGCCGGGTCGTCGCGCTCGCGGGCATCGAGCCGTCGGAACAGGCGCGCGAGCTCGCGGGCGACGAAGCGGATCCACGCCGGATACAGGTCATCCTCGACGAGGCAACCGAGCTCGTCCGCATCCGTCCTCCGCTCTTGATCGCCCGCACCCGCCACGGCTACGTCGCCGGCTCGGCGGGTGTCGACGCGTCGAACGCACCGGAGCCGGAGACTGTCGTCCTGCTCCCGGTCGACCCGGACGCCTCGGCCGCCCGGCTGCGAGATGACCTGGGCGAGCGGACGGGGGCCGAGGTCGGAGTCATCGTCACGGACTCGTTCGGGCGGCCGTGGCGCGCAGCGACGACCGACGTCGCGATCGGCGCCGCCGGCGTCGAGGTGGTGCGCGACCTCATGGGCGAGCGCGATCCGAACGGCTACGAGCTGCACGCGACTCGGATCGCCGTCGCCGACGAGATCGCCGGAGCGGCCCAACTCGTTTTCGGCAAGCTCGATCGCGTCCCGGTCGCGGTCGTCCGCGGCCTCGACGTGCGCGGCGACGGCCGTGGCGCCGACATCGTCATCCCGCCCGAGACGGATCTCTTCCGCTAGAACCCAGGCGGTGAGCGACGCGATCGAGCAGGCAAACGCCCTTCTCCGGGAGCGGGGCTACGCGGAGCGCGACCTCGCCGTGCACACCGGGCCCCGCGGGAAGGCCCTGCTCAAGGGCAACAAGATCCTCAGCCCGCTCAGCGACGACGCGGAGGTCGTGCTGCAGGTCGTCCGCGAGCTCGTGCCGACCGACGGCGAGCTCGGCGCCAAGATCCTGAGGCCGGCCGAGCTGCGGGCGAAGCTCTGAGCGTGGACCGAGAGGCCGAGCTCCGGCGCGCCGATCTCGCCTCCGACCCGCTCGAGCAGTTCAGGAGCTGGTTCGCCGAGGCGGGTGCGACGCTCGAGATGCCGGAGGCGGTGGCGCTCGCCACCGCGACTCCGGGCGGTGCGCCGTCCGTGCGGATGGTGCTGCTGAAGGGCTTCGACGAGCGCGGGCTCGTCTTCTTCTCGCACTACACGTCGCGGAAGGGGCGTGAGCTGGAGGCGAATCCACAAGCGGCGGTCCTGTTCCACTGGTCGCCCCTCGGCCGGCAGGTGCGAGTGGAAGGGAGGGTCGAGCACGTCTCCGGCGAGGAGTCCGATGCCTACTTCGCCACCCGGCCGCGTGACGCGCAGCTCGGCGCGCTCGCCTCGCGGCAGAGCGAACCGCTCGGTTCGCGGGCTGACCTGGACGAGCGGCTCGCCGAGCTGGAGGGCAAACTGGGGGACGGACGGGTGCCGCGACCACCGACCTGGGGCGGCTTCCGGCTAATGCCGACGGCGTGGGAGTTCTGGCAGCACCGTTCGAGCCGCCTGCACGACCGCTTTCGCTACGAGCGGGAGCCGTCGGGCGCCTGGCGAGTTGAGCGGCTCTTCCCTTAACTGAACCACTCGGGTCCGGAGGTCTCCGCCCAGGTGTCGATCGCGGATCCGAGCTGCGCGCGCTTGACCTCGTCGTAGGCGTTCGCTCGCTCCGGGCTCGTCAGATCGGTCGACCAGGCCTGCAAGAGCGGGGACATGGCGGCGAGCATCGCGGACCCGACGGGCTCGCGGGCGTCGCGCCACGAGTCGAGCGCGATCTCGTACTCGACCTCGCCCGCCCGCGCCCAGCCGCCCTCGCGCATCGTGGCCTCCACATCTGCTCCGTTCGGCATGCTCGCGGCGAGGCGGCTGGCGCCCGGCACATCGACCGGCGGCACGTCGCCGGCGCTCTCGGCGCACGTACGGGCAAACTCGCGGATCGCGTCCAGCCCTGCGACCGGCTCCGCCGCTCCGTGCCCGACCGAGCGCTGCACGACGAGGAAGGGCGTGCCGGAGAGCGAGCCGAGCGTCTGCTCATGCAGGTCGTTGCCGGTGATGCCGATCAGCCGGGTCCGCGCAGCCCAGGCGCGCCCGTGACTCTCGGAAATCAGCTCGTCGCCGCAACGGAGGCGAAGGTCGAGCCCGTATGTGTGCGAGAGAAACCCGTCCACACCGCCACGTGCGTGATAGCCCACCTGGAACATCGCGTCGACGCCGTGCTCCGGCAGATCCCAGACATTCCAGTTCTCGAGCCGCCCGCCGGCAGGGAGCGCATCCGCGGCGATGTTCGCCGGATTCCCGCTGGCGTGGTTGTCGAGCACGACGACCTCCGTGGCCCCGCCGGCAAGGAGCCCTTCGCAGGCGGCTGCCACGTCCGCTTCGTACCGCGGCTTCCCCGTCTTCCAGTACTCCGGACACGCAGCGACAATTTCCCGCGCCTGCGACAGCTGCGAGACCCCCTCCATGTCCGCGCTTAACACGACGAGCATGGCGCAAGCATCCCAAGTTAGGTCTTCTTCGCCAAGCTACGGCGGAGGGCCGCGAGCCGCTCGTCCCAGGCGGCGCCGACAGAGACCATCCACTCGACGGCGTCTTCGAGCGGTGCTGGGGTTACCTCGTAGCGCGTCTCGCGCCCGGCGCGCTTGGCCCTGAGCAGGCCGGCGTCCGCCAGCGTCGACAGCTGCTTCGCAACCGCCTGACGGGTGACCGGCAGCCCGGCTGCGAGCTCGGTTGCGGTCGCCGTGCCCCGGGTCGCCACCGCTTCGACGAGCGAGCGTCGACCCGCATCACCCAGCGCGGCGAAGACCTGGTCTACGCCGCTGCGAGCGCTGTCCACGCGAGCGCACGCATCTCGAATGCCGGAGCGAAATCGGGCGAGGACTCGACGACGTGAACGCGTGTTCCGTCGACGACGGGCTCGAGCTCGATTGCGACGGTGCCGCCGTCGTCCCAGTCGAGGACGAGTCGCTCCGCCTCCTCGAGCTCGCGCACCACGGCGCGCCGCTCGTCGCCGTCCCCCCAGCGGAAGACGCCCTCGCCGCCCGGACGTGCGTCGAGCTCGACGTCCGACGCGAACCACTCCTCGAGCCGCTCCGGATCCGTCAGCGACTCCCAGACCTCACCAGGCTCTTCCGGTACGACGATCTCTCGCTCGACCTCCATTTGCGCAACCTCCTAGTTGCGTATTAATGTGCAACCAATGAGTAGCGTATCGAACCACCTCGTACCCATGGTGGTCGAGTCGGACGGGCGCTTCGAGCGCTCCTTCGACATCTTCTCGCGGCTCTTGCGCGAGCGCATCGTCTTTCTCGGTACCGAGGTCGAGGCCTCGGCCGCGAACCTCGTCGTCGCCCAGCTCCTCTTCCTCGAGGCCGAGGATCCGGACACGGACATCCGCTTCTACATCAACTCGCCCGGCGGCGACGTGTACGCCGGGATGGCGATGTACGACGCGATGCAGTTCGTGAAGCCGGACGTGCAGACGTACTGCATCGGGATGGCAATGTCGATGGGCGCCCTGCTGCTCGCGGGCGGCACCTCCGGCAAGCGCTTCGTCCTGCCGAACTCGAAGGTGATGATCCACCAGGGCTCCGCAGGCACCCGAGGGACGCCCGCCGACATCCAGATCGCCGCGCGCGAGATCCTCTCCCTCACACGCCGCTACGCGGAGGTGATCGCCCACCACTCCGGCCGCGACGTCGAGCAGGTGATGAGCGACATCGACCGCGACCGGTTCCTCGGGCCGGATGAGGCCGTGGACTACGGGCTGGCCGACTCGGTCCTCGCGTCGCGCAACGGCAGCTAACCGTTAGCGTCCGGGATGTGCCGCAGCTCGACGCGATCGGGATCGTCTGCTCCGACCTCGTACGCACCCGTGCCTTCTACGGCCTGCTCGGGGTCGAGTTCGGTGAGGGCGACGACCACGTCGAGGCGACGATGCCGAACGGCGTCCGCCTGATGCTCGACACGGAAGACGTGATCCGGAGCTTCAAGCCCGACTGGACGCGCGAGACGGGGAACCAGGTCGCGCTTGCCTTCGCCTGCGGCAGCCCCGCCGAGGTGGACGGGCTGTACGCGCAGATCGTCGAGGACGGCTTCGAAGGCGAGAAGGAGCCCTGGGACGCGTTCTGGGGTCACCGCTACGCGCAGGTCCGCGACCCCGACGGCGTGCCCGTCGACCTGTTCGCGGCTCTCTGAATCTCGTCGAGGAGGAGGTCGAGCTCGGGGACGGCCTACGCCTCGAGATCCTCCGCCCGCCGAGCGCGGAGGAGCTGATCGACGAGTCCGCGTTCGACGAGGAGGAGTTCCTGCCGTACTGGGCCGAGCTCTGGCCGAGCGGCCTCGCCCTCGCGCGCCACGTAGCGGCTCGCGAGCTTCGTGGGCTGCGAGTCCTCGAGCTCGGCTGCGGGCTCGGGCTGCCGGCGCTCGCCGCCGCGCTTCGCGGAGCCGACGTGCTCGCCACCGACTGGGCAGAGGACGCGATCGAACTGCTGCAGCGGAACGCCGAGCGGAACAGCCTCTTCGTGCGAGTGGCGCGCGTCCGCTGGAGCGAGCCGGAGCCCCTGCTCCGCGCCGCGCCCTGGGATCTCGTCCTCGGCGCGGACCTCCTCTACGAGGCGCGAAACGCCGAGCAGCTCGCCGAGCTCCTTCCGGGTCTCGGCGGCGATCTGCTGCTCGCCGAGCCGGGTAGGCCGTACGCAAAGGGGTTCCTCGAGCGGTTCCAGGCGGAGCCGATCGGTGATCGGATTTATCAGCTAGCGGTGCGTTAGCCCTCCGGGCGTTCGCCGCCGCCACTCGGCCGCAGCGGTCGGGTGAGAGGACGCTGGCCCAGGTGAGCGCGCAAGCCCAGATCGCCGGAGGTGGGCGGATTTTGCCTTTGTCGGATCTGTAAACGGCCAGTAAATCCATGCCTGGTAGATGCGCAAGACAACACTCCAAGGGTAGAGAACAGCCGTCTAGATCCTTTCGAAGAAGGGGGAGATATGCGGCACCTTCTCGCGCTTCCGCTCGTCGCGGCAGTTGCTCTTCTCGCGGCCGGGGTCAGCAATGCAGGCAGGGAGCAGATGACGCTCACCTGTGGCAGTTACGGCACCCTCAGCGTGACCGTAACGAGCACGAAGAACGACCACTCGGTCGCCTGGGGCACCGGCAAGGTGTCGAATCCTCGCCTCCTCGGCATCCCGGTCAGTTTCTCGGGTACGACCACGGACCTCACGACGAACACCGTTCTTGACAGGTTCTTCCAGGCAAAGGGTCATGGGCACGGGATGCATCGGCACCACACAGTCACCTGCACGAGCCCGCCCGAGACGGGAACGGCAGGCGACTTCGGGATCACGGGTGTGAATGCAACTGACACCATCGAGTTCGACTTCTCGGCCCAGGTCGTTGTGAAGGCAAAACACCACCACTGATCCGTCAGACAGCCGCTAGACGGGCTTTCACGCTCGACAAGACAGAGGCCCGCTTGCGCGGGCCTCTGCGTTATACGGCTGAGAGAGAGAGAGCTAGGCGGCGCACCTGCTCGTCCAGCTTCGAGACGAACGGCCGAAGCGCTGCGAAGGTCGAACGCCCAAGGCCCAGCGCCGTGGTTTGCGAGCCACAGCGCCCGCGGAAGACTCTGTTTGGCTCCAGTTCACTGCGGTGTGCGGCCGTGGCTGAGGTGAAGCGGTCTGCGGTCTACCTACCACAGGGAGGGACTAATGCGGCGCTTCTTGATGTTGACGCTCGTAGTTCCGGGCGTCCTGGCGTTTGGTGCGGCAACGGCGTCTGCTGCCGCGAATTTCAAGAGTTCGTCGTTCAGCGTCAACAACCAAGGCCAGCT
>Ga0075434_100000854_pt1 | contig 24288 bp, 15 predicted proteins | sample RhiMethybrSRZTD3_FD_75298 | JGI IMG/M metagenome (GOLD analysis project Ga0075434, IMG submission 75298) | Populus rhizosphere microbial communities from Tennessee, USA - Rhizosphere MetaG P. TD hybrid SRZTD3 | ecosystem: Host-associated > Plants > Roots > Rhizosphere > Soil | place: USA... | reverse complement strand
GATCGGCGGTCGCCGAGTGGCAGCTGGCGCAGCGCGAGGCGAAGTAGGCTTGTCCCGCCGCCGCATCGCCGACGAGCACGCGTTCCGGCGCGACCGTCTCATCGATGGGAGGACGTCCCTGCCGCCCCGCCTGCCCCAGCACACTGTGCAGGTATTCCGCGATCGCCTTGATGTCGTCGTCGGGAAAGGGAAACGCCGGCATCACAGGCATCGGCGGCGTCGGGTTCGGACGTCCGCCGCGAACGATCGGGATGATCAGTTCCCCCGCCTTGTCGGACAGGAGCAGCTGCGAGCGAAGAAGGTTCGGGCCGCCCTGCTGCCCGCCCCGGAGATCGATCCCGTGGCAGGCAGAGCAGTTCGCCTCGTACAGTCCCTTGCCGCGCGCGAGCACGGCCGCGTCGGCGACGGCACGCTGCTGTTGCGGAAAGTTTGGTCCGCGCGTCGTACCGGCCGCGCCGCCGCGTCCTTGGGTGCTGCCACCTCCCTGCGCACCGCGGCCCTGACCTTGGGCGGCTCCAGGCGGTTGAGTCTGGGTTTGCTGGTTCTGAGCAATCAGCACAGCCTGGACTCCGATGACGATAAGAACGACCCGTAGAAGCGTGGCAATACGCATGGTCAGCAATTGTAGGCCGGGGCTTTAGCCCCGGCGATCGAAGGCGCCCCTAAAGGGGCGCCCCACAATTAGAACGAGAACCTTATCTGCGCCTGAATCGTGCGCGGGTTCTGATACGCGTTCGCGACGCCGAAGCCGGCGTTGCGCGGCAGCGATCGGGACGCGACGACGTTGCCCTGCGCGTCGTACGGCAGGTTCGTCGCCGTGATCGGATCGCTCGGGCTCGACAGGTTGATTGTCGTGTTGCGCCCCGTGATGATCGCGGAGTTCGGCGCGTTGAACATGTCGACGCGCAGCTGGACGTTCCGCACGCCGCCGAGCCGGATGTTCCGCGCAATCGCCAGATCGAGCGTGTTCGTGAAGCATCCGCGCAGGTAATCACCGCCCGATTCGAGGCCGAGACTTCCTGTCAGCGGCCCCTGGAACGCGGCGGTGTTGAATTGCTGCAGCGGATTGCTGCTGCAGCCGCTGCCCGGATCACCGACGACGCGAATCCGCGCGGCGTAATTCGGACTGCCCGTCAGATTAACCGAGCTTCCGCCGTTCTGGTAGCTGAACCCGACGGTGTAGGCCGTGCCGGTCGCCGCGGTCCACACGCCCGACAGTTGCCAATCGTTCGCGAGCAGACCAATTGCCTTGAGCGTGCCGCCGCTCGCGTGAACATCCGGCAGATCCCAGACGAAGTTGCCCTTGAAGTTGTGGCGGTTGGCAATCGTCGTACCGAGCAGCTCGTCGGCGTCGGCCTGATCCGGGCGGATCACAAAGCTCCCGTCGGGATTGTGCTGCAGGCGCGCCGACGTGCTCTGGTGGTCGTAGAGGCTGATCGTGTCGTTGAAGCCGAACGACAGCCCGTCCTTGAACCGGCGGTTATACGAGAGCTGCAGCGAGTGGAACGTGCGCCAGCCGCGCCCCCACTGCTGCGTGATGCCCGCGTAACCGCGGAACGGACGGACGATGTCGGAGTTCGTCGCGGCGTACGACGTCGCACCGGGCGTCGAGCTCGCCGCGAGCGTCGGATCGATCGTGCTGGACTGGAACGCCGTCCCGAAGTCGATGGCATTGATGTCAACGCCATCGAGCGTGTTGTAGCTGTGCTGGCCCACGTACTCGATGTCCACCGCCGATGACCACGGCAGCGTCATCTGAACTCCGCCGTTCCACTGCGTGGAGGACGGCAGGTTGCCCGCGTACTCGAACACGTTCAAGGACGGCGCGCCGGAGATCGCGAGCGTGCTGCCGAGATTCTGCAGCGTCGAGTTGCGAAGGGTCACGCTGGTATACGTCGGCGGGTTCTGGACCTGCGAGTAGATCGAGTTGCCGCTCGGGCGATCGAAGAACAGCCCGATGCCGCCGCGCAGCACCGTACGCTGCTCACCCGTCAGGTCGTACGCCATCCCGAAGCGCGGCGCGGGGACGAGCGCCGGCCACGTGTAGGTCGTCTTCGCAATCCCCTGCCCGGACAGGAACAACCCGTTGAGCATGTTGCCGGATCCCGGCACCAGCGTGCCGATTGCCACGTTGCTGCCCGCCCCGAGGAGCTGACCGGTAATCGGGTTGAGCGCCTGACGGTTCGCCGTCGAACATGGATTGACGCCGCCAGGGCAGCCCGCGAGATAGAGCCGCGGTGCCTGACCCGACGCCCACTTGTCGGGAAGGAAGTTCGACGCCTGACCCTTCTCGTCGTACTGCGGCTGCTGGTGCACCAATCGGACGCCGTAGTCGAACGTCAACCGCGAGTTCACCTTCCAGTTGTCCTGGATGTAGCCCTCGGTGTTGTTATAGACGTACGAACCCTCCACGTATTTCGACGCCTGCGTGTACTGGCTGAAGATGCCGAGCGCGGCGTTCGCGAAGCCGAAGGTCGAGTCGATCGGGTTGTTGTTGTCGTTCGCGAACGTGATCGTGCCGTTCCAGCCGCCGCGCTGCTGCGCCTTGTAGCTATGCGTGTTGTAGAACCCGCTCTTCAGCGTATGCCGGCCCCACACTTTCGTCACGCTGATCGACACGTCGTCGGTCGAATTGATGTTGAGGAAGCCGGGGAACGGCGTGTTGGGCGGCGCGTAATTCGGATTGTTGTTGCTGATGCGGCTCCCCCACGCAAAGCTCGGCGGCACCACGACCCGGCCGTCGACGAAATTCGGCGGGCTGACCGCGCTGAGCGCCTTGTAAGCGTAGTAGCTCGGATCGATGACGTTGCCGTCCGGGAAGATGAACGGCAGGCTGCCGAGGCCCACGTTGAAGCGATTGCCCGCGGGCGTCATCGTAAAACCGTTCTGACAGAAGCTCGGTCCCGTTCCCCCCTGCGCGAGACCGCAGCCTGTAAGCTCGTTCTGGCTGTGCCCGTACGTGAATTCGAGGAACGTCGTGGGGTTGAAGGTGTAGTTCGCGGTTGCGGCCATCGTGCTGACCACCGGCTTGTACTGCTTCGTGTCGTTGAAGCCGGGGATCGAGCCGTTGATGATCTGATTCTTCTGGCTCCAGCCTGAGTACTTGTAGGTCGCGCGGAGCGCGCTGATCGGCTGGTAATCGATGCGAATCGCGGGTTGATTCGCCGTCAGGTTCTCGGCCGGCCGGGTGATCTGGTAGTTGTAGTTCTGCCCGGTCACGTTCGGCATCGGGTACATCTTCAGGATGTTCAGGCCGAGGTCGTACAAGCGGTTCGCCGGAATGCGGCCGATGACGCCGCCATCCTGGAAGCAGCCGGCCTGGCTCGTCGCGCTGCAGGCGCCGCTGAGGAGCGGATCCTTGATAAAAGGATAGAGGTTGCCGTTGTTGTCGATGCTCTGCGAGAAGTCGCCGGCACGTTCCAGCGCGGTCGGCAAGCGGTAGCGGGTGACGTCGTTGCCGCCGGTGCGCGGCGCAAACTCGTGGCTGTAGAAGAAGAACAGCTTGTTCCTGCCTCCGGGCTTGCCCACAGGACCGCCAATCGAGTAGCCAAGGTCCTTTTCCTGGAGCACGGTTTTCGGGTCGCCGTTCAGGATGTTCGTCTGACTGTTCGCGTACCAGTCGGAGTTGCGGAACACACCGTAGGTCGATCCGCGGAAGTGGTTCGTTCCGCTCTTGGTCACCGCGGTGATCTGAAGACCGCTCGAGCGTCCGTACTCGGCCTGGTAGCCGGAGACGAGCACCTTCACTTCCTGAATCGACTCGACGTTCATCTGAAGCAGGATGGAGTTGCTGCCGGTGTCCACCGCGGACACGCCGTCCATCATGATGTTGTTCCCGCCGCCGCCGCCGACGCGGTTCGTCCCGACGACGCCGGGCGCGAGCGATGCGAGCGCCGTGAAGCTGCGGTTGGCGATCGGCAGGTTCTGGACGACGTCAGTGGTGATGGCGAAGGAGCGCTCGCCGCTCTGTGTCTGCACCAGCGGCGACTCGGCCTGCACGCTGACGGACTCGGTCAGCCCGCCGACCTCGATCGTCAGGGCGCCCACGTTAGCGCGATCCCCCGCGCTCAGGCTGATGCCACTCCGTTTCAGCGTCTTGAACCCCTCCATCGTCACGACGATGGAATAGGTGTCGGGGGGAACGTTGGCGACGAGGAAGTCGCCATTGGTGTTGGTGAAGGCCGCGGGCAGCTGCGTGCCGCGCGTCTCGCTGGTGAGTACGACGCTGGCGCCGGGAATGACCCCGCCCTGGGGATCCTTGACCGTGCCGCTGATAGTGCCGGTAGTGAGCTGCGCCGATGCCGGAACCGCGATGGCGCACGCAACGAGCGCGGCCGCGCAGAGTTCCATCAGCCTTCTGACCGTCATGAAGAACCCTCCTTCACCCCGTGGCGCCCTTCCATGCGACAGAGGCGCAACTATCCCCTTCGTAGTGGGCGCGTGGCGCGAAGGTACTCGCGCCGCCCGATCGTTGTCTCGGACAAAGCGCAGAAAATTTGTGAAAAAAGTTGAAATCGACTACATTTCAGCCCCTCGTCTCGTTCGGCGTCGCCGGAAGAAGGGCGGAGCCCCCAATGAATACATTTGACCCAGCGGCCTCGCGCCGCTGTTTTCGGTTCGGACCGTTTGTGGCCGATATGCGCAAGCGCCTTCTGTGGTGCGATGGCGCGCTCGTCGGCCTGACCCCCAAGGCCTTCGAGATCCTCGCGGTGCTGCTCGAGCACGCCGGCGAAGTGGTTGAAAAGGAAGATCTTCTTGGGCGAGTCTGGGGGGACACCGCGGTGGAGGACGCGACGCTCGCGCGTCACATCTCGACGCTCCGGCGTGCGCTGCAGGAACGGCCGACCGAACACCGCTACATCGTGACCGTACCAGGGCACGGGTACGAGTTCGTCGCTGAAGTCGTCGTCTCCGAAAACGTTCCTGAAAACCTGCGGCACACGATAGAACCGCGCAATACGGTTGAGGTGCACGCGCCTGTCGACCCGGCTCCTGCGGTCGCGATGCCGGAGCCCGTTCCTGCACGCGCATCGTGGCTCGCGCTCGCGGTTTCGGGCGGCCTCGCCACCGCAGTCGCCGCAGCCGTGGTGCTCGTCGTGGTGTTCCGTCCCTCGCCACACCGCGAGGCGCCGACGCTGCGCCAGCTCACATACCACGGCGGATACCAGCGGGAGCCGCAGTGGTCCCCCGATGGCACCGCGATCGCCTACACGTCGGAACAATCCGGCAACTCCGACATCTGGATCCAGAGAACCACGGAGCCGGAGCCGCACAAGCTCACGACGTCGCCGAGCGAAGACTCGCAGCCGTCGTGGTCTCCCGATGGACAGTCAATCGTCTTCAGATCCGAGCGCGACGGCGGCGGACTGTTCGCCGTCGATGTGAATGATGGCCGCGAGTGGCGCGTGAGCCCGTTCGGCTATCGCCCGCGATGGTCGCCCGACGGCTCGCAGGTGCTCTTTTCGAGCTCGAACCGCGAAGGAACCGCCGCTCGCTACTATCTCGTCTCGCCGGCGGGAGGAACGCCACGTCCATTGCGGCCGGACGTTCTCAACGATATCGGGGCCTCCTACATTGCCTGGCGCCCGGACGGCGGCGCCGTATCGCTGCTGTCGCGCGCACGCGGCGCCCTTACGTTCATGACCGTACCGATCATCGCCGGTCCGGCGATCGTCTCTTCGCGCCCCGTCGGAATGGACCGTGAGATCGCGAAGACCGGCTTATCGCTCGAGCGCTTCGTCTGGGCGCGTTCGAGCCGCGCGCTGTACTTCGAAGGCACGTCTCAACGCGTGCGCAATCTCTGGCGCATCGAGGTCGATCCCGCGACGCTCGCGTGGTCCGGCGGCCCGGATCGGTTGACGACCGGCGCCGGGCAGGACGGCGAAGTCGCCGTATCGCCCGAGGGCACACGACTCGTTTTCAGCACGCGCCTCTCGACGACCCGCGTATGGGCGTTTCCATTCGACCCGCTGACCGGCCGTGTGCTTGGCGACGGGAAGCCCGTGACGTCGGGCGGCGGTGAAGAGCAGGACGCGGACGCGCCGCTCGACGGCAGCAAGCTGGTGTACTCGGCGACCCGGGCGGGCCGGCAGGAGTTGTGGGAGCGCTCGATCGTGGACGGACGCGAGCATCTGCTCCTGTCCACCGCGACGTGGAGCCTCACGCGGCCGCGATGGTCGCCGGACGGATTGCAGCTGGCGTACACACGCCGGCGGCCGGGCCTTCCCATGGACCGCGCCGAGCCTGCCGTTGCGCTGCTCGCGATCGGCGGCGAAGAACGGCTCCTCACGAAGCCCGGCGACGTGAACCTCGTTCCGAGCGACTGGTCGCGCGATGGACGCCAGCTGCTCGGGATGTGCGGCATCGGCACGCCGTCGCGCATCGCCGCGTGCATCCTCCCGGTCTCCGAAGGCCCGCAAGCCGCCACCGAGCTCCGCATCGTTGCGTCGGACCCGGCGAAGAACCTCTTCGAGGAGAGGTTCTCTCCCGATCAGCGCTGGATCACCTTCATGGCGGTGGATGTCACAGACACGGGCGTATCGCGCGTGTTCGTGGTGCCGGCGGCCGGCGGCGAGTGGCGGCCCGTCACCGAGGGACGGTGGTACGACGACAAGCCGCACTGGTCGCCGGATGGCAAGACGCTGTACTTCACGTCCGATCGATATGGCGCGCTGAACGTGTGGGGACGCCGATTCGATACGGCGACCGGCACGGCGATCGGCGAACCGTTTGCCGTGACGTCGTTCACGACCCCGCGTCAGACGCTCTCGATGAATGCGTCGCGCACGCAGATCGCGGTTACGCGAACGCAGCTGTTCGTGCCGATCACCGAAACCGCCGGAGAGATCTGGACGCTCGAGGGGGTGGACAGGTAACCCTCAATCCCCAATCCCCAATCGTCAATCCCCAATCGTCAATCGTCTATCCCGAATCCTCGAATCGCCGTCAGAACGAGATTTCAGTGGATTCGAGGATCAGGGATTGGGCGATCGCGGATTCGGGATTGATGATCGGGGATTGGGGATTGGGGATTGTTCTCTCGTCAGATGCGATTGCGTTCCCCACAACTGCAGTCGGTGAGGCCGCCCGCGATGGGCGGCCTCACCGACCACTTCGTTAGAACGAGAACCGAATCTGCGCCTGGAGCGTGCGCGGAGCCTGGTACGCATTGGCGACGCCGAATCCTGCGTTCTTCGGGAGCGAGCGGGTGGAAATCACACTGCCCGCCGAGTCGAACGGCAGATTGGTCGGAGTCCCATCGGTCGGGCTCGTCACGCTCATCGTCGTGTTGCGGTTCGTGATGCGCGCCTCGTTGGGCGCATTGAACATGTCGAGACGCAGCTGCAGTTGACGATTGCCGCCAAACCGGATGCTGCGCGCGATGGCCATGTCGAACGCGCTCTGGAAGCAGCCGCGCAGATAGTCAGCGCTGGACTCCAGCCCGACGCTGCCGACGAGCGGCGGCGCGAAGCCGGCGGCCACGAACTGCCGCAGCGGATCGCTGCTGCAGCCCGAGCCGATGTCGCCGACGATCCGCATACGGCCGCCGTAGTTCGGCGAACCCGTGATGTTCTGGTTGCCGTTGCCCGTCGCGCCGCCCTGGTACGACGTGCCGACGGTGTAGGCGGCGCCGGTCGATGCCGTCCAGACGCCGGAGAACTGCCAGTCATTCACGATGGCGGCCACCGCACGCATGGTCGCGCCGTCGGACTTGAGGTCCGGCAGATCCCACACGAAGTTCCCCTTGAGGTTGTGCTTCACGGGGATGAACACGCCGAGCAGCTTCTCGGCGGCAGCCTGATCCGGCCGCTCCGAGAACGTGCCGTCCGGATTGTGCTGGAGCCGCGCGCCCACGCTGCCCTTCTGCGACAGCAGCCAGGCGTCGTTGAAGCCGAACGAGAAGCCGTTGCGGAAACGCCGGTTGAACGACGTCTGCAGCGAATGACTCGTCAGCCAGCCGCGCGGCTCGGCCTGCGTGATCGAGCTGAAGCCGCGGAACGCGCGCATCTGGTCCGCTTGCACCGCCGCCGCGCCAGGCGTCCCGCTCGAGATCGTCGAATCCTGATTCGACGAGTCGAACGCGGCGCCGAAGTCGACGGCGTTGATGTCGACGTTCTCGACGATGTTGAAGGCGCGCTCGCCGGCGTACTCGACGTCCATGGCGATGGAGCCAGGCAGCACCATCTGGATGCCGCCGTTCCACTGCCACGTCGACGGCAGGTGGCTGTTGTACTGGTACACCGTCAGCGTCGGGGGCGCCTCGGTCGCGAGGCCGCCGCTGCCGAGCGACTGCAGCGTGCTGTACCGCAGCGTGATGTTGCGAATCGTCGGCGGGTTCTGCACCTGCGCGTAGATCGAGTTGCCCGCGGGACGATCGTAGAACAGGCCGGCGCCGCCGCGCGCGACGAACCGCTGCTCACCGGTGATGTCGTACGCCAGGCCGAACCGCGGCGCCGCCGCAATCTGCGGCCACACGTACGTCGTCTTCGCGATGCCGTTTCCGGAGAGGAACAACCCGTTCAGGGTATTGCCCGAGTCCGGCACCAGCGTCGCGATCGCAACCGCGGTGTTCGGTCCGAGAAGCGCGCCCGTGCGCGGATCCATCGCCTGACGGTTCGCCCCGGTGCACGGCTGCGCGGCGCAGCCCGCGAGATACAGCACGGGCGCCTGTGACAGCGACCACTTGTCGGGCAGGAAGTTGGAAGCCTGACCGAGCTTGTCGTACTGCGGCTGCTGGTGCACGAGACGCACGCCGTAGTCGAGCGTGAGCCGCGGGTTCAGCTTCCAGTTGTCCTGCACGTAGCCTTCGGTGTTGTTGTAGATGTAGCTTCCCTCGACGTACTTGGAGAACTGGTTGTAGGACGAGAACACGCCAACGGCCGCGTTCGCGAAGCCGTAGCTCGTGTCGAGCGGGTTGCTCGTGTCGTTCGCAAACGTAATCGTCCCCTGCCAGCCCTGGCGCTGCTGCGCCTTGAAGCTGTGCGTGTTGTAGAAGCCGCCCTTCATCGTGTGGCGGCCGCGGATGTGCGTCAGGCTGACCGAGACGTCATTCGTCTTGTTGACGTTCAGGTAGCCCGGGAACGGTACGTTCGGCGGGGCGTTGGCGACGCGGTTGCCCCACGCGAAGTTCGGCACCATGGAGATGCGGTTGCCATCCCAGATCGTCGGCTTCACGCCGTTGAGCGCTTCGTACGCGAAGTAGCTCGGGTTGATGACGCTCGCATCCGGGAAGATGAAGGGCAGGCCCGTCAGACCCGCGCCGGCGAGGCTGGCGTTGCTGTTCACCGGGAACGCCGCACGGCAGAAGCTCGGCCCGGTGTTGGCCTGCGCGAGCGCGCAGCCGGTGAGCGAGTTCTGTGCGCGGCCCCACGTGCCTTCCAGGAACGTCGTGTTCGTGAGCGAGTAGTTCACCGTCGCCGCGATCGTGCGGACGAACGGATCGTACTGACGCGTGTCGTTCCACCCGGGAATCGTGCCCGGGATCGTGACGTCCTGCTGCGACCAGCCCGAGTACTTGAAGGTGCCGCGCAGCCTCTGCGACGGCTGATAGTCGAGCCTGACCGCCGGCTGATTCGCGATCAGCTTTTCGGCCGGACGGACGATCTCGAAGTTGTACGGCTGGCCCGCTACCGTCGCGTTCGGCATCGGGTACATCTTCAGAATGTTCAGCCCGGTGTCGTAGAGCCGGTTCGCGGGGATCCTGCCGAGCACGCCGCCATCGCGGAAGCAGGCGGACTGGTTGGCCGCCGAGCACGCGCCGCTGAGCGACGGATCCTTGATGTAGGGATAGAGGTTCCCGGTGTTGTCGAGCGTCTGCGAGAAATCGCCCGCGCGCTCGAGCGCGGTCGGGAACCGGAATCGCACCGTGTCGCCGCCAGCTGTCCGCGGCGCGAACTCGTGCGCGTAGAAGAAGAACAGCTTGTTGTTGCCGCCGGGCCGGCCGACCGGGCCGCCGATCGTGTAGCCAAGATCCTTCTCGTCGACCTTCGCTTTCGGGTCGCCGTTCAGGATGTTCGTCTGGCTGTTGCTGTTCCACGCGTCGTTGCGCATGACGTCGTAGGCCGACCCGCGGAAACGGTTCGTGCCGCTCTTCGTCACCGCGCTGACCTGCACGCCGCTCGAACGGCCGTACTCGGCCTGGTAGTTCGAGACGAGCACTTTCACTTCGGCAATCGATTCGACGTTCATCTGCAGCAGCACCGAGTTGCTGCCGGTGTCCATTGTCGACACGCCGTCCATCATGATGTTGCTGTTGTTGCCGCCGGTCGACGAACGGTCGCCGACGCGGGTCGGGTTGTTGCCCGTGACGCCCGGCGCCAGCGACGCGAGCTGCACGAAGCTGCGGTTCGAGATCGGCAGGCTTTCAACCGCGTTCGTTGAAATCGTGAAGGAGCGCTCGCCGCTCTGCGTCTGCACGAGCGGGCTCTCGGCTTCCACGCTCACCGATTCGGTCACGCCGCCGACTTCGATCGTCAGCGAGCCGATGCCCACGCGGTCGCCCGCGCTCACCGTGACGCCGCTGCGCCGCAGCGTGCGGAACCCCTGCATCGAGACTTCGATGGTGTAGGTATCCGGAGGCACGTTCGCGAGAACGAAGTCCCCGTCCACGTTCGAAACGGCGGCCGCAATCTGCGTCCCCCGCGTGTCGCTCGTCAGCAGGAGCATGGCGCCCGGCAGGACGCCCCCCTGTGTGTCTTTCACGGTTCCCGTGATCGTTCCGGTCGTGAGCTGCGCCGCGGCCGGAGCGGCGAGCCCACACAGAACGAGCACGACCGCGAAAATCTCCAGCAGTCGTCGAACCCTCATTTCAGAGCCTCCCGTAGTGCGCTCCCGCGTGTGCGGCGGCGCGGTACATACCCCTCCGGAACTAGATGCCTGGAGGTGGACTATGCAATGCGGCGGGCCAACTGTCGGGCTTCGGATTGCTAAGGTTTTTGCGGGTCCTGTCGGGCGGGATTACATATTTGTCGAGCGACTGGGCGCGAATCGTCAGAGCGGTCGGGTGTGCGGTCTGGCCGGCAGCGGCACACGCAGTCGCGGCTTACTGCTGTCGATCGAACACGGCGAGGGCGTCGGCGCTGGTCATCGTCATGCTCTCGACGCGGAGCTTCAGCACGAGTCGCCCGTTCTCGTCGATGTCCCAGGTCTTCGTGATCTTCTGCTGCGTCGTGTTGAACTCCTGACGCAGCGCCGTCTTGTCCCACTTCGTCTTGACGTCCACCTTCACGGGGCCGACGTCGATCTTGATCGATTTGTTGTTGATCGGATACGTGAACGCGCCGCGCGTCTCCTTGAACGTACTCGCGTCGGCCGCCGCTTCGATCGTCAGGAGCTCGGGGATTTGCTGCAGCGACTGCGCTGCCGCGCGGTTCGCGGCTTCCTCCGGCGTGAAATCCTGCGGACTCGAGACATCGGCGCCGCCGCCTCGTCCTCCCCGTATCATGTCTCGCTTTTCAGAATCGATGCAGGATCCAGATGCGTCGCGCGCCGTGCCGGGCCATACGAGGCGAGGGCGACGGCGATGGTGACCAGCGCCACGCCTGCTGCAAAGGCAGCCGGATCGAGCACGGATACTTCCTCGAGACGGATGATGCTGCTCAGGAACTCCATGACGGTGAACGCGAACAGCAGACCGATCGCCGCGCCAGCGCCGGCGAGACGCGCAGACTGGCGCATGACGAGCCGGACGACGGCCGGCGCGGCAGCGCCGAGCGCCATGCGGATGGCGATCTCGCGGGCGCGCTGGCCGAGCATGTACGTCAGGACCCCATAAAGACCCGACACGCTGAGCACGAGCGCAATGCCGCCCAGGATCGATCCGATCCACGAGGCGAGACGCAGCGGGAACATCTGGACCGCCACCATTTCCACGAGAGGGATGGTTTCGAACTTCAACGGATCCGGATGAACCTGCAGCAGCATCGTCCGAATCGCGTCCGGCTGCAGGTTCGTTCCGGGTCGGGGGTGCACGAGCAGCGCCTTCGCGTGCTGTCCTTCCACCGAGGTCGGCAAATACACCTGCGCCGAATCCTTGCCTTCGTAGACGAGGCCGGACACGACGTCCTTCGCCACACCGACGACCGTCACGTACAGGCCCCCGCTCTTGCCCACGGCTTTGAGACTCCTCGTCAGCACGTCGGCGACACCGGTCCGCGCCTCGGGCATCTCCAGGTGCAGCGTTTTGCCGACCGGCTCCTCGCCCGGCCAGAGCGCCTGAGCGGCCGCCGCGCTCACGATCGCCACACCGGATTCTTCGCGGGATTCCCCGGGACGGAAGCCGCGGCCGTGGATGATCGGAATTCCGAGCATCGAGAAATACCCGGGTGACACGAACAGGTAGGTGACGGGAACGACGACCCGCCCGCCTTCAAGGACGGGGATCTTTTCGAGCTGCCCGAACAAAGGGTTGCGGCTCGTCACGACGACCTGGTCGATGCGTGGATCGTCCGAGAGGACCCCGGCGGCCTTCGGAACAAGCGACGATTGACCACGCGTGTTGACGGACAGGACACTGCCTGGATTGAACCCGAGATCGACGTTCGCAATCGCGACGCCGTTGCGCACGAGGGTGGCGGCGACGATCAGCAGCGCGAGCGAGATCGCCACCTGGCCGCCGACGAGCAGACCGCGCAAGGCCGAGCTGCGAATCTTCGATCCGGCCTGGCCGCGAATCGCATCCATCAGAGTGAGCCGCGTCGCGTGAAGCGCGGGCAGCAGCGCAAACAGGAGCGTGGTCGCGCTCACGGCGGCGAGCGCGAAGACGAAGACACGGCGGTCGAACTCGAGGGGCACGACGCGGACAAGCGGCGCGATGCTGGCCGAGAGCTGCCCGATTACCAGCGGAGTGCCCGCGCGCAGCACGAGCGCCGCAAGCCCGAGACCGACGACGCCAGCGAGCGCCGCGATGAGAAATCCTTCGGTGACGAGCTGACGGATCACCCGGCCGCGGCTGGCGCCGAGCGCGAGCCGGACGCCAATCTCCCGATGCCGCGTGTTGGCACGCGCGAGCATCACATTGGAGGCGTTCGCGCACGCCGCGACGAGCACGAGCACGAACGGAACGAACACGGGCGCGAAGAGCGCGATCACATCCGGTGTCAGCGGCACGCGGGTCGCCCGTACCTTCAGCTCCGCTCTGACGGAATCCAGCCGGCCGACGACCTTGGTTTCGAATGGCTCGATTCCCAGGGACGTCTGCGCCTGCGCCGCCGTCACGTCCGATCGCAGGCGGACGAGCACCCGCAACTCGCGCGGCTGATTGCTGCCGAAGAGGTTCTGACCCGTAATCGGCCCATACATCGTGACGGGCAGCCACAAATCGTGTGGATAGTCGTCGAGGCCCTGGAACTCGGCCCGGGCAACGCCGACGATGATCAGCCGGTGATCGTTCAGGACGATCTCGCGTCCGATCACGCCCGGATCAGCCTCGAAGAAGCGGCTCCAGGCCTGGTGGCTCAACACCGCGACTGGCGCGTCGCCCACCGCCCGCGCGTCGTACTCCGCGAGCCCACGCCCGAGGAGGATCGGTGCTCCGAGCGCCTCGAAGTAGTTGCCCGACACGAAGGCCGCAGAGAGCGTCGTGCCGTTCGACGAGAGAAATCGGCCATCCTCGACGACGGCCGAGTCGAACAGATCGGTACGCGCCTTCATGTCTTCGTAGTCGCGCCAGCGGAACGTGTGCCCGCCCGCCTCCTGCGACCACCAGTACACTTCGTACACGCTGTTCGGATCGCGGATGGCGAACGGCCGCAGGACGTACGCATCGAATACCGTGAAGACGACCGTCACGAGCCCGAGCCCGATCGCAAGCGTGAAGACCGTCGTGGCGACGAACGTGCGGCTGCGCCAGAGTCCGCGCCATGCGTACGCGATGTCGCGTCCGAATTGTTCCACCAGGACCTCCCACCCCGCGTCGCGGACGTGATCTTTCACGGCGGCGGGGCTTCCCAGCCGGACGCGCGCGGCGCGCGCCGCTTCGCCGCGGGTCATACCGGAGCTCAGGCCCTCGTCGATCGCCGTCTGGAGAAACTGTTGGAGCTCGTCGTCCATGTCGCGCTCGGCCCGGGCGCGGCGGAAGAGCGTCGTGATCCCCGCAAGAAGGCTGTTGAGTTGACGCATCACACTTCACCAGGTGACGCGCGAAGGATGCGCGCAATCGCCGCCGCCTGGACTTCCCAGTCGCGCGTCTCACGCCGGAGCGTCGCGCGTCCGGACGCGGTGAGGGTGTAGTACTTCGCCCGGCGGTTGTTCTCGGTGGCGTGCCAGTCGCCCTTGATCAGACCGGCCCGCTCCAGCCTCCGCAGCGCGGGAAAGAGCGACCCGCCATTCACCTGGAAGACGCCCTTGCTGATCTGCTCGAGGCGCACGCCGATCCCGTAGCCGTGCATGGGCTCGAGCGCGAGCGTTTTCAGGATCAGCATGTGCAGCGTGCCCTGGACGAGGTCGGTTGGAGTGGGGTCGGGGGGAGGTGCGTTCATGTAGGTAAACTAGACGAAGGCATGGTCGCAAAAGTTCCTCTAGATTGGCAAGAGAAGCGACGAATCTCTCAATTCTGATCGCGAATCCCCAATCCCCAATCGGAAATCCCCCAATCCGCAATCGTGAGATCCGTGATCCTCGAATCAGGAACCCCAATCGCGAATCGTTGAATCGGTCGATCGGTCGATCAATCGAGTGGAATATGCGCTGGCTTCGGAGATGTAGAGGAAACGTTGTTGCAGAGCCACGCGAACCGGAGAGCACGTCGCGCGCCATCATCGAACGATTGATTTGTGGAAGTAAACCGAGACAGCCTTCGCTGTCAGTACCGCGGGTGACGAACTGGCCGGTAGACGGCGTCAGGTGGCGGCGCCGTTTACCGGCCGAGCGGAAGCTCCCGCGAAGCGGGAGCGAAGGCTGGCGGAGAGGGAGGGATTCGAACCCCCGTGCCGGTTACCCGGCAAGACGCTTTCGAGGCGCCCCCGTTACGACCACTTCGGTACCTCTCCGTTATTCACTTTGCGCTGGGCCCCACCCCCAGCGCCTACCAGCCCTCGCTATTCGCTCGGGCCGGTGTTTAGCGGCATCGTGCCGCTTAAGTGGGCTTCTTGACGACTGCTGCAACGCTGCGCCGAAGCTCGAAGAACCGCTGCATGACCGCGCGGCATTCTGCCTCGAGCACGCCGCCGGTCGCTGTCATCCGATGGTTCAGCGACGGATGTTCGTGCGCGCGCATCGCCGATTCGATCGCGCCGGCCTTCGGCTCCCGCGTGCCGTAGACAACGCGCGCGATGCGCGCGTGAACCATCGCTCCCACGCACATCTGGCAGGGCTCGATGGTGACATACAGCGTCGCGCCCGTCAGCCGGTAGTTCCCGCGGCACGTCGCGGCCTGCCGGAGCGCCACGATCTCCGCATGCGCCGTCGGATCGTTCGCCGCAATCGGCTGATTGAAGCCGCCGCCGGCAATCTCGCCGTCCACGACGACGACCGCCCCGACCGGAACCTCGCCCTGACGTTCGGCTTCGACCGCATGGTCGAGCGCCGCGCGCATGAAGCGCGCGTCAGTGTCCCCCGCCGCCTGTTCTTTCAAAGAGGACAACACATGATTTTACCACGCGCGAAACAGGAGCGCCAACCAACCCGGCCGTTGCGGCTATACTGAAAATCTCAGCGCCTGACGGAGGATGTGATGCGACCGACCGTGCGTCGCGCCTGTGTCTCCATCGCTCTTCTCGCCGTGCTCGCCGCGCCATCGACGGCGCATGCACAGTACCAAGCTCGAATCACCGGGTCCGTGAGTAGCGCCTTCGGCGATGGCGGTCCCGCGCCCGCTGTCGCGCTCGCCGCGGCGTACCCGACCGCCAGCGGCCTGCGCCTCGAGGTCGAGGGCACGTTCGTCCGGAAACTCGACTTCGGCCAGTATCAGAGCTGTCCGCCGGACGCAATTTGCGCCGCGGTGGTCAGCTTTCCTTTCACCGTCACGGGTGATGCCGCATCACTCGGCGGCAATGTGGTCGCCGAGCTGCCATGGCGCGCGCGGCGCGTCCGTCCCTATGTCGTCGCGGGCGCGGGCATCGCGCACGTGCGGAGGCAACGGCTCGACACGCGTTTCGACCGCGCGACCCTGCTGACGACGCTGTCATCGACAGCGCCGCTGCTGACGGGTGGCGGCGGCCTGGAATTCCTGCTGGGCGATCGTCTCGTGCTCGGCGCCGACGCGAGATACCAGCGGATGTACGAGAAAGATCAATTCCACCGCATCGACATCCCGCCGAATCTGGACTTCGTCCGGATCGGATCGACGATCGGCTATCGATTCTGATCCGGGATGCGGATGCCGCGATTCAGCGATTCAACGATTCAACGATTCAACGATTCGATTAGGGATTCCCGATTAGGGATGAGGGATTTCCGATCGGGGATTCCCCCGATTGGTGATTGGTGATTGACGCTCTACGCCTCCCACCTCAGCGCAACAGAAGGATCGAGCCGCGCGGCGCGGCGCGCCGGCACGTAGCTCGCGAGCAGCGCCGTGGTCGCGAGCACGAAAGCCACCGCGACGTACGTCAGCGGATCGACCGCGCTGACGCCGAAGAGCAGCGCCGCCATCACGCGCGTGACGAGGCCCGCCACGATCAATCCGGCGCCGACTCCCGCCGCGACAATGACGCTCCCCTGCCGAAGGAACAGACCGCTGACGTCGCTCGCCGCCGCGCCGAGCGCCATCCGGATTCCGATCTCGCGCGTGCGCTGCGTGGCGACGTACGAGATCACGCCGTAGATGCCGATCACGCCAAGGAGCAGCGCGACGCCCCCCGCGATGCCGAGCATCACGAGCGCGAACGACGTCTGCGCCATCGACGAAGCCCGAATCTGATCAAGCGTGCGCACGCTCGCGACCGGCAGGTTCGGATTGACCGACCAGACCGCCTGCTGCACTTCCTTGATCAACGTCGCTGACTGCGGACGGTCGCTGCGGATCGCATAGGCAAGCGTGCGCCGCACGCGCAGGGCATCGTTCCAGTAGTTTGCGACGAGCGCGGGCCAGTAGATCGTTTTCGGCGCGGGCTTCGCGGCGCCGTCGTCCCGTTCGTCGGCGACCACGCCCACGACCGTGCGCCACGGGTTGTTGGGGCTGTTCCGGACGCGGCGTCCGACGGCGGCAGAGGGATCCTTCCAGAACTCCTTCGCGAGGCTCTCGTTGAGCACGACCACGGGACGTCGCTCGTAGCTGTCGGCCCACGTCAGCGCGCGCCCCGCAATCACGGGATTGCCCATCGTCTCGAAGTAGTTTGCGCCGACGTATTTGTAGCGGCGAACCGGTGGAATGCGTCCGGCCGGTCCCGGGAAATCTTCCACGAACACCGGATCGCCGCTCATGCTGCCGTCCATCGTGATTCCCGACGACAGGCCGACGGACGTGACGCCCGGGATCTGTGCGATGCGCTGCTGAATCTGCTCGTGCATGCGGGCGGTTGTCTCCGGATCCGGCACCAGCGACTCCGGAATCGAGACCCGCATCGTCAGCACCTGCTCCGGATGCGTGAACCCCGGGTTGACGTGCCCGAGCGCAATGAACGTGCGGACCATCAGCCCCGACGCCACGAGCAGGACGACCGCGAGCGCAATCTCGACGGTCGCAAGCACGTTGCGCGCGCGATGCCGCGAGCGGCCCGCGCTCGAGAGGCGTCCGCCCTCTTTCAGCGCGCCGGCCACGTGCGGCGTCGTCAGCTTCATGACGGGAATCACGCTGAAGAGGGCCGCCGCGGCGACGGAGATGCCCAGCGTGAACAGCAACACGATTGGATCGATGCCGATCTCCTCGAGCCGCGGGAGCCCGCTCGGGGCCATCGCCACGAGCCCGCGGATCGCGGCCGCGGCAAGGAGCAGGCCCGCTGCTCCACCACACAGCGCGAGGCCCAGCGTCTCCGAGAACAGCTCCCACGCCACCTGCGCGCGCGTCGCGCCGAGCGCGCTGTGCACCGCGAGCTCCTGCTGCCGCGCTTCCGCGCGGACCAGAAACAGGTTCGCGACGTTCGCGCACGCGATCAGCAGCACGATACCCGTCGTCCCGAGCAGCACCCAGAGCACGCGCGCAACGTCGCCGATGACGTCGGCGTCCAGCGGACGGAGGTTCGGGCCCATCCGCGTCTCCTCGAACATCTGCTTCGAGAAGCCTGGCACCATCGGAAACCGATCGATGATCAGCGGGATCATCCGCGCGACGTCGGCGTTCGCCTGCGCGATGGTGACGCCGGGCTTGAGCCGCGCAATGCCCTCATAGGAGAAGTCGCCGACGAACACCTTCGCCCGATCTATGCGCATCGGCAGCACGAGCTGCGGATGCTCGTTCAGGAAGATGAACGACCGCGGCAGCACGCCGATGACTTCGCGCGGTACGGCATCGACCATCACCTGCCGTCCGATCACTGTCGGATCGCCGCCAAATTTGCGCTGCCAGTACGGATAGGTCAGCAGCATCCGCTCGGGCGCGCGTGGAGAATCGTCGTCCGCCGTGAAGAGGCGGCCCGCGATCGTTTCGATGCCGAGCGCGCGCAGTGTCCCATCGGTGACCTCCAGCGCGTCGACGCGTTCGGGCTCGCCAACGCCGGTGACCGAGACGGTCGGCGTCGACCAGATCCCGAACTCCTCGAAAGTGCGTCCCTCTTCGCGATAGGTAAAGTAGGTGGCCGGCGACTGTTCGAGATTCCGAATCCCCAACCCGGGCGCCACATGCGCCACGCTCACCAGGCGTCCTGGATCGCGGAATGGCAGTGGCTTGAGCAGGACGCCCCGGACGACGGTAAAGATGGCGGTGTTGGCTCCGATGCCCAGCGCAAGCGTCAGAACCGCGATCAATGTGAAGCCGGGTGCGCGCAGCAAACGGCGTGTAATGAGCGTGATACGGCGTGTTAAAAGGGTCACAAGCGGCTTAGACGGTAGAAACGTCCCCGGGTTCACACGAAGAGGCGTTCTCTTTGCAATCAGAGCCCCCAGAAGCAGGTGACGGGAGGAAGTCAATGCATATCAAAGTTCAGCTGGCGAGCATCGGGGCGGCATTGCTGCTCGTAAGCGCCGTCGCGGCAGCCCAGTTCGGGAACGAATCGGGGCGCGCGATCGTGGGAGCGCCGGAAGACATTACGGCCGCCGTGATTGCCAACAACGAGCTCGGAAGCGGTCTGGGCACGGTTCAAATCCGGATTACCCACTGGTCCACCGATGCCGACCGTACGCAACTGTTCACGGCGCTTCGCGAGTCCGGATCGCAGGCCTTGCTGAAGGCCTTGCAGAAGATGCCTTCAGTCGGAACCATTCGAACGCCCAATTCAGTGGGTTACGATCTTCACTACGCGCGTCAGTCGGCCGTTGGCGACGGACGCCGTATCGTGATTGCAACCGATCGGCCGATGGATTTCTGGGAAGCGACGAACCGGGGGCGGAGCGTGGATTATCCGTTCACGATCATCCAGATGCAGCTGGATCAGAACGGCAAAGGCACCGGCACGATGTCGTACGCGACGAAGATCGAAGCGAACGACGATCTCGTGATACTCGAGGATATCGCGTCGACGCCGTTCAAGTTGACGAACATCCAGGCCAAGCCTCACAAGTAGTCGTTGTCCGCGATGTGCGGCGGATCGGACACGTCAGCCGTTGGTTTTCACCGGGCTGACGGGGCCGATCCACTGGCACTACCCTTGCCGTCTCTATCTACGACTACGCCGAACCCATCGGCGTCTTACCTTACATAACCAGACGGGAAGGTGATACGTGGCTCTCACCAGATTCACGCGCGGATATACGGCTGTGCTGTTGCTCACGCTTTCTCTCAGCGCACCAGCCTGGGCAGGTCCAGCGGCGACGGCTGCGAAATCGATCGCTGCGAACCCGATCGCAATCGACAATTTCGGCCAGGTGAACGCGAACTACTTTCGGGGCGCGCAGCCTCAGGGACGCGATTACGCGGATCTCGCCGCGCTCGGCGTCAAGACCATCATCGATCTGACGAAGGACGGAAGCGCTGCCGAGCCTTCCCTCGTCCAGGCGGCGGGCATGCGTTTCTTCCGCATCCCGATGACAACGCACGAGGCGCCGACGGCGGAGCAGATCGGGCAGTTTCTCCGGCTGGTCAACGATCCGGCGAACCAGCCTGTCTACGTGCACTGCCAGGGCGGCCGGCACCGCACGGGCGTGATGACCGCCGTCTACAGAATGACCACCGATCGCTGGACACCCGACCAGGCGTTCGCCGAGATGAAGCACTACAACTTCGGCGCTGATTACCTCCACGCGGAGTTCAAGCGCTTCGTGTATGGCTATCACGCGGACGTCGCGGTTGATGCGGCGATACCCGCGCGGTCCGGCAGCTAGAGGTGAGTTCCGCGAGGGGATGAAGCCGGGTGAGCGGCAGGCCCACCCGGCTTCGCGATCTACTGCTCGATTTTCACGGTCAGCGGCGCCGTGAGCCGCACGGCGAGCACCGCACCCCGTCCGACGTGCACGTCCTTGCCGCGAGTCGAAAGCACGACCGCCGTGCCCGCGCCGCCTCCAGCCAACGCACCGATCCCGGCGCCCTTCTTCCCGCCGACGATGCCGCCAACGGCGGCGCCTCCGGCGGCAGGCAGTCCGATCGTGAGTGCGTCCTTTTCCTTGGTTGCCGACGCAACACCAACCCACGACCGCGTCTGGATCGTGTAGTGATCGGCGTGTCCCGCGGGCGTGATGCGGGTGAACCGGACGGCAACCCTGCCGCGCCCCTTGACCTTGCCGGATCGCTGTGCCTGCGAGACATAGCCGGACGCCACGCTGCCTTCACGCAGCGCCGTGCGCCCGTCAATCACGACAGGGCTTGCGAGCGCCGCCGAAACGGGATCTTCGACGCGCGACGTGTCGGATCCAAAACCGCGCTCGACGCGCAGCCGCAGCAGCGTGCCGGCGGGGATAGTGATCTGCCGCACGACGGACGGCGAAGCCGCGGCGGTCGTCATTGGAGCGGCGCCATCGACGGCAACTCCGGCGACCATAACGGCCGCCGTCAGAAGCGCGGTGCGCGCGAACGACTTGATCATGACTTGCCTCCTGCGGCTGGCAGGGGCAAGGCATATGCCGGGTCGAGCTGGATTCTGGCGTACAACCGAACCTACTTGGTTCTAAGTAGTTAGGGGGCAGCCCCGCGACGGCCAGTGAACGGCGCGGCAGCTCATCTTGTAATCGCTGACGTCAAGAGTGGACGATAGGTGCATGAACAACGGGAACGCCGATCTCGCGTTGATGCTGAGCGGCGGGGGCGCGCGCGCCGCGTACCAGGTCGGGTTTCTTCGCGTCCTCGCGCGTGAATTCCCCGAGGTCGTGCCCGGGATCATCACAGGCGTGTCTGCAGGCGGCATCAACGCGGCCTACCTGGCGGCGCGTCAAGAGCCGTTCGCGCGGAAGGTCGACGCGCTCGCCGACATCTGGCGAGCGCTCCGCATGGAGAACGTCTTCAGGGTCGATCTCCGCGATCTCGCAGCACGGAGCGTCCGATGGGGCGGCCGGCTGCTCTCCGGCGGGAAACACCCGGTGCCGCCAGCCCGCAGTCTCGTGGACACGGAACCTCTCCACGAGCTGCTCGAAGGGCTTCTCGAGTCGGACAACGGGGACATCACGGGCGTCGCACGAAATCTCGAGTCTGGCTGGCTGCGCGCCGTCGCGCTGACGGCATCCAGCTACACGACCGGACAATCGATCTCGTGGGTTCAGACGGCGGCCGACTGCCGCATCGAGACGTGGGAGCGGGCGCACCGCAAGAGCGCGGCGTGTACGCTCCGCGTCGAGCATGTGATGGCCTCGTCGGCGCTCCCGTTTTTCTTTCCCGCCATCGAAGTGAATGGCGCGTGGTACGGCGACGGGGGGATCCGTCTCACGGCGCCGCTGTCGCCGGCCGTGCATCTCGGGGCGCGGCGAATCATCGCGATCTCGACGCGATACGCGCGCTCGCGCGAGCAGGCCGATCGGCCCTCGATCGCCGGCTACCCGCCTCCCGCGCAGGTCGCGGGCGTCCTGTTCAACGCGATTTTCCTCGACCGGCTCGATGGCGACGCGCTGGAGCTGCGCCGCATCAACGATCTGATCGCGCGCCTGCCGGAACCCGCGCGCGAGGGGTTCCGGAAGATCGATCTGCTGATGCTGCGGCCGTCAGTCGATCTGGGCCTGCTCGCCAACGAATATGAGCCGGAGCTGCCGCGGGCGTTCCGGTTCCTCACTCGCGGGCTCGGGACGAAGGAGACGCGCTCGAACGACATGCTCTCGCTCGTGATGTTCCAGAAGGACTACACGCGCCGGCTCATCGACCTGGGCGAAGCGGATGCCGTCGCGCGGCTGGACGAGGTGCGCCGGTTTCTGCGATAGACTGCGGCGCCATGAAACGCTGCGTCACGCCGCTCACGTCCTTCGCGCTCGCTTTGATCCTCTCCTCTGTCGTCGTCGCACAGGTTCCGGCACAGGGCGCGCCACCACCGCAGAGTGCGCCCGCTGCACGCCCGACGCCCCCAACTCGCGATCCCAACACGCCCGGCTACGTCAGTGCGAAGGAACTGCCGGACGGCACGCTTCCCTCGGCGGACGCCGACGGCAACTTCATCATCGGTCCGACGCACACGCCTGCTCCCGAGGCCAGCGTGCAGGAGGGCGTGCCTCAGGGAACAATCTGCAATCTCACGATGCAGTCGACCGACAGCAAGATCTATCCAGGCATCGCGCGGGAGGCTGGCACCTTCGGCACGCCGGATCCGGCCGATCCTGCGAAGCTGCTCGTCACGACGAGCCATCCAGCCCCGTATACCCGGCGTGTTGCCGCGTTCGTGCCGTCGCAGTACGTTGCCGGCACGGCCGCCCCCTTCATCGTCGGCGCCGACGGCCCCGATCAGTTGCTGTTCACGGTCCTCAACAACCTGATCGCGCAGAAACGCGTACCGGTGATGGTTGCGGTGTCGATTGGCAACGGCAGCGGCGATGCGCAGGGCAGCCAGCGCGGGCTCGAATACGACACGATGTCGGGCCGCTACGCGGAATTCGTGGAGACGGAGGTCCTGCCGCTCGTCGAGAAACAGTGCAACGTGAAGCTCACGAAAGACCCCGACGGCCGAGCGACGATGGGGGGCAGTTCCGGCGGATCGGCAGCATTGATCATGGCGTGGTATCACCCCGAGTGGTATCACCGCGTGCTGACGTATTCAGGCACGTACGTCAATCAGCAGTGGCCGCCCGACGCCGGGACACCGCACGGCGCGTGGGAGTTTCACGAGCGCCTGATACCGAACAGCCCCGTCAAGCCGATCCGCATCTGGATGGAGGTCGGGGATCGCGATCTGCTGAACCCGAACGTCATGCGCGACAACATGCACGACTGGGTCGTCGCCAACGAGAACATGGCCCGCGTGCTCGCCGCGAAGGGATACCGCTATCAGTTCGTCTTCGCGCGCAACGCCGGACACACCGATCGCACGGTCAAGCAGCAGACGCTGCCCGAAGCGCTGGAATGGTTGTGGCGCGGGTATGCGACGAAGTAACGGGATCCGGATGCGGGATCCGGCAACGGTGCGGAACAGCGCCGATCACCAGAAGACGTTCTGGAGTCCTTTGCGGCGCCTCGGCCTGAGAATGAAATAGATGAAGAGGCCGGTGACGGTCAGCAGGACGAGCACCGCCGCCCACGCCATGGATAGGACGAGGCCGCCGTCGCCGAATGCCTCGCCGCTGTGCACCCGATTCAGGAACGGCTTGTCCTCGTACGCCTCGACCTTGATCAGCTCTCCGGTCGACGCGTTCACGACGAACTTCCGGTCCTCGCCGCCTGACGGTTTGCCGGTGACCACCGTCACGATCGGCGGCTCTCCTTTCAATGAAACGCTGACGGAATCGACGGGCGCCGATCCAACCTGCTTTGCCACGGTGGCCAGCGCGCGGGACACCGCCTGGCCCCACACCTGCGGCTTCGATGTGGTGGTTACCGGGCTGACCAGCTGTCGCGTGGCTTCGCGGCGAGCCTCGTCTTTCCCGAAGAACTCGATGCCCGAGAGGACGAGCCCGGTGACTGCGGCATAGAAGAGAAACAGCGCGGCCGGAAAACCAATCCAGCGGTGCCACTTGCGCCAGAACGCGAGGTTCATGCGGACCTCGCATTGTATCGATTCCCGATTGGGGATTGGGATTGACACCCGCGTCTGTTGCGAGCAGACTTCGCGACAACTCGTCGAGCCCAACCAGGGCGCGCAATTCCCGCAGCGCGAAAGCGTTCGCATCAGTTCGCATCTAGGAGGTGGGATGTGA
>Ga0075434_100000853_pt1 | contig 24294 bp, 17 predicted proteins | sample RhiMethybrSRZTD3_FD_75298 | JGI IMG/M metagenome (GOLD analysis project Ga0075434, IMG submission 75298) | Populus rhizosphere microbial communities from Tennessee, USA - Rhizosphere MetaG P. TD hybrid SRZTD3 | ecosystem: Host-associated > Plants > Roots > Rhizosphere > Soil | place: USA... | reverse complement strand
CAGGTCAACGGCGACTACTACTCCAGCCCCCAGAACAAGCTGCGCTACGACCTCGCCTACATGGCGAACTGGACGCCGTGGCTGGACGTCTCGGTGCTGCTGCGCACGGTGAAGATCGTGCTGACCTCGCGCGGGGTGTGATCTGCCAACGTGCAGTTATAGACAACAGCGTAAATCGTTGACCATAAGGCAAACGCGGGGCTATTGTGAGCTCGTCCCGCCAAGGGTTTTTTCGTTAGAGGTGTGTGATGAGCCGCTCCGCCCCTGATTCCAGACCGCGGTTCCCCTATGGCTGTGTCCTGGCCGCTCTTCTCGCCGCAATCATCTTGGCCTCTCCGCTGCCCCTGTGCGCCGCTTCGACGGGCACGACGGGGCTCTTCATGCCGCAGGGCAACCAGGCGGGCACGGCGAACGGGGACTACATCTCCGACACGGGCGGCCTCAACACGTTCTACCGCTACTTCATCGAGGTACCTTCCGGTCTGGGGCACCTCGTCGTCCAGGTCTTCGATCCCGACGTGGGCCGGGGAGGCGCGGCCGAAGCCGACGCCGGACGCGACCGCGACCGCAGCGGCGGCTTCACCACGACGGCGACCTACACGCTGATCCGTCCGGACGGCACGACGGCCGCCACGGTCAGCGGCTGCAACAGCACGACCTGCACCGACAACGATTGGCAGAACATCCTGGACAGCACGACCGCGCAGAACACCGCCGCCGGCCACTGGGAGCTGCGGGTGCAGATGGGAGGCGGCAACGACATCAACGCCATCGGCATCCGGGCGCACGACGGCACCGCGGGCTCGGGCGGCACGGAGCTCAACGTCTACTACGACTCGCACTCGCAGTTCGGGGTGAATCCGGGGGCGGGGTCGAGCGCGAACACCCGCACCTACGCCTACTACCCGTACATCACTTCCGGCTGCTCCGCCTCGAAGAACGACTTCGACTTCGACAGCGACGCCGCCAGCGGCAACACCTCGTCGATCTCTCTGACCAGCCGCAACGGCGCCTTCACGCAGAACTACGCGGTCGCCCAGCTCTCCGGCAACAACGCCTGGCGCCGCGACACGTTCAGCGGCTGGACGTCCGACAGCGACGCGCTCGGCTACGGCCTCTGGACCGGCGGCTTGACGATCACCACCTACACCAACGGCGGGGTGTTGAACGCCAACTACGCCAACGTGTGGTTCGGCAACTTCAACGCCGCGGCGAACCCGCCGACCGCCAATCCCACGCCCAACGCCTTCCGGGTCTATCTGCCGAACGACGCCGGCACCGCGCCCGCGAAGCCCTACCTCGAGCAGCAGGTGCGGTTCAGCGGCTGTGGCCTGAGTGGCCCCAATCCGCCGCAGGTGGGCCAGACGAGCTGCTTCACGGTCACGGTCCGGCTGGTGAACCCGGCGGTACAGGCCATCACCTTCTCCACGCCGTCGAACATCGTGACGGCCAACATCCCCGGCAGCGGCGCGGTCTATGCCGGCGGCGAGCAGCACAGCCAGGGGAGCCTGGTCAGCGCGCCGTCGGTGGGCGGCACGGGCAACATCACCTGGAACCCGGGCACGGTGGCGGCGGGAGCGACGGTGCTCTTCTCCTACCGCGTCAACGTCACGCCGACCTCGGCGGGGCAGCGCATCCCGGTCACCGCCACGCCGGCCTCCGGCAACGGCACGCGGGCGCAGTACGTGGACACCACCGGCAACACCACGCAGACGCGGGCCACCTACCTCTTCGGCCCGCTCTGCGAGTTGGCGGTGACCCAAGCCGTGCTGACCCAGGCGGTGGTCTCCTCCTTCCACGCCTCGCCGGCGGAGGGGGGCGGCGTGCTCGTCGAGTGGCAGACGGCGTCGGAGACGGGCACGGCGGGCTTCAACCTCTACCGCCGCGACCGGGCGTCGCGCCGCTGGGTGCCGGTCAACGGCAAGCTGCTGGCGGGCCTGCTGAAGGAGCAGGGCGGCACCTACCGTCTGGTGGACGAGGACGCTTCGCCCTACGAGCCTCAGGTCTACCGCTTGGAGGAGATCGAGGCGGGCGGCGGCCGGCGGACCTACGGGCCGTTCGCCGTGGCGGTGGACTGGGCGCATCCGGACCCGCGGCGCAGCGAGAAGGCCTACGAGCGGGAGGCGCACCCGGCCAACCGCCATCCGGAGATCCCGGAGCCGGCGGGCGCCAAGGCGCTCGCCCCAATCTCGGCCGCGGACAAGGGAGGCGACGGAGCTCACCTCTCGGTGCGGGAGACCGGCCTGTACTACCTCTCGACTGCGGACGTGGCGAGCTGGCTCGGCCTCACTCCCGACAAGGCCGCCAAGGCGATCGCCGAGGGCAAGCTCTCCCTGACCCGCGGCGGCCAGGACGTCGCCTGGTACCCCGACCTCCCTGCCGGGAGCACGGGCAAGGACAAGAAGGACGCGCAGGGACTTTTCTTCTATGGCGAGGCGCCCAGCGGGATCTACAGCGACGTCAACGTCTACCGGCTGCAGCGCGACAAGGGCGGCGTGCTGATGCGGACCGTGGCGGCGGCCCCGGTTCCGGCGGCGAACGGTGGCAGCTTCCCGGAGACGGCCCATAGCGAGCAGGATCTCCTGCCGGCCACCGCCATCTCTCCGGATCCCGAGTCGGACTACTGGTTCTGGGATTTCCTGCAGGGGGACGACCCCAACTTCGGCCACCGCACGTTCAGCCTGAACGCTCCCGGCTTTGCGGGCGGCGGCGGCACGCTGGGCGTATACCTCCAGGGAGCGACCGCCAGCGGCGTCACGGACGAGCACCAGGCCACGGTGGCCCTGAACGGCCAGAGCCTCGGCGAGGTCCGCTGGACGGGGATCGCGCCGGCCCAGGCGAGCTTCCCGGTGGGCGCCGGCGTCCTGCTCGAGGCCGGCAACCAGGTGGAGCTGACCGCCCACACCGGCAACGGCGCGCCGTTCAGCATCTTCTACGTGGACAGCTTCGACCTCACGTATCCGCGGGTCTTCCGCGCCGCGGGCGACGCTCTGACCTTCACCTCGGGAGGCAACCCGCAGGTGACGGTCGGCGGCTTCTCGGCGCCCGGCATCCGCCTGCTCGACGTGCTCGATCCCCTGCATCCGAGCTGGATCACGGGCGCGGCGGAGGGACCGGACACGCCTTCCGGCTACCGCCTGAGCTTCGCGCCGTCGGCGCAGGCCCGCTACCTGGCCGCGTCGCCGGCCGCGCTCAAGTCGCCGGCGGCCGCGCGCGCCTGGAGCGCGCCCGCGCTGCGCTTCGCGAGCAACCGTGCCACGTACCTGGTGGTGGTGCCCGCCGGCATGCGCGACGCCGGCGAGCGCCTGGCGAACCTGCGGCGGGCCCAGGGGCTCGACGCCATGGTGGTGGATCTCGACCAGATCATGGACGAGTTCAATGCCGGCGCCTCGAACCCGCACGCCATCCAGTCCTTCCTCGCCTACGCCTATGCCAACTGGAGCCGGCCGCCGCTGTACGTGGCCCTCGCCGGCGAGGGAACGCTCGACTATCGGAACCTCCTGGGGTTCGGGGACAACCTGCTGCCGCCGTTGATGATCCGGACGGCGACCGGCCTCTTCCCCTCGGACAACCGGCTGGGCGACGTCGACGTCGACGGTCTGCCGGAGATGGCCGTGGGCCGCATCCCGGTCCTCTCGTCGGCGGAGCTCGATGCCTATACGAACAAGATCGCCGCCTACGAAGCCTCCTCCGGGGCAAGCTGGACCGCCAACGCCGTGCTGGTGGCCGATGCGACCGACCGCAGCGCCGACTTCACGGCGGACAGCGAGCGCGTCGCCGGGCAGATCCTAAGCCCGTACACCGTGGACCGCATCTACCTTTCCTCCACCGCCTTCGCCGACGCCCGCTCGCGGCTTCTGCAGGACATCGGGACCGGCGCCTCGTTCATCAACTACGTGGGGCACGGCGCGCTCGACCGGCTGTCGGCGGGCGGCCTGCTCACCAACGCCGACGTGCCGGGCCTCGCCAATGCCGAGCGGCTGCCGGTGCTCACCGCCATGACGTGCACCATCAACCGCTTCGCCGTGCCCGGCGTTTCGGCCCTGGGCGAGCTGCTGGTGAAGAGCGCCGGCGGCGGCGCCGCGGCGGTGTGGGGACCCTCCGGGCTCTCCGCCAACGGCGAGGCGAAGCTGCTCGCGGAGCGCTTCTACCATGCGACGGGCGCGCGGCTGGGCGACCGCGTTTTGCAGGCCATCGCGGACTTCCGGACGCTCGGCGGGGATCCCTCGCTGCCGCCGGTCTACGCCGTGCTCGGCGATCCGGCGCTGCGTCTGCCGGCGCCGCCGGCGGCGCCGGGGAGCGGCGGCTCGACGGGGGAGTGAGGCCGGATCAGGACAGATCTCGCGGGAGGGAGAGATTCGCGAAGTTGAATTAGCAGAAGAGGTTACCGGTTAGACTCGCCTTGACAGCAACCCCTGATCAAGCTACTCTGATATTGGAAGCAGAAAAGCGGAATCGGCCGTCGCTGGAACCGCAGCGGGAGGAGAGACTGAAGTCTATGAAGAATCATCAGACGACCCCCGCGAATGAGCGGCGCGCTTACGAGCGGCCGCGCATCCTCTCGCGCGAGCCGTTGGAGGCGGTCGCCGCCGTCTGCGCGCCGTCGCCGCCCGCCAAGTCGAACCCCGGCCTTTGCCCGCAGGGTCCCATCTCTTCGTGATCGATCCTGGTTAAAAACACCGAAAGGATTTTCGGTTTTTCAACGCACGACGGGCAGCAGGGGCCGCCCGGCCTCTTCAGCCATTACCTGCTCCAGCAGCTCCCGGCGCTGCTCGGCCGCGGGATAGAGCGCGAGCGGGCTGCCGGCTTGAGCCGCGGCCGAGCCGGGGCAGAAGTTGAGCAGGTGGCTGCCCGAGCCCTGGGCGTCGACCATCTCCTTGACGTGCCCTGTGAGCTCCCGCACCTCCGCGAGCCCTGCCGAGCGCCGCCAGATCTCGCGGATGCTCTGCCGGTGGAGGTTGCCCACCGGCCGGCGCCACTGCACGCAGGGGTAGACGTTGCCGTAAGGGTCTATCGCGATGCCCGAGGAGCCGGCGCCGCAGTGCTTGTGGACCGGCGCGGGCATGGTGCCGTCGTCGCCGCCGCGCGCCACCTCGGCGGCCGCGCCCGCCGCCGCCCGGCCGCGCTCGAACTGCAGGCGGAAGAGCCGCAGCACGCCCTCGCGGCTGGGGGCCACCTGCAGCGGCTCGCGGTCGCCGTCGTCCCGCGGCGTCACCTCGGGATCGACCTGCAGGGGGATTCCCAGGGAGTCGGCGAGGGCGAACATCCCTTCGATCTCGCCTTCGTTCCAGGCGGTCAGGGTGCTGTTGATCTTCACCCGCAGGCCCAGCCGCCGCATCTCGGCGAGGTTGGCGAGCAGGCGGTCGAAGCTGCCCGGCACCCGCGTCTGGCGGTCGTGGGTGGCGGCGGTGGCGCCGTGCAAGCTGGTCTCGATGAGGAAGGGATCGATCTCGTCGCGGATGCGGCGGGCCAGCTCGCCGCGCAGGGCGTGGCCGTTCGACTTGATGCGCACCACGAAACCGAGCTGCCGCGCCCGGGCGCCCAGGACGAGGAAGTCCGGATGGGCGAGGGGCTCGCCGCCGGAGAGGGTGAGGTTCAGCACCTCCATCTCCTGCAGGTCCGCGAACAGGCGGAAGTACTCGTCGCGCTGCATCGGCTCGCCGCGCAGGCCGAGATCGTTGTAGCAGAAGAAGCAATCGAGGTTGCAGCGGTACGTCAGCTCGACGAGGACGGAGAACAGCAGGTTCTCCCGCCAGGCGGTGCTGATGAGCCGGGAGAGGCTCACGGCGCCACCACTTCCAGCATGCCCGCCTCCTCCAGCTCGCCGGCGAACGTCAGCACGTCGTGCGTCAACGTCTCCGGATCCGCGTCGTACTCGCTGCGGAGCGCTTCGATCCATTCGCCGACCGACCGCTCGCCGTCGGCCAGGTCGAGCACCGAGGCGCCGACCTCGTTGAGCACCAGCACCTCGGCCGCCGACTGGCGCAGCACCACGGCTTCGCCCTCGATCCGGCGGTAGCGAACGTCGGACCGCCGGCGAAAGACGGTCGAGAGGGTGATAGAGCTCATGCTGGAATGGCCCGCAGTATATCCCAGAGTCCGCCGCCCAGGGAAAACACCAGCTCGTAGGCCGGCACGGAGCGGGCCAGCCGTTCGAGCGTGCCGAGCAGAGCCTCGTGCCGCCAGGGGTCGTGATTGACGAACGGCGCGGCGGCCACGAGGCCGGCCAGGGCGGCGGCCGGCGAGATGGGACGCAGGCGGTCCTCCGTCCCCTTGACGAGCCGGAGCACGGCCTTCAGGGGGTAGCTCGGCGGCCCGCCCGGCGGCCCGCCGAGGTCGCCGGCGAAGGGCAAACGGACGAGGCGGGGAGCCCCGGCGGCGGGAAGGACGGCGTTCAAATCGTCGGAGAGCACGCTGGCTCCCCGCTCCAGGCACAGCCGGGAGCTCGTGCTCTTGCCGGCTCCGGAAGGACCCAGCAGCAGCCAGGCCGAGGTCCCGTCGCTCACTCCGGCGCTGTGGAGCACCGCGCCGCCCGCCCCGAGCAGGCGGTAGGCCGCGAGCACCCGGAAGTAGTTCTCGAAGATCGAGGCCCACTCCTCCCCGGCCGCCTCGCAGGTCCACAGTCCGCCGGTCAGGCCGGGAGCCCAGTCGAGCCGCGCCATGAGCCGCATGCCGGCGAGGAGCACGCTGGAGCGGGAGTGCTCCATGTCCAGCATGTACTCCCAGCCGCGCACGTCACGCTCGAGGAAGTCCGCGGCCGGCGCGCGGAAGACCTGGATGGCGACCGCCGCCGCCGTCCCCGCCGCGCGGCACAGCCCATCGAACTTGCGGCGCACCGCCTCCTCCTGGGCGGCGGCGAGCCCCGCGACCCGGTAGGGTCCGCCGGCCACGTCGAGGACGAGGCTCCGCTCGCCCCAAGGCTCGCCGCCGCGGCGGCCGGGGAACAGGTCGGGAAAGCGCAGGAAGCCGTCGCCGAAGCTCATCGGCGGACCCGTCGGCGCCATACGAGACCGAGGAAGCGCAGGACCGCGCGGGCGCGCGCGGCGAGGGCCGGCCGCGCCGTCTCGACGCGTCCGAGCACGGCGGCTGGCGGCACGGGAGCGTCGTGCACGGTGCAGGCGTCGCCGCGGGTGACGAAGGCGAGGCCGCCGGCGTGCGGCCGGTAGCCGAGGAGCCGGTGCGCCAGCAGGCGGCCGTCCGCGGCGCGGAAGACCACCACGTCGCCCGGCCAGTAGGCGCGGGCGGCGGCGACGCGGACCCGTTCGCCGTCGGCGAGCAGCGGCGCCATGCAGCCGCCGACCACGCGCACCTCGACGGGGCCTTCCTGCGCCATCCGCCGCAGGGCCTCGAAAACCCGCGGCTCGCCGGCGCCGGTGGGCTCGCCGGAGATCACCGCGCCTCCGGCGGCAGCTCGGCGGCGAGGCTCGGATCCAGCCGGGTGCCCAAAGAGAAGTTGGCCAGGGCCTCCTGCTTCCGGCCGGCTTGCCACTGCGCCCGCCCGAGGCCGATGTAGGCGGTCGGTTGGGGCTCGAGCTCCAGCGCCTTGAGATAAAACCGCTCGGCTTCGTCCGGGCGGTCCAGAAAGAAGAGATATTGCCCGCCCTGGGAGACGGGGATGCCCACTTCGCCGGGGTCGAGCGCGGCCGCCCGGCGCAGGGCCTCGAGGTTTCTCGCCACGATCCAGGTGGGGTGCTGGTTCATGCCGTACATGGCCATGCTGACTTTGTCGACCGTGCCCAGCAGCCGGCTCGCCGCGGCCAGCTTGCGCCAGCGCAGGGTCTGACCGATCAGACCCAGGGCGAGGACCACGGTGAGGAGGATGGCCAGCGCCGGTCCCGGGATCCCGCCTTCCCGGACCTCGGGGTCCCCGGCGGGCCGGCCGGCCACCCAGCTCAGGAAGAGCACCGCCGGATATGCCACGAGAGCCACATGGAACGGGAAATCGACGAGGGCGAGCACGACGAGCGCCGCCGTCCCCGCCCACGCCATGGCGCGTTCCTCTCCCTCCCGGGCGCGCAAGGCGCCGAAGAGCACCCAGAGGCCCCAGGCGGCGGCGATCAGGCCCGGCAGTCCCCACTCGGCGGCCAGAGTCAGGAACTCGTTGTGGGCATTGGAGAACACGGCCAGCGTGGAAACCGGAAAGAACTGGACGCCGCGGCCGAGCAGCGCGAGCTTGGCGGGCACGAATTCCGGCAGGTAGCCGCCATGACCGACTCCGGCGAGCGGATGCCGCTCGAACATCCACACCGCCGCGCGCCAGCCGTCGAGCCGGCCCGAGAGCAGCCAGTTGAGGTTCTGCTCGGACGCGGCCTGCGCCTTCTCCACCACGCGATGGCGCAGCGGCGGCACCACGGCGATCACCAGGGCCGCCGCCAGGATGCCGCCGGCCAGGAGGGCCGCGGCGCGGCGGCGCGGCAGCAGCGCGCTCCACAGCAGGACGCTGCCGAGGAGCAACGCGGCCATGGCGGCGATCGTCTGGCTGATCAGCAGGCCGTAGACCGAGACCGCCAGCGCCGCCGCCGTGCCCCACACCGCGGGCCGGTTCCAGGTCTCGCCGTCTTGCAGCCGCCGGCGGAGCGACGCCTGGGCGATGAGCGAGGGGAGCACCAGGTAGGCTCCGAGATCGCCCGGATTGCCGGCCAGCGAGGTGACGGCCAGGCGCGAGCCGGCCGCCAGGCTGAGGAACTCCAGGGGCCGCCATAGGCCGTGGAACTGCAGGATTCCGAGGACGCCGAGGGCCGCAGCCGGCCAGAGCAGACCGCGCAGCAGGCGCTCCAGCCGGGCGCCCGGCAGGCCGGCGCTCCAGCCGACGAAAGCGGCGGCGCCAATCCAGAAGTCGATCAAGGCTTCGCGGGCGTGCAGCGGGTGGCGAGTGAAAGCGAGCCCCGCCGTCGCCACCAGGAGCGCCGGCAGCACACAGCGCAAGGCCGGCAGCCGCCGGAGCTCCGCGAGCCGCACCCGCGGTACCCGTTGCAGCCCCCAGGCGAGGCAGAGGAGCGAGGCCAGGGCCAGCCACTCGCTCGCCAGCAGCTTCGGCTGGCGGAAGCTCTCCTTCGCCACCGGCGCCAGCAGGAACGGCGGCACCAGCACCAGGAGCCAGAGAAAGAACGTCGCCAGCCGCAGATCGAGGGGCACGGCCGGCGCGGCGCTCTTGCGGGTCTTGGAGGGGGCCGCGGACGGCCGGCGGGGCTTGCCGCGGGTGGGTTTCACGGCGGAGGAGTATACCTACCTCTCCACCCTCATCCACTTCACTCCATAGCGCCCTAGCCGCAACAGCAGGTCGAACGGTCTGGCGAGGCGGCGCCCGAGGTAGCCGAGACGGCTTCCCGGCGGTCCGTAGATGGCGTCGATCTGGGCGTCGGAAAGGAAGACGGTGCCGAGCACGGTGCGGGCGAGGCGCACGGCGTGCGGCCGGTCGCTCGGCTGAGAACGGAAGAGGCCGAGGCGCAACGCCCGCTCGTACGCCTGATCGAGCCGGCCGGCGAGCACGTGCCGGAGCAGCGTCTCCTCCGGAGCGTTCCAGCCGCCGGCGGGATCCTCCCCCGCCGCGAGACGCGAGCAGAGCCGGCGGAGCGCCGCCACTTCCTCGGCGGAGACGTCCCGGCCCACCCACGCGGCGGCGCGGCCGGTGAGCGGCCCGAGGTCGATCAGGTCCGCCACCATCTTGAGCAGGGGGTAGGAGGATGGCCAGAAACCGTGCTGCCCGACCCCGTGCACTACGGCGTGCGCGGCCTGGACTTCCAGCGCCGGCGCCGAGCAGCGGCCCGGGAAGTCCGGCAAGGGGACGAGCAATCCCGCGCCGTCGAGTGCCTCCCAAGTGGCCGAGGGACCTCCCGTGAGGCGAAGACCCAGCAGCAGACGATGGAGCTCCACAGCGCCGCCTTCCGGGTCCGCGAGCGCCGGAAGCTGGTGCTCGGGCGCGGGAAGCTCCGAAGCGCGGTAGCCCGCCGCTACCAGCGCCCGCCACAACTCGCCGGCCTGATCCTTCGGCACCAGCGCATCCACGTCGCACGCCTCCCGGCTCCCGGGCGCGAGGCGTCCCGTCCCCTCCAGGGCCGCGAACTTCAGAAACGCGACGGGCACACCGAGAGGCGCCGCTTTCTCAGCGATGCGGCGGGCCGCCGCCATGAGCCGCAAGCCCACGGCGGCGGCGGACGCACGGTCGCGCGCGAAGCCGTCCGCGGTCTCGCGCCCCAGCTCCAAGGCAAGCCGTTCCCGGCCGTGCCGCGCCGCGATCCGTGCCGAGACCTCGAACCGCCGCGCCAGCGCCAACGCCGCGGCCCCTTCGACGGCGTCAGCGAACGGAGCTTCCACGGGGCCGAAAGCGCGCAGCAGCATCCAGCGGACCTCGGGCGCCAACGTCAGGCGCGGCGGACGGAAGCGGAGGGGCATGGGGGAAGGATACAAGACCATCTGGTACCATCCCCGCCGGAGGAGGAACATTCGTGGACTGTTCCCCTGGCTGTTCACCAGCATGAGCCGGCTACGCCGCCTTTCGCCGCCTGACCTCTGGGCGTTCGTCCGGGCCTGGATCGTCCTCCTCCTCGCCGATCTGGGACTGCGCCTGCTGCCCTACTCGCGGGCGGAGCGCCTGCTCGCTCTAGCGCGGCGGGAGAGGAAGGGGAGCGAGGAAGTGGTGGCGCGGCTCGCCTGGGCGACGACGGCGGCGGCGCGCCACCATCTCTACGGCATGCGTTGTCTGCCGCGGGCTCTCTGCCTGCGCTGGCTTCTCGGCCGGCACGGCATCGAGGCGGACCTGCGCATCGGGGTGGCCCGCCAGGCCGCAGGGCTCGACGCCCACGCCTGGGTGGAGTGGCGGGGACGGCCGGTGGGAGAAGATCACGGAGTGGCGGAGCGCTTCGCGCCCATGGAGCCGCTGTAGGGGACGCAACGGCCAGTCCGGGGCCTGCGGACCAGCCGTTCGCTTTCTGCCACGGCACCGAAGGGGGGACGGTGCCGATCAGGTTCACGCCCGCCAGGGCTATCGCGATTCTGCAAGGTTTTCAGGGGGCGGCTCAGGGACGGCACTGACCAGACCCCGCCGCATCAGCTCGGCAATCAAATCTTCCAAGTCGTGCCAGGCCTGGTCGGTTGAAACGTCGTACTCTTCCACCAACCGGTCCTGGATCTCCCCCAGACGGCCGTGCGCCGGGATGAGCTGCCAGATCCGGCATCCGAGCTCGTTCAAGCCGAAATACTGGCCGCTCTGGAGATCGAGCAGCACGGCCTCGTCGTCGAGAATCTTGAACAGCACCTTCGGGCTCAGCCGGATGGTGGTATCGGCCCGCAACGACGAGGGCTGCGCCATCAGCGGTCCTCCAGGTCGTTCAGGATCGCCTCCCGCACGCGGGGCAGATGCTCGAGACCGCTGGGATAGATCAGACGCTTGACCGGCACCGCGAGTGCCAGGCGCGCGAAGAGGTCGAGACGCCGCGGTTGCCAGCCGGCGGCCTCGACGAGGGACGCGACGAACGAGTGGCGGACGAACTCGATGACCGCGTCGCGCGGGCAGAGCGCTTCAATCTCCACCCACGTGTCGCGATCGCCAGGTGGCCGCCGCACCGGCAGGTAGAAAGCGGTCAGCGGCCGCTCCGCGCCGTCGAAGGTGCCGAACGCCCCGTTGCCGACGGGCACGCGGACCTTGGAGGCGTCACGGTGTACCCGCGGGAAGCCCGCCGCCGGTCCGCAGAAGTGTTCCGCTTCCGTGGGCCACAGACGCATCTGGGCGTAGCCGTGACGGCCGGCGAAGCCCTGCGGGCTCGGCTCGACCGCGAGGACGTCGTCGGTGAGCAACGGGCAGCCTCCCTGCATCATCGCCGCAGCCAGCGAGCTCTTGCCGCCGCCGTTGTAGGAGAGAAACCCCACGGTGCGGCCGTCCGCCACCACGGCCGAAGCATGGAGGCTGGGCACGCCGGTGCGCTCCAACCAGCAGGACAACACTGTCCCCAGCAAGTGGATCTCGACCATCTCGGGGTCGTCGGGGTTGGCGGATTGACAGACGATCCGGTCAGTGCCGAGGTAGAAGTCGCCGACGTCGGGGAAGCGCAATAGATCGAGCTCGCCGCGACGGTAGAAAGAACAGTTGCTCTTCCCCTGCGCGTTGCGGAAGCGGCTGACGTAGACCGGAGGGGGAAAGTCACCCGAGATCGGTGGCGCGCCAGCGCAGGTGAAGGTCAGGTCAGGCTGGCCGGGGCCCGGAGGCAAACGGCTGGTGAAGGGAAAGTCACTCGCTACCATGAGCCCGTAGAGGTTGTAGGTCCTCCAGACAGCCGATCCGGTCGATTCATCGAACAGAGGCTCCTCGCTCACGAGAAGTACCGCCGCAGCCAGGCCTCGAGGGTGATGCTGTGCCAGAAAAGGCTGCTCCTATTGCGCTCCGCGAGGTAGTCGGTGTAGGCCGCGCGCAGGCGGCGCTCGTCAACGAAGCCCATTGCTGCCGCGCGCATGTCGGTCATCAGTGCCCAGACCTTGGCTCGCTCGCGCTCGCGCAGGCCGCGTCGGGCGATGCCGTCCGGGTAGGTCTTGCCCCATCGGTCGAGCACCGCCTCGGGCAGGTGGCCGCGCATCGCGTTGCGCAGGATCACCTTCCGCTTGCCGGCCGCAAAGGTCTGCGCCGTCGGGAGGGCGGCGGCGAAATCGAACATCCGGTGGTCGAGCAGCGGGTGACGGAAGTCGATACCGTGCCGTGCCGCCTGTCTGGTCAGCAGGGAGGCGATGGCGGGGAGCGCCGGGGCGCGGAGCAGCCGGAGCCGCTCTCGCCGTCCCGGCAAGAGCCGCCGCGGTAGCTTCTGCGGCATGGGCGATACCAGTTGCCGCAACCCTTCACCCAGCCAGGGTAGGGGCTGGGTCCGGTCACGTTCCCATCCTGGAAGATACGCGTTGGCGATGGGGGCGAGCGCCATCCACCACACGATCCCGGCAGCGCTCAACTCCGAGTGCCGCCGCTGCGCTCTGATCTCCGCGAAGAGTTTGTGCCAGCGGCCGGTCAGAAGCAGGTCAGGATAGGAGAAGACATCGCCCCCAAAGAGGTGGTCGCCGCTCAGACCGGAGAAGAGCACCCGGACCTCTTGCGCGCGCGCGGCCTCGAAGGTCGCGTCCCAGAGGTCGGTGTAGAAGTTGAAAAGCGGCGTGGCCGGGTCGGGCCGAATACCTGGCTCCGTGCGCAGGGGCCAATGGCGGTCGGCAGCGAGGGTCGCGGCGCGGCAGCCGAGCTGCCGGCAGACCGCTGCGATCGGCTCGCTCTCGTCGGCTTCGGGCAACTCCGGTGCGGTCCACGAGAAGGCGGTGAGACGAGCGGACGACGCTTCGCGGACCGCCGCCGCCACGCTGGTGGAGTCCAGGCCGCCACTCAGCGTTACTCCCAACTCATCGTGCGGCGCATACTCGGCGACGATCGGTAGAAACCGATCCCAGAAAGCTCGCCCATAGGAGTCGTCGTCGGCAAGTCGCAGGAGAGGCCGGGGCTCGGGCCGCCAGTAGGTCGCGGTTTCGATCCGCTCGCGCGTGGCGGTGAGGAGGCCCCCGGGCTCCACGACGGAGATCTCCTGATAGAAGGTCTCTCCAAGTGCCGGGATTCTCCCATGGAGGTGCGCCAGCACGGCGCGTGAATTGATTACCGGCGAGGGAAAGTTGTCGAGAAGCGGCTCGATGCCGCCGGCCAACAGGATGTCGCCTGCAGATCCGCGATAGAATATTTGGTGAATTCCCAAGCGGTCGCGGACCGCGATCAAACGCTGCCCGCCGCCGTCCCACAACATCCAGGCGAAGGGGCCGGCGATGAGGTGCGGAGCTTCGCTTCCATGCCGTTCGTAGAGAGCTGTGGCCAGCTCGAGGTCGGAACTCCCCTCGCGCGTACCCGTCCGCTCCACGATCTCCTGCCGGTTGGCGATGAACCCGGAGGACCAGAGGCCCTGGATGCCCGCAGACGCCGCGGCGGCGCGATCCCAAAAGATCGGCTCTGCGGGAGAAGTGGATACCCTAAGGCGGGCGCTCGGCGGCATCAGGTCCGACCGAAGATAGGTGATTGGGTGTCAGGACGTTTGCCGGCTGCCGATCACCCCGTCGAACGAATCGTTGCCGACGGCGCCCGTCAGCTCCGCAAGGCTGCCATAGACCGTCAGAACCGGCGGCTGATAGTTCTTGCGTGGTTTTTCGTTGGTCCTAGAACGGTCCGCAGATCTATAACTGATGCGGATATGACGATCGGCAAGTGAATTCATAACAAGTCTCGTTAGATAATATCAAGTTGGAAGCTCGCCAGCAACCAGCTTTCGGCGGTGAGCACTTCCCACAATCGCGGCGGAACGGTTTGCCGTGCCACGCTGTCGTGATAAGCGGCGAGCAGCCGCTGTCCGTCGATCAGTCCAATCTTCGCAAGACGCGGCGACGAGAGGAGCCGCTCTACAGTTTGCTGGGCGCCGCCAAGCAATCCGCGAGCCCAAAGGCCCGAGCGGCTGCGGCCCTTGTCTACTGGAGGCTGCAAGATGGTTGTGGGCAGGCTTCCCGCCATCGCCGCCCGCACCAGCCGCTTGCCCGGGGGCACCGTGTCGAGGGCCCGTTCGGGCAAGGCGAGCACCAATGAGCCGAGGTCAGGATCGTGCCATGGGGCTGCGATGCGAACCGCGCAGCGATGGTGCAGGCGATCGAAGCGCTCGAGCGCAGCGGCATTCGCCGGGCTTGCCAGCGCGAAGCGGCGGAAGCGATCGGAGTCCGATAACGTTCGCCACGAGATCCTGGAACGATCGACACCTACCTCTTTCGCCTGGCGCTGCGCCTGCGGCGTCAACCAGTTGGGCCAGCGCGGCGGCCGCGCCAGAAGCCGCAGCTCCCGCCGGAGGCCGGCGTGACGCAGGCCGGCCAGATGCCACCGGTGCCGGAGCGCCCCGAATCGGCCACGCAACAGAAGCGCCAGCTCCGGAACCAACCACCCGGCCACCGGATCACCGCCGATGCCGTTCATCAAGACGGTGACTCCCTGCTGTCGAGCGGCCTCGAGCGTCGCCAGCAACAGGTCGGGAAAGGCGTTGGTTTCAGGGGCGTTGGGATCGGCATAGGCTTCGGGATAGCGGCTGAAAGGCCAGAGCGCGTCCGCCTCCACCGGGTGCTCCACAACGTTGGGGCGGCTGCGGATGAAAGCCCGACTCAGCGGCGTCTCGTCGATCCCGTCGCCACGTTGCGAGGTCCAGGTAAAGGCCCAGAGGCGCCGGCTCCGTCCCTCCAGCGTGCCGGCGGCCAGCGCGGCGACGCTCGAGGAGTCCAACCCGCCGCTCAGCAACACGCCCGTTTCACCCTGTGGCGCGAGCCTTCGGTCGACCGCTTCCTGCAGACGGCGAGCCAGCTCCGCTGCGGCATCCGGGCCGTCCCACGGCTCGGGCGTCACGGATGTCCAGTCCCAGTAACACTCCGTGGCCACTCGGTCGGCGGTCAGACGGACTTGGTGCCCCTCAGGCACTCTGTGGACGCCTTCGAAGTAGCTCCAGGTGGGCTCGGCCTGCGCGCCGAGCAGGTAGGCGAGGAGCCGCGGCCGGCTCGGTTCATTAGCGATTCGGCCAGAGGCGACCAACATGGCTGGTTCGGAAGCAAACAGGAGGCTGAGGTCTGTGCGGCACCAGTAAAGCCCCCGCTCGCCGGCCCGGTCGCGCAGGAGGACGAGCTCGCGGGTGTCCGGATCCCAGACGGCGGCGGTCACAGCTCCTTCGAGGTGGCGGTGCCACTCCAGTCCCCAGCGTCTGTAGGCCGCCCACAAGATATCCTCGTCGGTCTCCAACTCGGCCGTGGCGGGGTCGTGCTCCGCCAAGCGGCGGAGCAGCTTGGGCCGGTTGTCGAGCCTGGCGTCCGCAATGACCCGAATGGGCTTCGCGGCCGTGAGAGCACCGGGTCTGAAGAGGGAGATGCCCGCAGGCTGGAGCCAGGCCGCTCCGAGCTCGCCGCTGGACCGAATCTCTACGGCCGAGTCGGAATGGAGGGTCAGCGGCAGCATCATCCGCCTCAGCAGTGCCGGCTCGACAGGTGCCCCGTCGAAGCTCACGATGCCACAGAAGGGACTCATGCTGGTCCTACGGCAAAGAGGATCAAGCGGGCTCGGACCAGGCTCGGGGATTCCGAGCCCAGTCCGATTCGCGGTAGCGATCAGTTCCGATGCGGCGCGCACAACCTGCCGTTGTTGTAGTCGTCGAGCTTGATGTGCAGCGGTCCGCCCGTCGCCCAGGCGCTGCTGCTGCCGGAGATTCCGCTGCCCACCGGGTATGTCGTCAGCCAGGCGTCCGCGGCGGCGATCGTGCTGGAGATACAGCTCGAAGCGTTGCCGATCAGCACGTTGAGCTTCGCGGCGACGAGTTGCTTGAACATGTCGTACGTCTTGTCGCCCCTGCCCGGTGTCCCCATGATACTGATGGCCTGCGCCTTGGTGTAGGTCTTGCCGCCGACGGTGATCGTCTGCACGGGCCAAGCCTCCGGGTGGTTCTTCCAGTAACCGAGGGTGCCGGTGCCCGGCTGCTGCACGCTGCTGCGATAGCCGAAGTCCACGTCGTTGCGGCTGGCGCTGAGGCTGAACGTCGCCTGATGGGGGGTGCCGGTGCCGTCGAGGTCGTAGGTCGGGACGAAGCCCGCGGGCAGGGTGGCGCTGACGATGCGGACGGTGTAGGTGCCGGACGCGAGGTTGGTGAAGAGATAGTTGCCGTCGCCACTCGTCGTCTGCGTGGCGATGACGACGTTCAAGCTGTTGAGCAGTTGCACGGTGATGCTGTTGAGGCCGGCTTCGCCGGAGTCCTGGACGCCGTCGCCGTCGGCGTCGTTCCACACCCGGTCGCCGACGGAGAGCGTCGGCGGATTGCGGTAACCGAAATTGACGTCGGTGCGGTTCTGGCCGGCACCGAGCGTGAAGGTCGCGATGTGCGGCGTGCCGGTGCCGTCGAGATCGTAGGTCGGCACGAAGCCCGCGGGCAGGGTGCTGCTGACGACGCGGACGCTGTACGTGCCCGCCGTCAGATTGGTAAAGGAGTAATTGCCGTCGCCGCTCGTCGTCTGGGTGGCTACGACATCGCCGTCGCCGTCCAGCAGCTCGACGGTGACGCCGTTGAGACCCGCTTCACCGCCATCTTGCACGCCATCGCCGTCGACATCGTTCCACACGCGGTTGCCGACCGAAGCAGTGCCGCGGTAGCCGAAGTCCACGTCCGCCCGAAGGGCGCCCGGGGCGAGGCTCACCATGGCGATGTTGGGCGTGCCGGTGCCATCGAAGTCGAAGCTCGGAGCCAGGCCGGCCGGCAGCGTGCTGCTGACGATACGGACGCTATAGGTGCCCGGCGCAAGGTTGGTGAAGTTGTAGTTGCCGTCGCCGCTCGTCACCTGCGTGGCGACGACGTTGCCGCCGCTGTCGAGCAGCTCGACGGTGACGCCGTTGATTCCCGGCTCGCCGCCGTCCTGGGCGCCGTCGGCGTCGGTGTCCTGCCACACACGGTCGCCGATCGAGCCAGTGCCGCGATAACCGAAGTCGTAGATCGACACGTTGTCGTTGGTCACCGTGTGGGTCTGGCTCTGCCCGCCGGTGGTCGAGGCCAAACCTTGCAGAGCGCCGCCCGGCTGGAAGTTCTCGGGAGCGATCTGGAGGAGGTAATCTCCCGGCGCGTTGACGCCGTGACAGTACAAACCCTGGGTGCCGAGCCCGGTGTTGTGGACCGTGCAGGCAGCCCAGTTCGGCTGCCCGGTATCGCCCGTGACCACGGTGTCCACGACCGACAGATCGGAATTCAGCAGATTCACCTTGACGCCGGCAATGCCGGGCTCGCCCGAGTCCTGGACGCCGTTGCCGTTCTTGTCCAGCCAGACGGTGTCGCCCAGCAGATAGACGGAGAGGTCCACGCAAGCGGGCCCCTGGTTGCGCGTGGCGCAGGCGTTGGCGAAGAAGAAGTTCAGGTTCGACAAGTCGAGGCCGATCACCCGCAAGTGCCAAGCGCCTGACGGCAGCATATTGGTGCTGGCGACGTAATCCGAGTCGCTGGGGTTGACCGCCAGGGGCGTGGCGATCCGGAACTGCTCCCACTCAAGGCTGCCCGAAGGATTGTCGTTGCGATAGGTAGTGCCGTTGGGATCCGTGACCTCATAGCGGACGCAGCCGATGCGGCCGGGCACTTCCTGGCCGGAGGAAGTAAGGTCTCCGCGCCGGAAGACGTCGAAGTTCGAGTCGTCCGCTGGCGAGCCGGGACTGTTGATCCCCTCCGGATTCGCGCCGACGGTGGAGAAGGGAAAGCCCGCATAGAGGGGACTGGTGTCCGGATCGTCCGTGTCGACGCAAGGGTTCAACACGGTTCCCGAGGGCAGGCCCACGAGGCTGCTCGTGCCGAAGTCGAAGTCGCCGTCGTAGAGCCGCAGGTCGGTCTCGCCGCCGTGGAGCTTGAAGAAGAAATCGAACGTGCCGTTATAGGTGCTCGGAGCATGGACGAAATCGTTGCCCGGAGGCGGAAAGGTGCCGGGGTAGACGATCGGACCGTCGTTGGCGAACTGGCGGAGAGCCGCCACCAGGCCGAAGCGCGGCACCTGGAACGACATCGGGTTGGTGGCCGCGATCTTGATGTTGGCCTCCGTCACTTCCAAGGGAGCGCAGACGCCGTCCAGGGCGATGGTCAGGAGGTAGAAGTAGTTGCCGCTGGCCCCCTGGGCGCCGGGGGAGGTGGAGACGGTGACGCCCCACCAGTCGTTGTCCGGCATGTTGGCGGCAGTGGCCGTCCACAGGGGGCCGCTCGTGGGGTTCGCGGCGTTGCCGGTCCAAGTGCCGATGAGGTTCGCCGGCACAGGAGTGCCGGTACGGAGCGGATCGGCGTAGAGGCTGTAGATGAGCTGCCGCGTGCCGACGTCCCAGTGCTGCCGGTTCAGGCTATCGACCCCGCCCGTGTCGCCGTCGAAGATGCTGACGGTGAAGTTCGGCTGGCCGGCGGGGATGGCCAGGGCCATCGAGACGCCTTGCTCGAAGGTGGCGATGCCGGCGCAGCCGAAGCCCATGAAGCGGGCGTCAGTGGCGTTAGCGGTGGGGAACGCGGCGAAAGGTCCGGGCCCGATCTGGGCCGTCGCCGCCACGGTCAACAGGAAGGCGCCCAAAGCGCCGACTTTCCATCGTAAGGCAATCATGGGAAGGCCTCCTCTCATCCCTCCCTCCCCCCTGGGGAGAGGACCGAAGCTATCGGAATGGCCCGATCGTAAAGCGCGAGCGTCAGGAGACTGTCAGAAAGCGCTTGCTCAAGCGTTCTGATCTAATTCAGCCCCGAATTCGCCCGCTGGCGCTTCCCTCGACTCGGGCCGCAGGTGCCGGAGCATCAGCTCTCCGACCCCGCGTGGATCCTTCAGGTAGTGCTCCTCTCCGGTCCGCAGGTCCCGCATGTAACACCGGTAGACCGGATCTTCCTGCGCTGCTTCCCTCGGTTCTTCCCAGCATCGCACCAGCCAGGACATCACGGGCTCCCCCTCTGGCCTCGCAACTCGCAGGCCATGACGCCGTTTCATTGCGGGAAGTTTCCCGCTTCAGCGTCAGGCGAGCGTCAGGAGCTGCGCAACGCCCTTTCCTATGATGTGCCGGTCCAAGGATGAGCAGATCCTCCCTGAGGGATTTTCCCCGTCGGCACTAAGGAGTTTCCCGGCTACGCGGCGCCCCCGGCATCGACGATACTCGAAGGGGCCCTGGCATAAAATGGGTTTCCATCCGACGACCTCGAGGCTGCGTATTCGTACTGAGGGGTCCAGCTTTGACGAAAAGCGGCTCACCGGCAGGTCGATGGGCTTGAGCAAGATCCGCGTACGCCTTCTCGGCGGCTTCGAGGCGTGGTCCGGGGACCGCCAGGTCGGAGGCTTCGAATCGCAGAAGGTCCGCGCCCTGATGGCGTACCTGGTGTGCCACCGGCGGCGGGCTTTCAGCCGGGACCACCTGGCGGGTCTGCTCTGGCCTGAGAGCGATCCCGAGGCCGCCCGCCACGCCTTGCGCCAGGCGGTGTACAACCTGCGCTCCAAGTTTGCCGAGGGCGGCTCCGCGCTGGTGGTCAGCAATCATCTGGAGATCGGGCTCGATCCCGAAGCCGACCTCTGGCTCGACGTGGAGGAGTTCGAGAGCGCCTTGAGCCGGGGTACCGAGCGCGAGGCCATCGACTCCCACCACCTCTCCACCGCCGCCCAGCTCTACCGGGGGGAGTTCCTAGCGGGCTTCTTCGTCCGCGACAGCCCGGAGTTCGAAGAGTGGCTGGTCGGCGAGCAGGTGCGCCTGCGCGAGGCGGCGGTGGAGGTGCTGCGCAAGCTCATCGAGAGCTATCAGCGGCGCGGCGAGTACCGCTTCGGGGTCCACTATGCCCGCCGGCTGGTGGCGATCGAACCGCTTTCCGAGGAGGCCCATCGCGAGCTGATGCGCCTCTGCGCCCTCGCCGGCCAGCGCAGCCGGGCGCTCGCCCAGTACGAAAAGCTGCTGAACCTGCTGCAGGACGAGCTCGGCGTGGAGCCGCTGGCGGAGACCCGAGCCCTCTATGAATCGATCCTGGCCGAGGCGGTGGAAGGAGAGGCCACCGCGCGGGATACCGGGCCCATCGGGCCGCTGATTCCCCTGGTGGGCCGGCAGGAAACCTGGGCGCTGCTGCAGGAGGACTGGCTGCGGGTGATCGAAGCCCAGGTACACCTCACCCTGGTGAGCGGCGAGGACGGCATCGGCAAGACCCGGCTGATCAAGTCCTTCTTGGACGCCACCACCTCCAAGCGGCGGACGACGGTGCTCAAGGGCCGCGGCTACGAGCTGTCCCCGCTGGTGCCCTACCAGCCGTTCGTCGAAGTGCTGCGCAGCGCCCTGGCGGAGGAGGCCGAGACCGCCGAGCAGGCCCTCGCCGGCATCCCCGGGGAGATCCTGGAGGACGTGGTGCGCCTGGTGCCGGAGCTGCGCGACCTGCGGCCGGACCTGCCCTCTCCCCGGCCGCTCGACAGCCCCGAAGCCCGCGGGCGCCTCTTCAGCTCGGTGTGCCGCTTCCTCGCGGAGCTATGTCAGGACGGTGATCCGCTCATCCTCTTTCTCGACGACCTCCATCTGGCGGACCGGGACACGTTCGGTTTGCTGGCCTTCCTGGAAGCCCATCTGGAGGGCCCGATCTGGCTCGTGGCGACCGCGGCCACGGGCCTCAACCGGGACCACCCCTTGAATCAGCTCTTCCGGAGCAGTGAGAAGAATGGCAGGGCTACGCTTCTGCGGCTCGAGCGCCTGGAGGCCTCCGACCTGGAGGAGGTCGCCGCGGTCCTGGTGGGGGAAGCCCAGGCCGCCGAGCTGACCGGCTTCCTGGCGGAGCACAGCGCGGGGCTGCCGCTCGCCATGGCCGAGGCCATCAACCTGCTGTGGGACGAGGGCGTGTTGGCGGCGGGAGAGGCTGGGCGCTGGAGCCTGAAGCATTCTCTGGCCGGGAGCGGTCTTCCCCCGGCGGATTTCGAAGAGATGATCCGGCTCCGCATCCGCCGGCTGCCCAACTCGACCCGGCGCCTCGCCGCGCTGGCGGCCGTCATGGGGCATTGCTTCGAGGTCCACCTCCTTCAGGAGGCGGCGGACGAGCACGCCGTCGTGGTCGAGGTCGGGCTGGAACTGCTCCTCGAACGGTGGCTGATCCGCCAGTTCGCCCATTCCTGGACCAGCACCCGCCGGGAGCGGGACATCGTCCTGTGGGCTCGGGGCGCGCGGCGGGGGAGCTTCGAGTTCGCCCACAAGCGCATCCGCAGCGCCCTCTGCGGCGAGCTCAACCCGTTGCGCCGCCAGGCTATGCACGGCCAGGTGGCGGCAGCTCTCGAACGCCTGCGGGGGGGCCGGAACTGCGAGGCCCTGGCCTATCACCGGGTGGCCGCCGGCGAGTGGGAACAAGCTCTCGCCCCTCTGGAGGAGGCCATGGAGCGGGCGCTCTCGGTGCTGGCGGAGGAGACCGCCCGGCATTACTGCGAACAGATCACCCAGGTGCTGGACCGGCTGATGGCCGCGGCCCGCAACGACGCTAAGGCGGAGAGGTGGCGCGGCGAGCGGGAGCGGATGCAGGAGGTCATGGAGCGGATGGCCGGCCCGTCAGGGTGAAGGTGACGTCGGCACGTTGACCGCCTTCCACTGCTGCCTTGAGCTTACGAACCGAAGGGCATGGGAAAAGGTTACCCCGGTCCCATCTGATACCATCGCCGCCCCGGGGGCCGGAGGAGAACCGTTCGTGGACTTTTCCCTGACCGAGGAGCAGCGCGCCATTCAGGAGACCGCGCGGGAGTTCGCCCGCCGCGAGGTCGATCCCATCGTCGAGGAGACCGACGAGAGCCAGAAGTTCCCGCGCGAGGTGATGGCGAAGGCGGGCGAGCTGGGCTTTCTCGGCGTCATCTTCCCCGAGGAGTACGGCGGCGCGGGGTTCGGCTACGTCGAATACGTGATCGTCATCACGGAGCTGTCGCGGATCGATCCCTCGGTGGGCATCAGCGTCGCCGCCCACAACTCGCTGTGCACGAACCACATCTACAAGTTCGGCAACGAAGAGCAGCGGCGGCGCTGGGTGGTGCCGCTGGCCAAGGGGGAGAAGATCGGCGCCTGGAGCCTGACCGAGCCCGGAGCCGGCTCGGACGCCGCCGGCACCCGCACCCGCGCCGAGCGGGTGGACGGCGGCTGGATCTTGAACGGCGCCAAGACCTTCACCACCCACGGCAGCGTCGGCGACGTCTGCGTCGTCTTCGCGGTGACGGAGGCGAACGGCCCTCGCGGCCACAACATCTCGGCCTTCGCACTAGATAAGGGAATGAAGGGATTCCGGCCGGGCAAGAAGGAGAACAAGCTCGGCATCCGCGCCTCGGATACCTCCGAGGTGGTGATGGAGGATTGCTTCGTCTCCGACGACCGGCTGCTGGGCAAGGAAGGGGAGGGTTTCATCCAGGCCCTGCAGGTGCTCGACGGCGGCCGCATCTCGATCGCCGCCCTGGGGCTCGGCACGGCGCTCGGCGCCTTCGACACGGCGGTGGCCTATTCCAAGGAGCGCGAGCAGTTCGGCAAGCCCATCGCGCAGTTCCAGGCGGTGCAGTTCGCACTGGCGGAGATGGCGGTGCGCAACGCCGCGGCCGAGGCCCTGACCTTCGCCGCCGCCGAGGCGATGGACCGCGGCGAGAGGGTGACGCGGCTGGCCTCCGAGGCCAAGCTCTACGCCGGCGAGGCCGCAGTCTTCTGCTCCGAGCGCGGCGTCCAGATCCACGGCGGCTACGGCTTCATCAAGGATTACCGGGCCGAGAAGTACTACCGCGACGCCAAGATCTGCACCATCGGCGAGGGAACGAGCGAGATCCAGCGCCTAGTGATCGCCCGGCAGTTGCTCTCGGGGCGGTGATGCCCTCCCTCGAAGATCTCGTCGCCGGCGTCCTCGCCCGCCAGCCGCGGGCGCTGGGGCGGGCGATCTCCATCCTGGAGAACGGCGGCGAGGGGCAGCGTGAGCTGATCCGCCGCGTCTATCCCGAAACGGGCAAGGCGAAGGTGGTGGGGGTGACCGGCCCGCCGGGCGCCGGCAAGAGCACGCTGGTGGACCGCCTGGCGCGCCTGTGGCGGAAGCGAGGCGAGACCGTGGGCATCCTCGCCGTCGATCCCACCAGCCCGTTCACCGGCGGCGCCCTGCTGGGCGACCGCATCCGGATGCAGACCCTCTACACCGATCCCGGCGTCTTCATCCGCTCCATGGCCACCCGCGGCGCCATGGGCGGGCTCGCCCGCGCCTCGCGCGACGCCGTCGATCTGCTCGACGCCGCCGGCTTCGACTGGGTGCTGGTGGAGACCGTGGGCGTCGGCCAGGACGAGGTGGACGTGGTGCGCACGGTCGATACGGTCGTGATGGTGACCGTCCCCGGCCTGGGCGACGACATCCAGGCGATCAAGGCGGGTATCCTGGAGATCGCGGACGTCTTCGTCATCAACAAGGCGGACCGCGAAGGGGTGGAGCGCACGGCGCGCGATCTGGAGATGATGCTGTCGATCGGCGAGCACGGCGCGTGGCTGCCGCCGATCCTCAAGACCGTGGCCGCCCGCGAGGAGGGCGTCGAGCGCGTGCTCGCCGAGATCGAGCGGCACCGCGAGCACCTCGCAACGAGCGGCGAGATCGAGCGCCGCCGCCGCTCGCACCTGCGCCTGCGCGTGGAGACCATCCTCAAAGAGCGCGTGGTGGCCGCCGCCGACCGCGTGCTCGGGGTGGACCGCGAGGTCGAGCGCGGCTACGACCAGCGGCTCGATCCATACCGGGTGGCCGACCGGCTGTTCAGCGGCGTGCTCGAGGACGCCCGCGAAGAGGGCGA
>Ga0075434_100000852_pt1 | contig 24305 bp, 22 predicted proteins | sample RhiMethybrSRZTD3_FD_75298 | JGI IMG/M metagenome (GOLD analysis project Ga0075434, IMG submission 75298) | Populus rhizosphere microbial communities from Tennessee, USA - Rhizosphere MetaG P. TD hybrid SRZTD3 | ecosystem: Host-associated > Plants > Roots > Rhizosphere > Soil | place: USA... | reverse complement strand
TACGCGCGGCGCTTCATCTATCCGTTCGGCTGGACGATGGCGTTCGCGATTCTGGTGTCGATGGTCGTCAGCTTCACGCTGACGCCGATGCTCAGCTCGCGCTGGCTGAAAGCGTCGCACGTGGACGCGGCCGAGGATACGAAGCACCATCGGCTGTTCCGCGCGCTCGATCGCTGGTACAGCGCGTCGCTGCGATGGACGCTCGCCCACCCGATGGCGATCATCGGTATCTCGCTCGCGCTGGTCGCGCTCACGGTGCCGCTGAACTGGATGGTCGGACGCACGTTCGTGCCGCCCGAGGACATGAACGAGTTCACAGTGCATGCCGACACGCCGCAGGGCACGTCGATTGAAGGCACCGCGGAGATCGCACGCAACCTGGTGAAAGAGATCGGTCAGATCGAAGGCGTGTCGCAGGTCGCCTATCTGGCTGGTGCCGATCGGTACACGCACTTCCATCTCTTCTTCTACCTGAAGCCATCGAACGAGCGGACGATCACGCAAACGGAGATCATGTCGCAGGTGCGTCGTGTGGTCTCGCGTCACCCTGCGTACGCGGCCAGCATCGTTGGCCGCAACCCACTGGGCGGCGGCGGCAATTTCCAGATCCAGGCCGTGCTGCTCGGACCCGATCTCGACAAGCTGTACGAATACTCGCAGCGGATCGTCGACAAATCCAAGGAGACGCCGAGCCTCGTCGACGCGAAATCCGACTACAGCGATGCCAGCCCCGAAGTGCAGGTCGCTGTCGATCGCTCGCGCGCCGCCGACCTTGGCGTGCGCATGGCGACGGTGGGCAACACACTGCGGCTGATGGTGGCCGGGGAAGACGAGATCTCCACGTATCGGGAAGCGGGCGAGCAGTACCCGGTCACGGTTCGCGTGCTCGAGAGCCAGCGCCGCGACATCGACATGGTCGGCAAGCTGACGGTCACGTCGGCCTCTGGACAGTCGGTCCGCATCGACAACATCGCGCAGTTGAAGCGAGGATTCGGGCCCACGCGCATCACCCGCTCGAACCGGCAGTACTCGATCAACATGAATGCCGATGTCGCTCCAGGGCACGCGCTCGACGAATCGTCCAACGATCTGCGTCGCATTATCAGCGAGGCCCGACTGCCGCCGGGCTACAGCTACCAGATGCGCGGGCAGACCCAGAACCTCGACGAGACCACCGACAACTTGCTTCTCGCGATGGCGCTGGCGAGCGTCTTCGTCTACATGGTGCTCGCCGCCCAGTTCGAGAGCTTCGTGCAGCCGCTCATCATCATGACCGTGCTGCCGCTGTCGATTCCGTTCGCGCTGTTCACGATCCTGGCCACCGGCCGGACGCTGAACCTGTGGAGCGCGCTGGGGATTCTGCTGCTGTTCGGGATCGTGAAGAAGAACTCGATTCTGCAGGTCGACTACACCAACGTCCTGCGCGGACGGGGTGTGCCCCGCGACGAGGCGATCGTCGACGCCTGCCGCACGCGGCTTCGTCCGATTCTGATGACCACGCTGGCGATCATCTTCGGGTTGATTCCGACGGCGCTGGGCGTCGGCATCGGCGGCGCGCAGCGTTCGGCAATCGCGGTGACGATCATCGGCGCGCAGTCGCTCTGCTTGTTCCTGACGCTGCTGCTCGTGCCGGCCGCGTACGTCAAGCTCGATGCGTTGGAGCAATCGCTGGCGAACCAGCGCCTGAGCGCGTGGCTGTCGAAGGCGCGCACGCTGGGATTTGGCCGCCGAGCACGCACGGAAGGGATCTCGAACTGATGTCCACCCGAAGAATCGGGTCGCTGGTCGCCGGGCTGATGTTGTGCCTTCCTGCGCTGTGCGCTGGACAGATCTATGCCGGCGCCACCGTGGGTGCCGGTGGTGCCCAAGTCCCCGTCGGCAGCATTACGGGTGGTTTCCGCGGCGCATTGCGCTTGTACGGCGGCTACGAGTTCGGACCACACGTCGCGGCTGAAGTGATGACGCTCGACCTCGGCACACCGACCAACGCAGGCGGCGCGAACGCCGTGAGCACGATCGGCGCATTCGGCGTTGCGGCCGTGGGCACGATTCCCGTTCAGAGGTGGCGCTTCAGCGGACGCCTTGGCGTGTTGTCGATGGACGGCAGGATCAGCAAGACGGAAGTCACCCGAAGCCCGCAAGGCATGTTCGCGCTTGGAGTCGGCTTCGACGTGACTCGGAAGCTGATTCTCGGTCTCGAAAGCGCCGTCTCGCACGTACAGTTCGGGCCACCCATCAACGACACCGCCCGAGTGAACTGGACTGCGTTCACGACCACTTATCGATTCTGAGGATTCGCGCGGCGGTGAGCTGCGGGCGCATGACGCACGGAGAACTTCCCGTTCTCCGTGCGTCCTGCGTCATTCTCACTTGCAGGAGTCGGCGACGACCTTCACCGATTCCACCTGCATCATCGGCGGACGCAGTACCTTCTGAGCGGCCGCCGCTCCCTCTTTGGCCGCGGCTCCCTCGTCGGCAGGAGGCGCACTTGGCTGCTGCACCGCCCCTGTCACTTCCACTTTTTTGTTCACATTCGTGGGCATCTCGGACGACCCGAGCAGCACAACCAACTTGGTCGGACCCTCTGCGCCGGTATCGAGGACGTAGACTGGACTGCCATCGGTCGTCTTGGCCTGTACGACACAACCGGTGAGCGTGGGTTTGGAGGCTTCCTCCTTGGGCTGTTGCGGGGCTGGCGACTCTTGTGCGAAGACGCTCACGGTCGCTGCGATCGTGCATGCGACTAGCGTCGAGGTGAAGTAACGCAGCATCATCACTCCTCTCTCGGGGAACAGAAGGGGTGCGCCTCGACGTGAGCACGTTCCCTGCCAAGAAGGCAAACCCCCGGATCTCCGACGCCATTTGCAGACGAGTTATCCGGCAACAACGGGAGCAGAGTGAAAAGTCTTCTCGACGTCTGTACTGCGGCTGCTGAAGAGCCGCCTCTACGATCGCTTGAGCGCGGCCAGCACACGTGGACGCGTGAATGGGAACATGTCCATGCGGACGCCGGTCGCGTCGAAGAACGCGTTGGCGATCGCCGCCGCTGCTGCCGCCATCACTTCTTCGCCAGCGCCGAGCGGGCGCTCGTTGATCCGCTGCACGACGATCGGCGTGACCTCTGGACACTCTTCGAATCGCAGGATCGGATACGACCTCCAGTCGACGCTGGTGACGCCGCTGGTGTCGAACGTCACTTCCTCGTGCAGCATGCGGCTCGCGGTCTGCACGAGCTGCCCGCGAATCTGACTCTCGACGATCGCGGGATTCACGACGAGGCCGGCGTCGAGCGCGCCGTACAGGTGTTTGATGATCACCTGCCCTGTTTGCGTGTTGACTTCGACGTCGGCAACCGCTCCGCCCCACGACGCCAGGTGCGTGCCCAGGCCGATGCCACGGCCGGAGAGCATCGTCCCGCTCCGCTTTGTCGCGGCACGCCTTGGCGTCCATTTCGCTGCTTGTACCGCCGCGTCGAGCACGCCTTGCCAGCGGTCATCCGCGATGTTGCGCTTCCTGAACTCGTACGGATCGATCGCCAGCATGTGCGCGAGCTGATCGATCGCCTGCTCCGATGCAAACGCGAACGACAGATCCAACGGCGATCGCAGCCAGCCGGCTTTCAGGTAGTCCGTGACCTGCAGCTTGTGATTCACGAGCCGCAGATTTGGAATCCGATACTGCCCTCCGCACGTGAGGCGGTTCACACCTTGGACGCCTTGCGTCGGACCGGTGTTGAATTCGGACGCGCGTTCGCCGGTGAGCTGTGCCGAGGTCTCGGTGCCGCTCCAACTATGCTGCCAGCCTTGATACTCGTAGGCGACGATCGCGCCGTTCGCGTCGGCCGCCGCACGCACGTCGCCGACGTGAGCAGGACCGTAGTTGTCCCATCCATGCTCGTCCCCGCGCATGAACTGCACTCGCACCGGCCGGCCTGCGTCCTGCGACATGAACGCCGCCGCCTGCGCCACATCGTCATAGCAACTGTGGCCGTAGGTGCCTGAGCCTTCGTAGTACTGAACGCGCACCTGCTCTTGCGGGATCTTCAGCAGACCAGACAACGTGCGACGCGTGGCGTAAACGTCCTGCGTCGAACACATCACCAACGCCGATCCGGTCTTCACGTCCGCGACTGCGCAATTGGGACCAAACGGGGCGTGCGCCTGATAGGGTGCGTTCGCGCTGAATGAGACGACGTGCGCCGCCGACGTCAACGCGGATGCAGTGTTCCCCCGCTCGAGCACGATTTCATCTTTGGTAGTCGCCGCGCGCATCCGCTCGTATACCTTGTCGCTGCCTGGCAATGCCGACGTCGATTCCCACACCACCTTGAGCTGACGGGCGGCGCGGACCGCATCCCATTCGCGCTCGGCGACGACGCCCAGGAAATCACTGCGACGCAGGATGCGTACGCCCGGGATGTCGCGGATCGAGGTTTCGTCGATGCTCAGGATCTTCGCGCCCACGCCATACGCGCGCTGTCCGCGCGGCCGCACCACGCGGCCGTGCAGCATGCCGTCGATGCGCACGTGCTGCATGTAGACGTGCGTGCCGCGCACCTTGGCCGGCAGATCTCGACGCGCGACTCGCGTACCGACCACGGCGTAGTCCGCAGGTTTTTTCACTGGCGCCGAGCCGGTGAATGCGAGATTGAAGCGACGATCGCCAATGAGCTCTCCGTAGGTCACGCGGCTCGGGCCGCCAGCCGCGGTGACAACCCCTTTCGATACGCGCAACCCGTCGACCGGCGCCCCGAGACGCTTCGATGCCATTCCAAGCAACGCGAGTCGCGCTTCGGCCGCGGCCGATCGCACCTGCGGACCGCCGCGCGCGATCGAAGCGCTCGAGTAGGTGCCGCCCTGATTCGGCGTCACGTTCGTGTCGAGACCGACCGACTTGATCTGACTCATGTCGAGATCGAGCTCGTCGGCAGCAATCTGCAGCAACGCGGTCGACGTGCCTTGCCCAAGTTCAGCGAAGCCGACATACACGGTGGCCGTGTTGTCGGCGTGGATCGCGAGCCAGGTGTCGATCTGCTGTGCGTCGGGCGGTCCAGCGATCGCACCACGCACAGCCGGATTCGTTTGCGCCGCCAGCGCGTCGCCCAACCCGAAGCCAACGACGAGCGCGCCGCCGGCCTTGATGAATTCACGACGAGGAAGGCCGCTCATCGACGTGCCTCCGTCGGGGACGCCATCATCTCGGAGGCCCGCCGGATCGCGCGCAGGATGGTTGGATACGTTCCGCAGCGGCACAAGTGCCCGTTCATCGCCGATCGAATCTGCGCATCATCGGGTCGCTGATTCTTCGACAGCAGCTCCGCGGCTTTGACGATCATCCCGTTGTAGCAGTAGCCGCACTGCGGCGACTGCTCGTCGAGCATCGCCTGCTGCACCGGGTGCATCTCGGGGGCCTGCACCAGCTTCCGCGTGCCGGCATACCACGTCGGCAGCCCTTCGAGCGTCGTTACCGACTTGCCGACGACTGCCGACACCGGCGTCACACAGGAGCGTTTCTCGACGCCGTCGACGAGCACCGAGCACGATCCACATTGCGCGAGCCCGCAGCCGAAGCGCGGCCCATGCAGCTGCAGCTCGTTCGACAGTACGTACAGCAGCGGCGTGTCGGGCGTGGCCGCCACGTCCCACGGTTTCTCGTTCACTTTGATCTGCAGTGTCGGCATGTCGACAATCTTCTCACGACACACCGAGGCACCGAGGCACCGAGGCACCGAGGCACCGAGAACTTTTGCATTTGGCCCTCGGTGCCTCGGTGCCTCTGTGTGTCGTCGATTTCAGTAAGGTCCGGGACTAGAATCGCACATGCACGATGACGACGATTGCCCGTCCAACCCGCGCGAGCGCCTCTGAGGCGCTGATCGAGTTCATCGATCGCCATCCGCGGATCTTCGTGCTGACCGGCGCCGGCTGCAGCACGGACTCGGGCATTCCCGACTATCGCGACGCCGACGGCGAGTGGAAGCGCGGCCGGCCGATCATGCTGCAGGACTTCCTCGCCGACGAGCGCGCGCGCCAGCGCTATTGGGCACGCAGCGTCATCGGCTGGAGGCGCGTGCGCGGCGCACATCCGAACGATGCGCATCTGGCGCTGGCCAGGCTCGAACATGGCGGGCGCATCGAAATGCTGGTCACGCAGAACGTCGATGGCTTGCACCAGGCGGCGGGCTCCACTCGTGTCATCGACTTGCACGGCCGCATCGATGTCGTGCGATGCCTGGACTGCACTCGTCGGATTCCACGCGAGCATCTACAGCAGGAGCTGACGCGCCGGAACCCCGCCTTCGCGGCGCTCGACGCCGTGGATGCGCCGGATGGCGATGCCGATCTCGAGCGCGTTGCGTTCGAGACATTCGACGTGCCCGCGTGCGACGCGTGCGGCGGCCTGTTAAAACCAGATGTCGTGTTCTTCGGTGAAGGCGTGCCTGGGGATCGCGTGCGGCTGGCGATGGCGGCGCTGGAAGCATCCGATGCGCTGCTGATCGTCGGATCGTCGCTGATGGTCTACTCAGGCTATCGCTTCGCGAAGGCCATGGCCGACATCGGCAAGCCGATCGCAGCCGTCAATCTCGGTCGAACGCGCGCCGACGATGTGCTCACGCTCAAGCTCGAACAGCGCTGCGCGGACGCGCTGTCGTTCCTGTTGTGAGATTATTTCCCTTTCCGAACGCTCAACCAGTGGGGAGACGCGAATGAAGATGCGAGCGATTGTCTTGATGGCGGCGATCTTTGTGGTCAGTCCTGGGCTCTACGCGCAGGAGCCGGTCGTCGGAGTGAAAGACCCCGAGTCGCTGTTCAAGGATCCGGATCCAGTCCTCAACAAGAACAAGCAGGCGGCGCTCCACATCCAGCGCGAACTGCTGCAATGCGGCCAGTGGGATCGTGCTGGCGAGTGGTTGACGAAGGCCTATCACCAGCACAACCCGAACGCCGCATCCGGCCTCGACGGCGTGATCACCTTCTTCACGAAGGTGTTGAAGGTGAAGCGCATCGACAAGTGCGACAAGCTGACGACGGAGATCGTCGCCGTGATGGCCGACGACAACTACGTCACCGTGCTGACGCCGCGCAAGTTTCCCGATCCGCGGACGCCCGGCAAGGAGTACTACACGTCGTGGTTCGATACCTGGCGGTTCGTCGACGGCAAGGCCGACGAGCACTGGGATCCCGCGACGATTACAGCGCCGCCAGCCGGAGGCAAGTGAGGCCTTCGCCGGATTCACCTTGACCACCGCGGTCAGCGGCTCGACAATCGGCTCGCGAGGACACATGACACCCATCACCAGGCGCGAGCTGTTGATCACGTTGACGGTCGGTGCGGCTTCGTGCCGCGCTGAACCGCAAGCCGCGGTGGTCACCCTGGCCATCAAGGGGATGCTTTGAGAAGGCTGCATCGCCGCAGTGCGGTCGGCACTGCTTGACGTCAAAGGGGTAACGCGTGCGCAGGTCACGCTCGAGCGCGGTGAGGCGATCGTCACCTACGATCCGCGACAGGTGAAAGTGGAATCGCTGATTGCGGCGGTCAATGGCGCCGTCGGGCCGTTCGGAGGCATCGAATACCGCGCCGAAGTGAAAGAGAAGCCGCGCCCGGTGTCAGCGCGGTGAGGCGATGCCGAACTTGCGGCTCCAATTCAGGAGGACGTGCAACGACTCCGCCCCCGCCTGCTGAAGCGGGGGTTGAATCATGACGAAACGTCCGTCGGGCATGACGTCGTAATTGGGCGAGTCGATCGTTCCACGCGCGAAGTCTCCCTCGAACAACATCGCAGGTCGGCCCGCGCTGTCGTCGCGCGATGAAAACGCGACGCCCATCATCCGCGCCCCTTCGCGGTAATAGAGCTCTCGCCCTCGAGGATCCCAGACTGGCTCGGCACCGCCGTCGGTTGAAACGCGCCGAGGACGCGCCGATTCGGAGCGGGACCGTACATACACTTCGCTGCGCCCGGATTCGTTCGAGACGTACGCCAGCCATTGACCGTCAGGTGAGAACGCCGGAGCGCTCTCGTCGGCGGTTGACGACAGCAGCGGTCTCGACCGGAGGTCTGACGTCGTCAGCAGGAGAATGTCACGGCCCGTGGTTGGGCGGCGCTCGACGTAGGCGAGTGTCCCATCCGGCGCCCATGCTCCCGGACTTTGCGCGTTCTCGCTGCTGGCCAGACGCTCGACCGGACCGGTGCCATCGATGTTGGCCACGAACAGGTTCGGAACGCCGGTTCGAGTCGAGCTGAACGCCACCCGACGAGCGTCGCGACTCCAGGCCGGTGACGTTGCGCCCGAGTCGAACGTGATCTGCGACGTCATCCCCAGTGTCACGTCATAGAGCCAGAGGTCGGGACTCGGGCTTTGGATCGTCACCAACAGTTTTCGCCCGTCGGCCGATGCGCGCGGGGTCACGTATGCGCCAGGCGGCGCGGCGAACGGCAGCACGCTCGCGCCATCGCGGCTGACCGATACCAACCTGCGCTGCTTCGCATCCGATCCACCGGTGACGAACACCGCGTGGCCAGCGGTCGACGCGCTGAATTGCGCGGCGCCGTCCGACGACTGCAGAATGCTCTCGAGCGCCACGACCGGTGCTCCGCCGACCGTGAGGCGACCGGGGTCGAACGACACGCTCATGAGTCGCCCCCGCTGCGCGTACAGCAATGCGCCGGGTGCGACGAAGTGCGGACTCGTACCACCCCGCACCAGCGTCGATCGCTGACCGGTCCTGGTCGAGAACGCAGCCACCTGCGCGTCGTTCCAACTTCCAGATGTCCCAACCGTAAAGACGACCGTTTCGCCATCGGGCAGCCATTCCGGCCATCGATGACTGAACTCGCCATGGGTGACATCAAGGGTGGTCAGCGGTCGCGGCGGGCCTCCGGCAGCTGGAATCCGTGACAGCCCCGATCCGGTCGCGGCGGCGAACACGATGACGTCATCGCGATTCCAGGTACCGCCGAGGCCAACTGGTGCGGGACAGAGCACGATCGGCGCACCTCCGGTCACCGCGACTTTCTTCAACTGCCCGTCCGCAAAGAACCCGATCCATTCGCTGTCCGGCGAGAAGAACGGGCTCACAGCGTTCTCCGTACCAGCGATCGGCACGGGGCCAACGGCGTCCATCGGCCGAACGAACAGCTGCGTCCGACCGCCCCGGTTGCCGACGTACGCGACTCGCGCTCCATCCGGAGCGATCGCGACGCTTGGAAAATCGAGCCCTCCGAGGGGCGCATCCTGCGGAAGCGACACGACGAAGCGCGCAGGTGTACTCTCGGCGGCCGGCGCGCGTCGTGCGATGACGGCCGCCAGGGCCAACGCACCGGCCGCCACCACCAGCGCGGCAATCGCGACAATAGGCATTCGTCTTGGTGCGGTCTCGATCCGCGCCTCACCCGAGGTCGCCATCTCCTCGAGCTCGAGACGTGCGTCGCCCACATCGCGGAGCCGCTGACTCGCGTCTCGACGCAAGCATCGCCGGAGCAGACGCACGAGGCCGGGCGCCGTCCCCGACGGGATCGCACTCCAATCCGGATCGCCTTCGATCACGGCAGCGATGACGTCGGCGCCCGTCGCGCCGCGGAACGCGCGGCGTCCAGTCACCATCTCGTAGACGACGCATCCGAACGACCACACGTCAGTACGCCGATCGACCTCGACGCCGCGCATCTGCTCGGGACTCATATACGGAGCGGTACCGACCGTGGTCCCTTCGCGCGTCGGCAAGGTTGCGGTCGGCAGGTCGGCGTTCATGGAGTGCGCGGGCAACGTCTTGGCGAGGCCGAAGTCGAGCACCTTCACCACACCGTCGGATCCGATCTTGATGTTGGCGGGTTTGAGGTCGCGATGAACGATGCCCTTGTCGTGGGCCGCTTCGAGCCCGGCGGCGATTTGTCGTGCGATGCGGACGATCTCGTCGTTCGGCAGCGCGCCGTGCACGAGGCGATCGGCCAGCGTTTCGCCGGCGACGAGCTCCATCACGATGAACGAGGTGCCCTCGGCTTCACCGAGCTCGTAGACGCCCGCCACATTGGGATGGGCAAGCGTCGCGAGCGCTCGTGCTTCTCGCTGCAGCCGCTCGACGGAGGTCGAATCGAGAAGGTGGGGATGCACGAGCTTCACGGCGACATCGCGGCGCAACCGCGTATCGCGCCCGCGATAGACCTCGCCCATGCCGCCGCGACCGAGCGGCTCGAGGATTTCGTACGGGCCCAGACGGCTACCGGTCGTGACAGTCACGGCACGTTATCGGGACATGAACGCGCCGATTATAGCGAGCCACGTGGTCTCGGACTGCCCGCGCCGTGCAGCCGGTGCGTGGTATCTTTCGACCAATGCCGAGCGATTGGATTCGGTGGGTTCACACCACGATCGTCGGTGTCTGCATCGCCGGTGCGTCGTGCGGGTCGCCGGCTCCCGAACAAGACGGATCGGTCCCTGCGAGCCCTCCACGCGCCCGCTCGCTGACGGTCGGAGACGCCGCCCCCGACTTCGCGTTGTCGGGTTCCGATGGCAAGGAGTACCGCCTCTCCAACTACCGGGGAAAACAGGCCGTCGTCCTGGCCTGGTTCGCAAAGGCATTCACCGAAGGTTGAACCGCCGAGTGCAGCTCACTCCGTGAGAGTGGCAACGAGATTCGAGCGTACGATGTGGCGTACTTCGCCATCAGCGTTGATCCGGTGGACGTGAACAGGAAATTCGCGCAATCGCTTGGCGTCGACTACCCCCTGCTCAGCGATCCAACGAAGGCGACCGCGACCGCGTACGGCGTAGTCGACCTCGATCAGCCCTTTGCCTCGCGCTGGACGTTCTTCATCGGCACCGATGGGCGGATTACGTACGTCGATAAGCACGTCACGCCCGCGACGCACGGCCAGGCGGTGGCCTCAAAGCTCGCCGAGCTCGGCGTCCCGCGACGTCGCTGATGCGCTTCTGATGTAGGGGCCGCCTTCAGGCGGCCCTTCTTAGTACGCGCGAATCGGAGGGTTTCGGCTCACGGACTGGTCCGCACTCGTCGTGTCCGGCTTGAGCCGGACCCGTCACGCCTGCCGCTCGCCGAACCAGTAGCACAGTCCGTCTGGCGCGACGACGTAGAAAACGCGCCAGGCGGCATCGCCGCGCCGTTCGATGCTGAAGTCGGACGACTCCTTCTTCATCCCGTTCGCCTTGAACTGCGCGAGCAGGCTCTCGAGACCGGTGACATGGAAAGCGCACCCATCCTGTGTGGGATCGCCGCCGTTCTCGACGAGGCGCATCTGAATGCCGTCCCTCGCAACCGTCGCGGCGCGATGCGGTGTCTCGCTGCGCGATACCAGATGAAAGCCCAGAATCGATTCGTAGAACGGGAGCGCCGCCTCGATTTCCTTCACTGGCAGATTCATGGCGTCGCCGCGATAGCCGAAGGCCTTGTCGAGGGTAGGCGTCATTGGTGGCTCCCCGGCGATGGTAGCTCGCCGCCGATGAACACACTCTGAATGCTGGCCACCAATGCGTCGGTGAACCCTTGTGGATCCTCGAAGAACGGGAAATGGCCGTCGCGCTCGAACCAGACGAGCTCGTGCCTCGGTGCGGTGATCGTCGCGGCATACCGCTCAATCAGCGCAGGAGGGCAATAGGGATCGTGTCGACCATGAAAGAAGAAGATGGGCACGCGGAAGCTCGTGCCCAGTGTGGCGAGATCCAGGTTCCTCACTTCCGGGATCATCGTCTCGAGCGAAAAGACCTGGGCGCGCGTGAACCCGTAGACATCACGAAGTGAGTACTCGGGAGCCGACAGCAACGTCGACAACAGTCGTGGCACATCGATGAACTGCGGCCGATCGGCCGGCGGGCCGAGGAGCCTTGCTTGCCAGGTCTGCGCGATCGAGCCCTTGCGCAGATCCACGTCTGGGGGCGGATAAGGGCGAAGGCTCTCGAGGTCTCTGATCGCATCGGCCCAATGCTGCGCGCGGGCCATTGCCAGGGCGTCCTCGAAGGCCGTCGTGTCGTTCTGCTTCGCATTGACCAGCTGCGCCACACCGACATACGCGGCGATGACCTCCGGGTGTTCGTGCGCGAGCCACAGACCAAGCACGGTTCCCCACGAATGTCCCACCACGATGATCGTGTTGCGCTTGAACCGGGCGCGCAGGTAGTTGACGACCTCGAGGGCATCCTGCTCCATCCGCGCAACGGTCATCGTGTGCCGCTGCAGTTCTCGATCGTTGGCCGCGTAGGTCTTTCCTGCCCCGCGCTGATCCCATTGCACGACGGTGAAGTGCTTCTCCCACGGACGCTGAATCGTCCCGGCCAGCGCGATGAACGCGATGCCGGGGCCGCCGTGAATGAACAGAAGAACAGGATTGTTCACGTTCTCACCGCGAACGTGAATCCATTGATCGATGCCGCCGATGCGGACGGCTTCGAGGAGATCGATGCCTTGGGGTGAATGGATCGCTCGTTCTCTCGCGATCTGGCGCTGCAGGTACCATCGGTACGAGAGGCCAAGCACGAGCGCGACCAGCAGCAGGCAGACGACTGCCTTCGCGAGGATTTTGAAGACTCTGATGAACATGGCCCCGCCGCACGACTACGTCGTGCAGCGGGGCATTGTTCCCGATTACCTGACCCTGAATCTCGCCGTCAGCGCGAGCCCGTCCTGGGTGGTTGGCGAGCATCCGTAGGCATTCAGCGCGGTAAGTACGACGATCATAGGTGCTTCTGCATTTTGGCTGTTGAAGTCGCATGCATCTGGGGCGGCGGTTCATGGTCGCTCCCGTTGCGTCCGGCCGCAATCGTCCGACTGCCGCAGCAATCCGCACCAAGAGGCAGTGGCATACGGGCGGGTCTGAAGACCCGCCTCTACGATGCAATTGCCGGCTAAAGCCGGACACTACGTACAATGACTCTCGTCATGCTTGTGTGGCCCTTGATAGTGGCTCTGCTTGGACAGGCCTCCCCATCTCCGCAGCCGGCAGCCATCGCCGGGCAGATTCATACCCGCGACGGGGCGCCGGTCGTGGCCATTCGCGTCTCGGTGATCGTGGCCGCTCCGCCAGACGCGCGGCCTGAAGACGGCATTCAGTACTACCTCGACCCACCCCCCGTTGCGACGACGCTGACCAACGCCCAAGGCCGCTTCCGTCTGCCGGCGATCCCGCCCGGCCGATACGTGATCGTTGCGGGCATACAAGGGCGCGCGACGTACTTTCCCTCGGCAACCGAAGCGATCCGCGCCACCGTTGTCACAGTGGGCGGCGGTGCAGCAACGGACAACCTCGAGATCATCCTCGCGCAAGCGATCGGCGGACGCGTGCGCGGCACGATCAGTCCCCCACCTCCAAGTGCGAAGTCGGAGATCGCCGTCCTCTCGGGCCAGCAGTTCACCGAACTGGTTGAAATGCCAGTGGCCGCCGACGGCTCGTTCGATTTCGGCCACGTGCCAAGCGGTCGGTATCTGCTGAACTTCTTCCCAACGCCGCCTGGGGGACGATCGGTGTCGTTCGTCGTGGCCACCGGTGACATTCCACCGATTCAATACACGCGGCCGCCAACACATGCAGTCACGGGCCGTCTCGTGGTCGAGAAAGGGCCGCTGCCATCGGCGATCTTGCTGTTTCGCACCGACGACAACTACGTGACGGCGACGATCAATCCGGATGGGACATTCACCACCCGTCTCCAGGTGGGCCAGCACGTGGCCGACCTCGGTGGGATGCCGGTGGGCTACGACCTGCGATCGGTCCGCATCGGCAACACCGATGCCGCGAAAGGCATCGTCGTGAAGGATGTCGACGTGTCGAACGTGGTGATCACGGTGAAAGTGCCCGCGCAGCTCCCGAGTTTGAAAGGGCGCGTCACCGGCGGGCCGGCGAAGGCGACGGTTCAACTCACGGGCCCGATCGTCGGCAGCGTGAGCGCGCCCGTCAGCGCCGACGGATCATTCACGTTTCCCGCTCTCGTCCCTGGCTTGTATTACGCCCGCGTCGCTGGCGCACCGGCACTCGGCACGACTCTCGTCGTCGTGGCGGCGCACGGCGACAACGAGACGGTGATCGGCACACAGACGCTGGGCCGACAGTAGCCCCCTGACTCATGAACCTCTCCTCGACTCGGAGCGATTCAACGGCTGACGCGCCCGTCTCGCGTTCACCACGCGACAGCGAAGTGATTGGTCTGGTCGGCCTCGCTCACGGAACCTCGCATTTCTTCCATCTCATGCTGCCGCCGCTCTTTCCGTGGCTCATGAAGGATTTTGCGTTGAGCTATACCGACGTGGGGCTGCTCACCACCACGTTCTTCGTCATCAGCGGCGTCGGGCAAGCGCTCGCCGGATTTGTCGTCGATCGGGTTGGCGGTTTTCGGGTGCTGTGCTTCGGCGTCGCCATGCTGGCGATCGCCGGCATCGTGCTCGGATTCGCGACGAGCTATTCGTGGCTCATGCTGAGCGCCACGTTCGCTGGTGTCGGCAACAGCATTTTTCATCCGTCCGACTTCACGCTCCTCAATCAGCGTGTCACCCAGCCGCGGCTCGGTCACGCGTTTTCCGTGCACGGCGTCTCCGGCAACCTGGGTTGGGCTGTCGCACCGCTGTTCATGGCTGGCGTCACCAGCATCGCCGGCTGGCACGTGGCTGGATTTGGTGCCGCGGCAATCGGCGCCATCGTATTCACCACGCTGTGTCTGCGTCGGCGCACGCTCGAACACGCCAGCGAGGAACTGGCGACCGCACGCGTCCCGGCTGCCGAAGTCGATGGAGGACACCCCGGGCACTTCGCATTCTTGTCGTCCGGTGCCGTGTGGCTGTCGTTCGCGTTCTTTCTGTTCTCGACGATGGCCTTCGGCATCCTGCAGAATTACGCGCCCGCGATCCTCAGTCATGTGTACGGAGTGTCGCTGGTCCTGGCAAGCAGCGGGCTGACGGCCTATCTGCTCGGCAGCGGTGCTGGACTATTGACCGCGGGCTTTTTCGGCGAGCGCGCCGATCGGATGGTGGCCCCGGCACTTGGGTTCGCGGCGTTGATGGCCGCCGTGCTCGCATCGGGGACGATGCCGCGATGGGCATTGTGGCCGCTGATGGCCAGCATCGGCTTCGGCGTCGGGCTGGCCGGACCAGGACGCGATTTGCTGGTCCGGCGCGCGGCGACGAGCCGCTTCGGCCGAACGTCGTTCGGACGCGTGTACGGCTTCGTGTATTCGGGATTGGATGCGGGACAAGCGCTCTCGCCGCTCGTCTTCGGCCCGGTGCTCGACGCCGGGCACTTCCGCGAGGCGCTGGTGGCAATCGCGTTTCTACAAATTGCCGCGCTCCTCACCGCGCTGCGAGTCAGTAGCCGGGTGCGGAGTGAGAAACGGATCCTCGACGCCCGGGTGTGACGCGTCGTGAAGACGATCACGGCTCACGTCGTGAGCAGGCGATCCTCCCACGAGAAGTCCGGCTGCGGCCGCTGCTGCTGTTGATACCAGCGATAGGTCTCGCGCAGTCCTTCTTCCAGCGATATCAGCTCGAGACCGAGCTCCAAGCGCGCGCGGTCGTTGCGAGCCACGGTGAGTGGGACATCGAGGTACACGCCAAAGTAGAACGGCGGCGCGAACAGCTGACCGCCAAGCTGCTGGATCTGCTCGCGCGGAACACGAACGATATCCGCGTGCCGACCGGCCACGTTCGCCAGTAACTGCAGGTATTCAACCTGCGTGATCGGCGGATAGCCGGCGAGATTGAACGCGCGGCCGATCGCACGGTGCCCGTCGGCAGCACGCACCGCCGCGCGCGCCACATCCTGCACGTGCACCCACTGCATGCCCCTGGAGCCATCACCCGGCACGATGATCGGCCGGCCGACGAGCATGCGATCCCAGAAGAACGCTTCGCGATCGAATGGATTGTGCGGCCCGTAGATGAACGCCGGCCGCAGCGTGGCCACGGGAATCCCCTTGTCGCGATTCAGGCCGAACAACACGCGTTCACTCTCCGCCTTCTGCGCCGCGTAAGCATTGGGGTGATCGGCCGCCACGAGGGGACCACTCTCGTCGCTCTCGCCGGCGCCGTCGTACGCGGCGACGCTGGACGTGAAGACATATCGACGTAGGCCGCCAGACGCCACGGCCATCGCTGCCGCTGCGACCTGATCGGCGCTCGTGCCACGCTGCCAGTCGTAGACGTTGTCAAACACGACGTCGAATCGACTGTCCTTCAACACCGTCCGCACCGCGTCCGCATCATTGCGATCGCACTGCAGCTCGCCAACGCGGCTGCCGAACGGCGTGCCGGTGCCGCGGTGCATGATCACCACTTCGTCGCCGCGCGCCAGCAGCTGCTCGACGAGCGCACGACCGATGAACAGTGTTCCGCCAATCACGAGTGCGCGTGCCATAGGTCCTCTCTTTCAAGCAATGCGTCGCCGGTGCGCACATATCCTACGCGCCCCGGCAACGTCATCCGCGACAACGTTCTACTACACTCGGATAATCGGAGACGGCGCGGCAAACCCGATCCGGCTCGGCTGTGCGACGGGCGACGATGGACCTACCTGTCCTAACGCTGTCGGAGTGTCCACAGATAACCGAGCGGGCCCGTGCGAAGCTCGCGCACGCTTTCGTCGGTGAGATTCAGCTGTCGCGCCGGATTCGGATCCGACGTCTTGGTCTTCTTGTGCTTGCGCAACAGATAGAGCGTCACCACACCGGCGGTCGCGCCGGCGACGATCGCGATCGTCTTCCCCGAGCCCAATCCAAGCCTCCCAGAGTTGTCGTCCCAGTCCGCATACGCGCGCGACGGCGCGAGCGGGATCAGAACCGCTGCCACGAGGGCAGCCGCCACCATCTTTTTCGCTTTGCTCTTCATAGTGTCCTCCTGTGCACGGCGCGCCGAGGCGCGTGCCGGCATCCGATTGGTGATAGGCGGGCACGAGCGCGCGGGTTACGCGCGCTCGTGTGGCCGAGAAAGGAGAGTGAGGGAGAGGGCGAGATCAGTGGTGCGGGCGTAGCGGCGGCTCACTCGCCGTCGAGCTGTCGATGCTGTCGCAGAAACTCGATCGGATTCTTCGACACCACCTTGTCGATCGCGTCCGCCGCGGTGGCGCGCATCGCTCGAGATGCGGACTGCGGGTCGGCGACTTGTGCGTCAAACGCGGCGACGACGTCGTCGTCCACATCGAATTCGGGATCCTGCAAGCCAGTCGTAGTCATGTATGTGACCTCCATGTGTTGTTAGCGTCAGACGTCGGGGGCTCGTTACGCCGAGGCTTTCAGCGCGCGCAGGCGGTGTGTGCGCAAATCATGTGTGACCGCCTGCAATGCCGTTCGGCTCTGGACTTGTCGGCTTTCCTCGGTGCACATGAGGATGCGAAGCTCCTGCCGGCGGCGCTCGGCAGCGACGCGCGCCGTCGCCACGACGTCTTCCTTCTCGCGCGCCGCAACGTCGGCCTCTGCGCGCGTCGCCTCCGCGTTGAGCGCCTCCATCGTGGCGCGGTCGGCCGCAAGCGTCTTCCGGGCCGATCGACGGCGGCTCCAGCAACCGAACTCGTTCCACATGATCACAAAGAGGATGGCGCCGTTGATCGAGACGGCGAGACTCGTTGCCATGACGGCGGCTTCCGATCGCACCGGCGTGAAGTCGGTCACATCGTCGTTCTTGAGCAGCGCCGCTGCGGCGATCGAGACCTCCTCGCGAACCTTGGCCTGAACCACGATCGTGTAGACGTTCAAAACGGCCACCGCAATGAGGAACGCCACCATGCACGTGCGGACGATGAAGCGCGACTTCGGTGATTGCACGAGTCCCCTCAAGAGATCCTGATAGGCGTCCTCGAACAGACGCGCCACGACCACTTTCAACACCGCAAGTGCCGCCGTGGGCCCGACGCCGAGCATGACACCCAGCACGGAGTCGGGACTGACGCCGAACAGCTGCGAGAGCGCAATCCACGAGATCACGAACTCCATGCCCATGCACGAGGCGACAAACGGCGTCATCGCCAGGCCGCAGATGAAGCTGCCGGGAGCTATGCGCCGCCAGGCCGCCTCGGACTCGGCCACTCGCGGCGCATGTTCACCGCAGCGCCACTGCACGTGCTTCGACGCCGCGCGCGCGGCTTCCAGCCTTTCGTGCTTGTCCCGTATCACGGCGTCTTTCAACTGCTCGGACGAGGCGTCCATCCATGCGAACACGGCCGCTCTCGTCTCCTGGTCGAGGGGGTAGACCAGCGACTTTACGACCGACTCGTCTTCAACAGGTTTCGTCTCGCCTGAGAGAACGATTTGGGCGACCGGCTTCATCTGACACCTCCTCTACGCAGTTGCCGCATGGCTCAAGGGCGCGAGGCCCGTCTCGGATTCACGATTGGGCGACACCGGCTCGATTGGCATCTCCGTGTGACTCGCATCGGCTAGCCGCAACGCACGGCCTTGATGCAGCTGATACTCGGCGAGCACGATCTGGGCTCGCGTCATCAGCCATTGCTCGAGCTGATCGCACGTCCGCTCGTTTTCGAGTGCCTGCTCGCGGAGGCTCGACACGTCCCGCACGATGCGGCGGATCCGTCGCCGCACCGTCGCCCGCACGCGCCACGCGAGCATCCCGCGCATGTCGGCTCGGTCGAGCATCTCGTTCAGTTGCGTCAGCTCTCCCAGCAACGTCGCAACTTGATTGCGCAGGACCGTCGTTGCCACTTCGATCTCGTCGGGCGTACGGCGGACCAGACATCGCAGGCGTGCGTCGATGCTCGCCTTGAACGGATCTGATTCGAGCTCCGAGCCAACCTCGCGCGTCTCCTCGATGATCGCGCGCACGCCCGACTCGAGGGCTGCCGCCTTCCACGCGCCAAACAACGTCCAGATTCGTCGCATGACCGTCACTCCTGAGCGAGATGGGTTTCGAAGGTCTCGAGCTCGGCGCCGACGGCGGTGAAGACGGCGCGCCAGAACTCGTGCAATACGCGCCGATCGTTCGTCGCCCGCTGTCCGGTGTCGATCCCGTTGAGTACGCAAAACACTTTCACGCCGGCCAGCGCGCCATCGCGCCAGCGCGCGTCGTTGCGAATCTTCCCGACCAGCTGCGGAATCTCCGCAGACACGAGACGCCTGCGCTCCATATCTAGGTCCGGTGTGGAATTGACCATGTCGGAGAACAGATAGGCGCGCATGATCCGTCCCGGCTGCGCTGAGCGAGCGGCGGCGAGCCGATCGATGACCGTCAGCAGTTGCGTGCTCGATGCCTGCTTCCGCGACGTCAACGCCTCGTGCACCGACGCCCGTGCCGCTTGGCGGGTTTCCTTGAGGCTGCGTTTCGCGAACGCCATGTCCTCGAGCGAAAGGCCTCCCGCAGGGACACGGGCAAAGAACAGCGGCGCGGCGTCCAGAGTGCGGTCGTGCACTGGGAGAATCAGGATCGAGTCCGAGACCGTCAACTGTTTGAGGACGTCGGTTGCCGTGGTGGCCCACGCTTGCCGCTGCTCCGCGGACACCGAACCGGTCTGGTCGATGAAGATCACGTAGTCGATGGGTTGCGGTCTCGACGCCGCTTTCGTGTGCGCTCCCTGCAGGATCGCCAGTGCGACGGCAACGACCAAACAGCTGGATACGCGCATCGTCAATCCCTCCGGCGGGGCCAATCGGTTGCCCCGCTCTGGTTTGTTGTAGCCAACCTGGCCTCAGGGTGTTACAGCGGCGGAGCGGTCGATCTCGATGTGTAACGCCAGCGGTTGAACGCGCCTATTCAGGTGTGTGACGACCCTTCGCCGGGTGTTTTTGCATCGACACGTGGTCCTGCCGGTCGTCCACGTCGAGTCGATCGGCCAGGCACGGCGTAATGTGGGTGTCGCTCGGGCGGCAGGTGCAGACGGCGTCTTCTTGACCAATCACGCCATCGACCCGGACACGCTGCTTGTGATCCACGACGCCATCGCAGCGGACACGCCCGGTTTCTGGACCGGCGTGAATTGTCTGGGGCTATCCGCCGAGCGAACGCTGACCGCGATCTCCGAACACGTTGGCGGAGTCTGGGTGGACGATGCCGGGATCGAGGAAAACGAAGTGGATCAACCGTACGCCGAACACCTCGGGGGGCTGAAGCGACGCCACGCCGGCACTGTGTGTATTTTGGCGGCGTCGCATTCAAACACCAGCGGCACGTCCACGATCTCGAGACCGCCTGTGAAGCGGCGCAGCCATTCGTCGATGTCGTCACAACGAGCGGGCCCGCGACCGGGTCTCCTGCTGACGTCGAAAAGATTCGGCGGATGAAAGCCGCGCTTGGCGACGCTCCACTCGCGGTCGCGAGTGGCATCACGCCAGAGAACGTCTCCCGGCATCTACCGTTCGCCGACTGCTTCCTCGTTGCAACAGGAATCAGCCGGAGCTTCATCGAGCTCGATCCGAGTCGCGCCCGAAAGCTCGTTGAACGTGTGCGATCGTTCGAGCGATAGAGGCTACGCTACGCGACCGGCCAAGCGACTTCTAGTGGGACCAACGGCTGATCCGCCCAGGCGGGGTATCGATCGAGGTCGCTCACCTTGGAGCGATCGTTGAGAGCGGCGGCAAGTGCCGTCAGAAAATCCGCGTCAGGCGTTGTCAGCCGCGTTCGCACACTTTCGAGATACGAATCGATTTCCCACGTCGTTGCGACGTTTCCCCGTGCTTCGAGCGTGCCGGCGGTGAGCAGCGCCTTCAGATGACCGAGGTAACACGCACTCGCGTCGTGTTCGAGGAGCGCTATAGTCAGGCGAACGAACGCCAGACGAGCGTTGGTGATGTCGTAGCGGACGGCTGCAAGAATCCATGCGTCGCCGCAGAGTCGTCTCGCCTCATCGAGCTTGTCCTGCATGATCAGTACAGTGCTGAGATTGGACAGGCGGTGTGGATGCTTGGGCGAATCCAGTGGTAGTGTTTGGCGCTCGATTTCGATGGCCCGGCGCAGGTGAGCTTCGGCCTGGGCCGGACACCCCATCTTGCGCAAGAGAATCGCCAGATTATTGAGCGCGAGCGCCACTTCGGGATGCATCGAACCAAATTCCTGCGCGTATTTCTTGACCGCTGCCTCGCGAAGCGGCAACGCCGCGTCGAACAGACCCCGATCTTCCAGTTCGTCGGCGGATTCGGACTCTTGGATGGCGGCTCGCGTTCTGCTAATTCCGGCTTCTCCACATTCCTCATTCAATACAAGCAGCCTATCAAGCGCGTTGGCACTGGTTAGTGTGACGGGATGGTCTGGGCCCAGCACACGGTGGTATGACCCGAACGCTCGCCGGTACAACGCCGCAGCACTGGTGTAATCGCCTCTGCCCTCGAAGATGGTGGCCAGAGTCGACACGCTCATCAGTGTCGATGGATGGTCGGCTCCGAGCATGCGTTCTTGAGTATCCAGAGCGGGCCGGCACAGGCTTTCTGCCTCCTCGTAGTTGCCTTGGTCGCGCAGCAGACCGGCGAGCATGCATGCCGTTTCGAGCGTTGAGGGATGCTGCACACCGAGCACGCGCCGCCGCGCTTGCAGGATCCATTGATACAACTTCTCTGCTGTCGAGAAGTCGCCTCTCGCATGCAACAGATGCGCGAAGGCGCTAAAGCTGCTCAGAGTCAATGGATGCTCCGGCCCGAAGACGTTATGCGGCGTACAGGCTGTCGCGGCGCGATCTACCTCCTGCTTCGTTTCATCCCAGGCCAGAGCACGTCGAAAAAGAGCGTACGCCTCTGCGTAGTTCGCTCTGGACGCCATTAGGCCCGCAAGCATCAGGATCACTTGCAGCGTCTGCCAGTGATCGGGCCCATTCAGTTTCTCGCAAGCGGAGAGCGAGCGCCGGAAGAGCGCCTCTGCGACTTCGTAGCGGCCCGCGAGATGACAGAATTTCGCCACCGTGGTCAAGCCGTAGAGCCGGGTCTGTTCCGCAGCCCTGCGCGCCAGATCGGAAGAAATCGGCTGGTCCGACGCCCCCTCGTACCATTGCTCGACTCTCTGTCCGTACGATTCTTCGAGGCAATAGTGAGGCTCGATGAGAAGCCAGTAACGCAACAATTGATCGGGCGCTTGCTCATAGAGCCAAAGAAACAGACCTTGGTCTGTCAGGCATTTGTGAAGGCGGTCCCATTCGTTCGCTTGGCCCAGTTGCCACGGCCACTCTTCCATTTTCCGGAGTGTCATCCCCGGTTGTCGTTCGAAATAGCCAGCGACAACTCGATGAGCTTCCCGTCGCTCGTCGGCGTGCGCGACGAACTCGAGTTCCGCGGCCTTTTTGAGGAAATTGTGGCTAAACGCATAGAGACCGTTGCGGTGCGTAAGATGCGGCTCCATCGCACTCAGCAGGGGACGCCATCGTTGTCGGGGCAATGGCTCGCCGGGCTGTCCGAGCATTTCCAACCATTCGGCTTCCGCGACTCCTTCTCGCGCGGCCCAACCCACACGCATGACGCGGCGAACGAGATCGTCATCACGATCAAAGTCACCCTGCCATCGTCGGAGCACGCGCCGGAACAACTCCTCGGGTGTATCCGCCTCGAGATAGTGAGCCACTCGTGCAGACAGCGCCTCGAAGCTGCCGAACTGACGCAACTCCTCCAGCACGGTCCGAAGGAATAACGGGGTTTCCGTGCCTTTCGAGTCGATGATGGTTCGACGCAGGTGTGGGCTCAGCGTCTTGCCGTACATGCTAAGAAGCGCATCGATCATCCGATTACGTTCCGCCACATCGGGGAGCGGCAACATATGTTCGGTCCATCGACGCTCGCGCCACGCGCTAAGAGCTGGCCCGGTCAGCGCACTCGCAACGATACGTACGTGGCTAGGAATACTCGTGGGAAGAAAGGCGAGAAAGCGGTCCGTTTCTTCGCCAACGATCTGGTCGAGCCCATCAAGCACGATGATGACCACCCCCAGGCCCTTCGTTTGATTGAGCCACCATGGGAACTCTTTACGACGCTTTGCGTCCTCGATGGGGTCGTCATCGTCAAAGCCATACCGTCGCTTCAACTCGCCGAAGAGCCGCGTCAGGAACGTGGTCACCGATGCGCTTTGAGGCGTCGCACCGAAATAGTGCTCGAACACAAACGCATTCGGATGTGTCTCCGCCCAACGAGCGGCCCACGATGCCAGGAGCGATGTCTTGCCGCCGCCGCTTTCACCGGTGATGACGAGCGGCGGTCCTTCGCCGGCGACGGCCGCATCGATAGCAGCGGTGTGCACTGGACGCTCCACGTACGCGAAGCGTTTACTCTGCGCATACGCCGCGTGCCCTTGCGCCTCCCGATCGAGCGGATCGGGAACGTCTTCCTTCGGGTACCGCCAGTCGATCAACTCGATCAGATCGGCGCGAACGGCTTCGGCGAGCGCCTCGGGATCGCGGTAGTTCTCGAGAAGCTTGCACACGCCAGTCTCATGCGCCTGGCGGATTCGCGCTTTCAGACGAACGAGTTTCTGACCAGCCGCCTCGCCTTCACTTTCGAACGCCGCTCGATCGGTCGCCGCGGAAAAATGATCGAGATATGCAGGATCGCGAAAGTAGAAGTAGCTTCGACCATGCATCACCGGTATGCGCAGCACGCCGTGCAGGATCTCCAGCTCGGTGACTGACGTGCCGGCATTGACGTGCTCCTGAAGCCATGGCTCACGCGCGACGATCTCCGGCGGGAAATGTTCAGCGATGTACCCGTATCGCTCACCCAGGAGTCCGATGAAAAACGGCCGGCTTCGATCGATCTCCTCGAGGCAGATCGGCAGCACGCGCCCTTCTGCGGCCTGCTCCTCAGTGATGCCCCACCGCAAGTCGACGTCGGTGAACGTGACCGATCGTTCGGCGCAGAGGCGCCGTATTTCCGGGAACACGCGCTTGACGAGCAGATCGCGCTCCGCCTGCATGTCTCGAAAGGTCGACGAGACGAAGATGCGGAGCGTCCGAGAGTCGTTCACGTCTTGCGAGCCGGCGCGTGCGGATCGACGCGGTCGGCCAGTCGATACACTTCGCGGCCGATGTCTCTGAACGCCGCCGGCAGCGCGCGCACCGCATCGACGTCGAGGTCCTGAATCTCCTGCGGGAGATCCTTCCACGGCACGAGGTAAGGTGAAGTCTTGCTGGCCGCGTCTCTGTTCGGCCCGGGATGCCAATCTTGGAAAACGCGCTCGGCGACGAAGCGCTCGTGCTCTTTCTCGGCGAGTCGACGAAGTCGGTCCGGACCGAGGGTCTCTTCCATGTTGAGCAGCGGGCCATTGAGATCGGCAGCGTCGCGAACCCCGAGGCCCTCGGTCTTCAACAGATGTTCGGCGTAGACGAGCTGAGTGTAAGTCGAAATCTTCCTGTCATCGTCGAGGTCGGCCCACGACACGACCGCACCATCGCGTTGGGACGC
>Ga0075434_100000851_pt1 | contig 24307 bp, 30 predicted proteins | sample RhiMethybrSRZTD3_FD_75298 | JGI IMG/M metagenome (GOLD analysis project Ga0075434, IMG submission 75298) | Populus rhizosphere microbial communities from Tennessee, USA - Rhizosphere MetaG P. TD hybrid SRZTD3 | ecosystem: Host-associated > Plants > Roots > Rhizosphere > Soil | place: USA... | reverse complement strand
TCTATCTATAGCTCTATGGCTGCCTCTAAGCTTCCGTCAGTCCGTTGCGCCCATTCCACTTGCTCGCGTCGATAGGCAGGTCGAAGATGGCGCACTCCTCGTTCTTGCAGAACACTTTCACGTCGAATAAATGCCCCGGCTCTTGACCGCAGAAAGGACAGGCCAGGTGCCGCTGTAAAGCTTCGGTGTCCATCATGTCCTGAAACTCGGTTATAGGATGGGACGAGTGCTGCTGACAATGCTCGATGGGTACCAAAAAATACGCGGTATTGTGACCCGAGCTGGAATCTTTTCCACCTCAAGCCGGCGAGTTTTAATCACGATACCCGGCGACTCGGGTTCAAATCCTGGCCCTCAATCGTCGCCACCTCCTTTCTTGACACCCTCCCTCATCCCATCTAAAACTGACCCCCATGGGCGTCACGCGCGCAACGCTGGGTCACGTTGTTCTGAATGTGAGGGACTTGAAAAAGTCCGAGCGTTTTTACCGCGACATACTCGGCATGGCGGTGTCGGGGCGGAACCCGAGGACGAAAATGTCGTTCTTGAGCTTCGGGTCCGAGCACCACGACATCGCCTTGATAGAGCTCCCGCGCGGGGCGAAGCGCATCGCCGGCAAAGGTATGCCCGGCCTGCACCACTTCTGCGTCTATGTCGACAGCGATGAGGTAATCGAGGAGCTATATCCTGTGCTGAAACGGCGCCGCATCAAAGTTGTCAGCGGCCCGGAAATTCTCGAAGTCGCGCGGAACCGCTCGGTCAGCTTTCTCGATCCCGACGGCAACCGCGTCGAGGTCGCCTGCAACCGCAACAAATTCGCTCGGGGGGAGAAATAATGCGATCGATGGCGAGGACCCTCGCCGGCGCCGCGCTGATCGTCGCGCTGGCGAACGGCACGGGCGCGGCGCTCGACAAGGTGCCGATCGCGCACAGCGCGATGTCCGCCTCGCAGGCGATTCTTTATCTTACGCGCGATGCCGGCATCTTCCGCAAATACGACATCGATCCGCAGATCGTCTACATCGTCGGCGGGCCGACGAACACCGCCGCGCTGATCTCCGGCAGCGTCGACTTCAACATCTTCGCCGGGCCGTCCTCGGTCGCCGCTAATTTATCCGGCGCGGATACGGCGATCCTGATGAGCTTCGTGAATACGCTGGAGCATTCGGTCTTCGCCGCGCCGTCGATCAAAAAGCCCGCCGATCTCAAGGGCAAGCGCATGGGCATCGCGCGCCCGGGCTCGTCGGACCATTATGGCGCCGTCGTGGCGCTGAAGCGATGGGGACTGGAGCCGGACAAGGACGTCGCGCTCATATCGATCGGCGGGCCGCCGGACCGCTATCTCGCCTTGCAGTCCGGCAGGGTCGACGCGGCGCTGTTCCAGCCGCCGCTCACGACCAGGGCGCAGAAGGCGGGCTTCAACCGCCTCGCCGCGCTGGTCGATCTGGGACTCGATTATCTCGGCACGTCGCTCGCCACGACGCGCGCGGTGATCGAGAAGAAAGAAGATCTCGTGCGCCGCGTCAACAAGGCGTTCATCGAGGGCATTCATTATTACAAGACCAACAAGCCCGCGAGCTTGAAGGCGATCGCCAAGCTCATGAACACCAACGACCCGGAGGCGCTGGAGGAGTCGTACGACGCCTACGCGATCAAGTTCATGGCGCGCGTGCCGTATCCGACGGAGAAGGGGATCGAGGCGATTCTCGACGACCTCGCCAAGACGAACCCCAAGGCCAAAGGCGCCGACCCGAAGCGCTTCGTCGAGCCGCGCTTTTTAAAAGAGCTGGAGGACAGTGGCTTCGTCGCCAAGCTCTACGGGAAATAAAGTGGATATTCTCTCGACCTTTCACCTCAAGCGCTGGATAGAGGAGAACAAAAACCTCTTCGCGCCGCCGTTCAAGACCAACCAGCTGCTCGTCCATCACAAGGATTTTCTCGTCATGGTGCTCCGCGGCCCCAACGTCCGGCTCGATTTTCATATCGATCCGGGCGACGAGTTCTTCTACCAGGTCGAAGGCGACATGGAGCTGCATTTGAAGCCCGAAGGGAAAACGCGCGACGTCGTCCATATCCGCGAAGGGGAGATCTTCCTCTGTCCCGGCGGTCTGCCGCATTCGCCGCGCCGGCCGGAGAATACCTGGGGGCTCGTCATCGAGCGCAAGCGCAGGCCTGACGAGAACGAGGAGTTCGTCTGGTTCTGCGAGCAATGCGACGCCAAAGTCCTCGCGCGCACGGTCGTCCAGGGCGGCGTCGGCGCGCAGGTGAACAAGGTCTACGCCGAGTTCAACGCCGATTCCGCGCTCCGCACCTGCGCCGCGTGCAATTATATTTTTCCGACCACGCCGATGGCGGAGCGCCTGAGTTTTCTCCAGCCGAAATAGCCGGCCTCGGCCGAAAGGAGCCTCTCATGTCGCCAAAGGACATCACCCTCGACCTTATCATCCGCTACGGCTTCCAGGTGCTCGGCGCGGTCATCATCCTGGCGCTCGGCGCGCTCGCCGCCCGCTGGGCGGGGAACTTGTGCGACCGCTGGATGCAGCCGCACATCAAGGAGCCGCCGATGCGGCTTTTGATCGTGCGCATCATCCGCGTTCTGATCATCATCATGGCCTTTCTGATCGCCTTGGATAAGTTCGGCTTTCAGGTCGCGCCGCTGGTGGCCGCGATCGGCGTTGCGGGCCTGGGCGTGGGGCTCGCCTTTCAGGGTGTGCTCAGCAATCTCGTCGCCGGGCTGACGATCATTTTTACCAAGCCTTACCGCGTCGGCGAGTACATCGAGCTGCTCGGCGTGCAGGGGCAGGTCGCGACGATCGAGCTCTTTTCCACGACGCTCATCCATCCGGACGAGTCGCGTGTGGTGATCCCCAACCGCAAGGTCGTCGGCGAGATCCTGCACAACTACGGCCGGGTGCGCCAGATCAGTCTCGCGGTGGGGCTCGCCTACGGCGCCGAGTTCAACGATGCGCTGGCGCTCACGCGCGCCGTTGTGGCGGCCAACCCGAGGGTCCTCAAGCAGCCGGCGCCGGTCATCGGCATCAACGAGCTTGGGGCCTCCAGTGTCACCGTGACCATTCAGCCCTGGGTGTCGATCGCCGACGTCGCCAGCGTCCGGGGCGAACTGTACCAGGCTCTGGTCGAGCGGTTTCGCGAGAAAAAAATCGACATCCCGCTGCCGCAGAGCGAGATCCGCATGCTGCAAAGCGCCTGATCTCCGGATAGTTCGGGTCGCTCGTTTAGAGTTCCGAGCTGAAACGCGAAACCCGAAACTCCTAACGCGAAACTCTCGATCCCGGGCCGGTGGCCCGCTCACCCCGGTTTTGCTAAAATGGCCGTCCAATGGAACCGGCTGTCAAAGAGCGAGCGGCCCCCGCCCCGCCGCCGGCGGCGGATATCTCGGGCTTGAACGACGAAGAGCTGCTCAAGATGCGCATCTGCGACTTGAAGGTGCAGATCGCCGGCAGCGAACTCGAAGGGCGGATCGCCAATTTTCACCGCGAGCTGGGCGAGAAGGGCATAACGCTTAAGCCGCCCTGTTATCTCGGCGACGAATGGTTCTGCGCCGAGGGGGCCACCAACATCGCGATCCCGTTCTATCTCGCCCACCCCAGACTCAAGAAACTCGAAGAGAAAATGATGATGGAAGTCGAAGGCGGCACCGAGGCCTGGTGTATGCGCTTGCTGCGTCACGAGATGGGCCACGTGGTGAATCACGCCTACCTGCTCGCAAAAGACAAAGAATGGCAAAAAATCTTCGGACCCCCGTCGCTCGAATACTCCGAGAGCTTCCGCGCGCGGCCTTACAGCAAGCGATTCGTACGCCACCTCGAAGGCTGGTACGCGCAAAGCCATCCCGAGGAGGATTTCGCCGAGACCCTGGCGATCTGGCTCACACCGGGGCTTGACTGGAAAAGCCAGTACCGCGGCTGGAGGGCGCTGGAGAAGCTCGAATACGTCGACCGCACGATGACGAAGCTCGGCGGAAAGAAGCCGCGGGTGCTGAGGCGGAGCCGTATGAGCGACGCCTCGCGGCTGCGCTCGCGGCTCGACGCTTATTATAAAAAGCGCCGCAAGCTCTACGCGCAGGATTTCCCCGAGTTTTTCGACGCGGATTTAAAAAAGCTCTTCGCCGGCGCCAACGCCGCGCCCGACGCCGAGCGCGCCGCGGCTTTTCTCCGGCGCAACCGGAAGCCGGTGCTGAACGCCGTCGCGTCGTGGACCGGCGAGCCGAAATTCACCGTCGACCGGCTCCTGCGCGCGCTCACCGACCGCTGCGCGGCGCTCGACTTGCGCGTGCGATCCGATTCCGCCGGCCTTGAGGTTGCGGCCTATCTCGCGACGCTCGCCGCGCACTACCGCTTGACGGGGAAGTTCAAGGAAACTTAGGAATTCATGGCAGGGCGATCAAAGCGCAAAGTCCTGGTTCTTTTCGATTCGGCGGGGACGCCGCCCGCCGACCAGGACTTCAGCCGCCAATTGAAGCACGACGAGGACTGGGCCACCGAGGCGCACGTGATCGAGGCGCTCAACAAGCTCGGCCACGAGGTGCGCACGATCGGCGTCTACGAAGATCCCGGACTCATTATCGACGAGGTGAAGGGCCACCCGCCGGACGTCGTCTTCAATCTCACCGAGCATTTCAACGCGCGCTCCGCGTATGACCGGAACGTCGCCGGGCTGCTCGAGATGCTCGATCTCCCTTACACCGGCTCGGGGCCGACGGGCCTCACGCTGTGCAAGAACAAGGGCATGGCGAAGGAGATTCTCGCCTACCACCATATTCGGGTGCCGGACTCCGCGGTGTTTCCGATCGGCGCGGCGATCCGCCGGCCCAAGCGCCTTCGCTTCCCGCTGTTCATCAAGCCGCTGCAGGAGGAAGCGTCGTACGGCATCTCCCAGGATTCGTTCGTCGAGAACGATCAGGCCTTCGAGGAGCGCATCCGGTTCATCCATGAGCGCATGAACCAGGAAGCGCTGGCGGAGGAATTCATCGACGGGCGCGAGCTGTACGTCAGCATCCTCGGCAACGACCGGCTGCACGTCTTCCCGTTTCGCGAGGTGATTTTCGCCGAGGTGCCGGAAGGACGGCCGCGCTTCTCCACGTTCAAGGCGAAATGGGATGACGCCTACCGCAAGAAGTGGGGGATTCAGAACATCTTCGCCGACGGCCTGGACGAAGAGATAAAGCGGCGTATCACGGAAATATGCAGGAAGGCCTACCGAGTGCTCCGCATCCGCGGGTATGGACGCATCGACTTGCGGATAACTCCGGCCGGAGAGATCGTTCTGCTCGAAGCGAATCCCAACCCGAATCTCGAGCGCGAAGACGAATTCGCGCAGTCGGCGATGAAAGCCGGACTCACCTACGAGGCGCTGATACAGCGTATCCTGCGCCTCGCGTTCAAGTGAGCCCGGCTTCCGAGCAACGACCTAACGGGGGACCGGACGATCGCCGCGCTCCCGCATGCTGAAGCGATTGCCGTTGGCGTTTTGCCGAGCGCAGAAGCGCTCTTTGGCGTCGAGCGCCCGGCGGGTCCGCTCGATGTCGGCCAATACCTCGAAGCAATGCTCGTTTCTGCGGAAGCGGTAGCCTTCCGCGCCCTGGAGCACGATCTCGTTGACGCCCGGATGAAGCGCGTGTCTTACGCCGCGCGCGACCACCTGATCGCCGGGCTTCTCGCGGATCTCGAAGACGGTGTCGCATTCCCCCGAGCCGTCGACGCGGACTTTGAGACGCCAATTTTTGACGCGTTCGCCGCGATTGATCGGGTCGGGCGACATGTCGAGATCTTCGATCGCGATATGATGATTTTTGCCACAGAACGCGCGGCCTTCCCGTTCCGCTCCGATCGCCAGGCTGAAGGCCCAAACCGCCAGAATCAACAACTGCACGATAACCGTAACCATCTTCATATCATCCTCCGTTCGATCCGCTGCCGCCCTTGTCCCATCCAGAATAGCGTCCACGGCGGGACCCGCAATCGGGTATTTCCCCGAAAGCCGGAGTGATGGAAAACCAAGGCCCCTTCAGGTACAAGGTGCAGGATGTTTGGGCTCAAGTACCTGATTAAACCGTTTATCCTGCCGCCGATGCTGTCGCTCCTTCTGCTCGCCGTCGCCGGCATCTTCTGGCGCCGCCGCTGGGCGCGAGTTCTTTTCTGGATTGTGTTCGTCATGCTCATCGCGCTGCACAGTCCGTATGTCGCAATGAAACTGCGCCATCCGCTCGAGTCGAGCTACGAGCCGCTGGTCGATCCCGCGCACGTGGAACCCTACGATGGGATCGTGGTTCTGATGGCGGGAACGATTCCTGCCGGCGGTCTGGTGCCGTTTTCCACGGTGAGCGAGCCGTTGTTCCACCGTTTGGATGAAGCCTGGCGGCTCTATCGCCTGCACCCGAAGCCGATCATCGTCTCCGGCGGCCACGTCAATCCTTTCACCCAGCCGCAGAACGAAAACCAGATCGCCTGCGATTATCTGATTCTCTGGGGAATTCCGAAAGACCAGGTGATTTCCGAGCCGCGCTCGCGCGATACGTTCGAAAACGCGATCGAAGCGGGGAAGATCATCAGGGAGAGAGGCTGGAAGCGCTACCTGCTTGTCACCTCGGCGATTCACATGCCGCGCAGCATGCTCGTGTTCCGCGCCATCGCGCCGGAGCCGATTGCGGCCCCCGGCGATTTCACCTACGCCGGCGGCGGCGTTTTAGTGGCGGAAGAGGCGGCGGTGAAAATCGCCGCCGCCGTGCACGAGTATCTCGGCATCGTCAATTACCGCTGGCGTCTGCGATCCTATCGCAGCGAAGAGCGCTAGCGGTACAGCGCGGTAACGAAGCCGCTTTTTTCGATCTCTCTCAGCGGTCCGGCGTCGATAAACTGTTCGGCTTTGGCGGATTTGGCGCGGGAATCGGTCTGCGCCATCCAGCCGAGCAGGAGCTGCATGCCTTCCGGCGTCGGCAGCGGTACGGGCTGAAGCACGTTTTTGTAGAGATCGTAGATTTCCGCAAGCGCGTCCTTGTCGTCGATCTTCAGGTACTTCGACAAAATCCGGATCGATTCTTCTCGGTTGGTCTTGAAGTAGTGGATCGCTTCGATGATCGCTTTGAGATACTGCGAGACGAGCTCCGGCTGCGTTTTCAGCAGCGTGCGCGAAGTCCCGATCGTGTTCTGCGGGAAATCGATCTTCGCCGAAAGCGGATCGGCCAGAGTCGTCATGCCGGCCTTTTTGGCCAGGATGTAGAACTCCGGCGTGATCACCGTCGATTCGACGGCGGCCTTGGTCATCGCCGCGAGGCGTGTGCTCGTGCCGCCGATCTGAAGCAGCGTCACATCTTTATCCGCGCTGAGGCCGAGCTTTTGTAGAATTAGGCGCGCCGCCAGATCCGAGGCGCTGCCGAAGCGCGAGATGGCGAGCCGTTTGCCTTTGAGCTGCTCCGCCGTCTTGATTTCTTTTTGCGCGATGAGACTGAAGGCCGAGCGGTTCTCCAGGCCGGATATGCAGACGACGTCCGAGCCGGCGAGCCCGCTGCTGAGAATCACGCCGCCGGAAAGCTGGGCGATCTGAGTCTCGCCGGCGACGAGCGCCTGGATCGACGTCGTACCGCTTTCGATCAGCACCATCTGAACGTCGAGTCGGTTTTTAGCGAAGATGCCTTTATCCTTCGCGATCCAAACCGGACTGTTGTTCGCGGTAATCGAGCTGTAGGAGGTCTTCAGCCGCGTCGCCTGGGCGCCGGCCGGCGGCGCCAGCGATAGGGCCGCTAGCAGCGCAAGCAAAAGAGCCGGTAGAAAGCTTCGGCGCATCATCGACGTCTCAGAGGAAGTTCTGCCCGCCGTCGACCGATAAGGTCTGCCCGGTCATGAAGTCGCTCAGCGGCGAACAGAGAAAGAGCATCGCGCCTACCAGATCGTCGGGTTTCTGCATGCGCTTCAGCGAGCGCGTCTGCACCGGCGCCTGGCGCATGCGCAGGATCTCTTCCGTCGGATTTTCTTCGGAGAGCGTCGAGCCGGGGGCGATGCAGTTGACCTGGATGTTGTCGCCGCCCACCTCGCGCGCCAGCGTCCGGGTAAATCCGACCACGCCGGCCTTGGAAGTCACATAGTGGATGCGCCCGAGGCTTCCCGAGAGTACCGTGCCGGAAGAGATGTTGACGATCTTCCCGGATTTTTGCGCGCGCATGGCGGGAAGCGCCGCGCGGCAGCAAAAAAAGAGGCCCTTGAGATTGACCGCCATCATGCGATCCCACTCGGCGGGGTCGATCGTCTCGATCCCGCCGCGGTTCATCGGGATCGTGGCGAAGATCGCCGCGTTGTTGACCAGAATATCGATGCGCCCGAAGCGCTCGAGGACGAGCTTCGCCATCTGTTTCGTCGACGGCTCATCGGAAACGTCGACGCGCGCGCCAATGGCGCGGCCCTCGGATGTGCCGGACAGCTCCGCGGCGACCTTTTCCGCCGCCGCGCCGTCGATGTCGACGGCGGCGACGCGGGCGCCGGCCTCGGCGAACGCGCGGCAATAGGCTTTGCCGATGCCGTGCCCGCCTCCGGTGACGATCGCGACTTTATCTTTCAGTCCTTGAATCATCGAAGATAGTCTCCTTTGATAAAATCGTCCTCGATGGCGTCGACCGAGGACGCGATTACCATAGAAGCTCACCGTGGAGGGTGTCAAGCACCGGTTTCGCCAATTGACGGGTAAAATGGATTGTTATAGAGAATGAGCCTTCCGGAAAGGCAAGCTATGGAATTGCAACAACGCATTCAACAGCTTCGTGAAGCGCCGGCCCGATGGTGGGCGGGAGAAGCCGAGGTCGTCCGGGTTTATTTTTCCCGCCCGCGGAGCCCTGCGGACGACGCGCGCTGGCTCAAGCTTCAGGCCGCCCGCGAAATCGGCGCCGCCGCCCGCGCGGCGGCGGAGCTGCCCGGGATGTTCGAAGCGGTCGACGCCGCCGTCGACCGGCACGATCTGGAAAACGCCGCGCGCGGCCTGTACGAGGAGGCGCGGCACTACCGGCTCCTCATGGACATCCTCGAAGAGATTACCGGGGAGAAGCCGGATCCCGCGGATTTGTTCGCGCGCGCGGGCACGCGGCAGAGCGCCAGGCAACGCGTCGGTCACCCCGAGCTGCCCGCATTGACCGAGCATATCGCGGTGGTTAAAAAGCTCTACGAGAGGTACGGTGATCTTACCGAGACGGTGCTGAGCTTCTTCGAGGGCGGCGGCGCATCGATCTTTTATAGCGGCAGCAAGCTGCTCGAGTATTCTTACACTTCGTATTCTAAGGGCGTGATCGAGCGGAAGATCGCCGCCTCGATGAAAATCATTTACGACGATGAAATGCGCCACGGACCGATCCACATTCCCAACGTCGCCGCTCGCCTCAAGACCAAGGCGGACTTCCGCGCGGCCGGGGAAATCATCGAAGCGAAGGCGAAGGCGCATCTCAGGCTCCGCAACGAGACGTTCGGCTATCCGCTCAGCGAGACGCGCATGTGCGAAATCGACGCGGGGGTCGGCGTCGAGGCGCTCAAAATCGACTACGACGGGATCACCGCCGTCTCGCCCCATTCGCTGTAAGGGCATGCCGTCATCCGATTTTCGAGGTGCGCCGTCATGATCGCGGCGGTCGTACTATCCGCCGGTGAATCGAGCCGCATGGGGCGCCCCAAGGCGCTGCTGCCCGTCGGAGAGAGCTTTTTCCTCGAGCGCATCGTCACGGCGCTCCGCGCGACGAAAGTCGGAACGATCTACGTCGTCCTCGGCCACAACGCTGCGGCACTGGAAGAAAAGATCAAACACCTGCCCGTCACGATTCTCGTCAATTCCGATTATTCCCTCGGGCAGCTCTCGTCGCTTCACGTCGCGCTGCGCGCGCTGGAAAAGGAGCCGCTCGACGGAATCGTGCTCCACCTGGTCGACCATCCGTTCATCGATCCCGCGCTCGTCGATCGTATGATCGACGCTTTCTACGCTTCGCAAAAACCCATCGTGGTGCCGGTGTGCCGCGGCCGGCGGGGTCATCCGGTGATCTTTGCGCGCAAATTGTTCGCGGAGCTGCTCGCCGCGCCGCTCGACCAGGGCGCGAAGAGCGTCGTCCGCGCGCATACGGCCGACACGCTCGAGCTTGAGACCGACGACGAAGACATTACCTGCGATATCGACACGCCGGAGGATTATCGCAGGCGCGTGGGAGGAAACTGATGTCGAGATTGCAGCTCACCCTAGGTTGCGGAGCATACGACCTGCTCAGGCCGTTGATCGAAGGCACGGTCGCGCCGGCCGGGATCGACCTCAACGTCCTCACGATGGCGTCTCCCGAGCGTCATGGGCGCATGCTGCGCCACGAGGAGTTCGACGTCTGCGAGCTGTCGCTCGTCGCCTATCTCGTCGCCCTCGACCAAGGGCGGACATTCCGCGCGATCCCGGTCTTCCCGCACCGCCGCTTTCGCCACGGCTACATGGTGAAGCGCGCCGACGCGGGCATCGAGCGGCCGTCGGATTTGAACGGCAAGCGCGTCGGTCTCGATACCTTGCAAAATTCCGCCGGTCTCTGGATGCGCGGCATTTTACAGGATCATTACGGCGTCGACTTAAAGACAGTCGAGTGGTGGTGCCAGGAAGAGGAGGACGTGCCGTTCGAGCCGGCCAAGTGGATGAAGCTCCGGCGCGTGCCGAAGGGAAAAAACGTCGATCAGATGCTGCTGGACGGCGAGCTCGAAGCGGCGCTCTATCCCGAGACGCTGCCGTCGATCAAGAAGAACTCGCCTAAAGTAGCGCTCTTGTTTCCCGACCCGAAGGCGGCGGAGATCGACTATTACAAGAAGAGCGGTATTTACCCGATCATGCACACGGTCGTGATCAAGGGAGACATTCTGGCGAAAAATCCCTGGGTCGCGGTCAGCCTGCAACAGGCGTTTCAGCGCGCGAAAGAGATGTGTTACGAGCGCTATCAGGACCCGCGCAACTCCACCATCGTTTGGTTCAAGGAAGCAGTGCAGGAGCAGACGAAGATTTTCGGACCCGATCCCTGGCCCTATAATCTGGAGGACAATCGCAAGGCGCTCGAGGCGGCGGTCCGCTATGAACACGAGCAGGGGATGATCAAGCGGAAATTCGCCATCGAAGAGCTCTTCTTTCCCCCGAGCCTGCAGGAGATCCAAGCCTACGTTTAGGGATTGGCCAGCTTTTATACATTAGATTTTTCTCTGGACATTTTTCTCCAACCGCGGTAATACGTGGCGCATCTTTCATGTGGGAGGCCGATATGGCGATGCGAAAAGGCGGCCGCGATCGCCGCAGTGGACGGCGGCGTGGGGACACTTTTGCGATTACCTTCGACAAGTGTGCGGGTGAGTGCAAAGTATACCTGACTAAGATTCTCACCGACCCGATTACCCCCGAAATTAAAGCGGTCACTCCGGGTGACACCTGGAAGGACAATGACGCCCGAAAGGCCGCCAACAACCTGAAGGATGCGATCAATAAATGGGGCGAGCCGGTCGATTTGGAGCCTAAGTGCAAGACCGGCTGCAAATGCACCGACATCGATACCGACGATGTCGATTGGACTAAGAAGAAAACACACACGCGCAAATTTCAAAACCCGTTCAAGTCCAACGGCAAGAATTTTCGGGCCGAGATCGATATCGAGTTCAAGATCGCGATCGTAACGAAGGCCTGTATCGAGGCGCCCGGCGTGCCGATTGAGCCGGTGTAAGTCTACGGGAAGCTGAACTCTTCCACTTCCGCCTGCTCCCCTCCCATCTGCACCAGCGCGGGTATATCCAGCCGAGCTTCGGCGCGCTCGACGTCCGCGAGCCGCGACTTCGTCGCCGGGTGCTTAGGGACGAAGAGCTGGCAGCAGTCCTGGTCCGGCGCCGAGGAAATCTCGAACGTGCCGATCCGCCGCGCCTGATCGATGATCTCCTGCTTGTCCATACCGACCAGCGGGCGCAGGATCGGGAGCGCCGCCGCCTGCTGGATCACCGCCATATTCTCGAGCGTCTGTGAAGCGACCTGCGCCAGGCTCTCGCCGGTAGCGAGCGCGAGCGCCTTCTCTTTCCGCGCGATCGCCTCGGCGATGCGCAGCATCATCCGCCGGTATAACACAACGCGCAGCGGGCGCAGCGCGCCGGCGACGATCGTGCGCTGAATCTCGCCGAAGGGAACGAGATAGAGCCGCGACTTGACCTGGTGGCGCGTCAAGAGCTGCACCAGCTCGCGGCATTTCTCCTGCGAGGTGCGGTCCAGATAGGGCGCGCTGTGAAAATGGACGAAGATGAGGCGGCAGCCGCGCTGCATCATGCGGTACGCGGCGACCGGCGAGTCGAAACCGCCGGAGATGAGCGACACCACTCTGCCGCTGGCGCCTACCGGCAGGCCGCCCGGCCCGGCAATCTTGTCGAAGCCGAAGAAGGCGCACTCGGGCAGGATCTCGACGTCGATGGTGAGTTCCGCGTGCTCCAGGTCGACACGCGCCCCGCTCTTTCCCTTTACTGCGGCGCCGAGCGCGCGGTTGATTTCAGGCGAAGTCAGGGGAAAAGCTTTGTCGGCGCGCCGAGCATCGATGCGGAAGGAAGCGAAGTGCCTGCCGTCGAGCTCTCCCAGGATCCCGTCGCGCAGCGCGTCGATATCGGCCGGCAGACGCTCGACGAAAGAGAAATTCGCGACGCCGAAAACGCGCCCTATACGCCGGCCGATCTCGTCGGCCTCGGTGTCGTTGTCGAATGTAAGCAGAATGCGCGCCTGCAGCGTTCTCGCCTGCTTTAACGGCAGGCCGTGCAGCGACGCGACGAGATTGCGCTTCAAAAGCTCGACGAAGTAGGGGCGGTTGCCCTTTTTTAGCGCGATCTCGTGATAGCGGATGAGGACCGAATTCACGCGGTCAAAATAGCAGATTCATCCTTGATTTGCAGGGCTTGGGCGCTGTATGAAACTCAGAGAGCGGAGGAAGACGGCATGGCGAATTTTCGCAAAATCTCCGAGGCGATCGCGTTCGCGGGCGATAAAATGAAAAAGAACGGCCTCTTCGAGACCGAGAGGCTCTTCTGCGACCTTTACTGTTTCGAGCCGGGCCAGAGCCAGGCGCCGCACACGCACGAAGGCTCGGATAAAATCTATTACGTCGTCGAAGGCAAGGGTCTTTTCCATATAGGGGAAGAGGAGAGAACGCTGGCCGCGCGCGAGATCGCCATCGCGCCCTCCGGCCAGCGGCACGGCGTGGAAAACAAAGGTCCCGACCGCCTCGTGCTGCTCGTTTTCATGGCGCCGAAGCCGCATAAATAGATACGATGAATGCGTCATTGAAAGGAAAAGTCGGCGTCGTGACCGGCGCGGGCCGCGGCATCGGCAGGGCGATCGCACTCGCGCTCGGCGAGGCCGGCGCACGCGTCGCGCTCGCCGCGCGGAGCGGGGAGGAGATCCGCTCGGTCGCGCAGGAGATACGGTCGAAAGACGGCGACGCGCTCGCGCTCGCGGCCGACCTGACGCGCGACGAGGAGATCGAGCGGCTGATTTCACAAACAACCAAGGAATGGGGACCGATAGATATTCTCGTCAATAACGCCGGCTGGGGCAAAACCGCGTCGGTGGCGAGCAGCCGCGTCGAAGACTGGGACCGAACGTTTCAAATCAATTTGCGCGCGCCGATGATGTTGACCCGTTTGGTGCTGCCGTCGATGATGGAAAGAAAGTGCGGGGCCATCGTCAATATGGGATCGATCTCCAGCAAGGCCGGCCAGGCCAACACCTCGGCCTATTCGGCCTCGAAGTTCGGCATCCTGGGCTTTACGCAATCGCTGTTCGAAGAGGTGAGAGAGTTCGGCATCAAAGTCTCGATCATCCTTCCTGGCTTCGTCGACACGCCGCTGATCCCGCTCAACAAGCGCCTCGACCGGAGCCGGATGATTCAGCCGCGAGATATCGCCGACGCGGTGATGTACGTGCTTTCCACCGCGCCGAACGCATGCCCGGTGGAAATGACGATCCGGCCGCAGCAGACGCCGTATCGCTAATCCTAAACCTAAAGGGTTACTTTAACAGAGCTTCGAGCAGCCCCGCGGTGACCTCTTCGAGGCTCGCGACGACTTTGTCGGCCTTCAACTCCGCCGCCGGATGGGAGTTCGTCACGGCGAGACACTTGATGCCGGCGCGATGGGCGGCCATGATGCCTTCCTTGGAGTCCTCGATCACCAGACATTCGGAGGCGCGGATCATCTCGCCGCGGCCTTCATTCAATTCGCGCAGCGCCTTGATGAAGATCTCGGGGTGCGGCTTGCCGTCGTGGACGTCTTCGGCGCTGACGATCACCTGAAAGTATTTTTTCAAGTCGATGCCGTCTAAAATGAGCTCGATCTCGCCGCGCAGCGCCCCCGACGCGACCGCCAGCGGAAAGCGCGCGGCGAGCTCCGGGACGAGGCGCGTGACGCCGGGAAAGATCATCGTCCTTTGAGCGATCGTTTCGCGATAGTAGGCGGCCTTGCGCCGGATCAGCTCGGCCAGTTTGGCGTCGTCCAATTCGCGTCTATTGTCTTTGAACACGGACCGGAAGCAGCCGCGGTCGTCCATGCCGAGATATTTCGCGTAGTACGCGTCGTCGGTCAGCGAAAGGCCTTCTTCTTCCAGAACCCGGCGAAAAAGCTCCAGGTGGATCGGCTCGTCGTCGACGAGGATGCCGTTGAAATCGAAGATCACCGCCTTTAGCACGGCTAAGCCTTATCCAATCGGCCCTTTCGTTTCAACCGAGTGTAGGGTAGTAAGAAAAAAATGGCGCACGGCAAAGAGCACGGCCACGCCCACGCGCATGCGCACGGCGCGCCGGAATACCGCTTCTGCCCCAAATGCGGCGGCGGGCTGGAGCGCCGGCTGGTGAAAAACGGGGAGCCCGAGCGGCTCGTGTGTGCGCGCTGCGCGTTTATCTTTTATCTCGACCCGAAAGTCGTCGCCGGCACGGTGTTCGCGATCGACCGGCGCATCGTCCTTTTGCGCCGCGGGGTCGAGCCTTCGCTCGGCAAATGGGTTTTTCCGGGCGGCTACGTCGACCGCGGCGAGAGCGTCGCCGACGCCGCGATCCGCGAAACGAAGGAGGAATCGTGCCTCGACGTCCGCCTGAACTCGATTGTCGGCGTCTACTCTTATGCGGGCTCGCCCAACGTGATCGTCGTGTATGCCGCGGAGGTGATCGGCGGCGAGCTCGCCGCCGGCGACGAGTCGGTCGAGGCGCGGACTTTCGATCCCGATGAAATTCCGTGGGATGAGCTCGCCTTCGACAGCACCCGGGACGCGATTCGCGAGTACCTGCATCTTTACGTTAAAAGCGGGATGAGATAGAGGTAACGAACCCCGTAGATCAACTGGAGGTTTTTATGTCCAATCTCGATATCGGCCAAAAAGCGCCCGACTTCAGCCTGCCGGTTTCACGCGAGCAGAAAGTCGGGCTCAAAGACTATCTCGGCAAGAAAAACGTCGTGCTGGCGTTCTATCCGCTGGACTTTACCGGCGGCTGAAGCCAGGAGCTCGCCAACCTCGAAGCCGACCGTAAGGAATTCGAGGCGCGAGACGCTCAGGTCTTGAGCATTAGCGTCGACTCGGTCTTCTCGCACAAGGCGTTCGCTGAAAAAATCGGCGGCATCGGCTTTCCGATGCTCTCCGACTTTTATCCCCACGGCGCTGTGTGCGATCTCTACGGCACGTTGCGTTCCGAGGGATATCCCAGACGGGCCATCGTCATCATCGACAAAGGCGGCGTGATCCGCTACCGGAAGGAATACGACAAGGGGATTCCGGAGAATAAAGATCTGCTCGCGGAGCTGGATAAAATTAAATAGCGGCGGCGAAGGCTTGAAGATTATCCGGCGACGAGCACGTCGTCGCCCTCGACTTTGACGTCGTATTTTTTCACTGAGATCGTGGGATTTAGCTGGTTGACGCCGGTGGTGACGTCCCAGCGCCAGCCGTGCCAGGGGCAGATGGCGATCTTGCCGTCGAGCTCGCCTTCACCGAGCGGTCCGCCGCGATGAATGCAGGTGTCGTCGATCGCGTGAAACGTCCCCTCGACATTGAACAGCGCTACCGGCTTGCCGTTCACGCTCACCGTTTTTCCCGTTCCCGCCGGAATATCGCTTTGTTTACAGACCTTGACGAATGCCATTCATGATCCCCCTTAATCTCGAAGTCCGATAGTTCTACCCCAGCAGCGAATCGTTTTTCAAGGCGAGGTCGAATAGACGAACGGCAGGACCGCTACGGTCGCGGCGATCTCACGCTTTCCCGAGCGGATGGCGACGTCGATCGCCGGCTCCCAATAGTCGCGCTGGAGGTACGCCATGGCGATCGGACGGTGGAGCCGAGGGGAGAAAACCGAGCTCGTGATTTTCCCGACCCCTTTGTCTTCGACGAAAACGGCATCGCCGCGCGCCGCCGCGGCCGTTCCATCGAGCAGCAGGCCCGTGAGCTTGCGGTTGACGTGGCCGCGCGAGTGTATCCGCTCGATGACTTCCTGTCCCAGATAACAGCCTTTGTTGAAGCTCACCGCGTGATCCATGCCGGTTTCCAGCAATAAATGATCTTCGTCCATGTCGACCCCGTAGCGCGGCAGGCCGGCTTCCACGCGAAGAATTTCCTGGGCCTCCAGGCCGACCCAACGCACGGCCAGCGCGGCGCCGGCGCGCTCCAGCTCCTCGACGACGTCCATCACGTCTTGAGTCTCCACGAGCAGATCGAAGCCCTCTTCGCCCGTATGGGTCGTGCGCACGACGCGCACCTCGCGCCCGGCGATCCGCAGCACAGCATGGCTGAACATATGGACCGGCGGGTCCTGGTGCGGCGCGACGGCGCTGAGCAAAAACAAAGCATGCTGTCCCTGAACCGAAATCATTCCATACCGGCCGTCCGGGTCTTCGATCTCGACTTCGTCGGCGACGAGATACCGGTTCAGGTGGTCGATGATTTTCCCCTTCAACCGTTCGAGGAGAAGCAGAATGAACGAATCCTCGGCGCAAAGCACTCGCAGGTCGGCGAGTATTTTGCCGTTGACGTCGAGAACGGCCGCGTACGCGCCGGCTCCGGCGGCCAGTTTTTTGACGTCGTTGCTCACCATTCCTTGAAGAAAGGAGACGCGATCGGGGCCGGTCAGCCGGACGACTGCGTGATGACACAGATCCATCAAGCCGGCGGCCGATCGCACGGCCGCGTATTCCTCCGCCGGCGCGCCGAAATATTTGGGCAAAAGCCAGCCGTCCTCTTCCACAAGCTCGGCCCCGTTGCGGCGATGTTTTTCGGCGAGAATCGTCGCTTTAGACATCACACGATATATAACCCTGTCGCTACGGGTTGACAACGGCGCGCCGCTCTACATTAATACTTCCATGGCGCGGGCGAGGCGGCAGCTCGATCTGCATAAACTCGAGGTGTTTCACTGGGTGGCTGAATACAAAAGCTTTTCGGCCGCCGCGCGCCATTTGTCGCTGCGGCAACCCACGGTGAGCGCCCACGTGCGCGAGCTGGAGGAGCAGCTCGGCGCGAAACTTTTCAATCGCGTCGGCGGAAAGGTCGCGCCTACGTCGTGCGGGGAGCTGCTTCTGCACTCGGCCAAAAAAGTGCTCGCACTGAAAAAGGACGCGCTGGCCTCGCTCGATCGATTTCAAGGGAAGGTCGGGGGCGACCTGCTCTTGGGCGGCAGCAATATCCCCGGGGAATACATACTGCCGGGCAAGCTCGCTGCCTTCGTCGCGGCCTATCCGGAGGTCAAGCCTCTGCTCAAGATCGGGGATTCGGCCGGCATCGTCCAGGCGGTGTTAGATGGCGCCGTCGAGATCGGCTTTGTCGGATTCAAAGGAAGCGATCGCAGACTCGCGTTTCAAAAACTCTGGAAAGATGAAATGGTGCTCGTCGTCGGCAGCAGGCACCCGTGGGCCGGCAAGAAACGCCTCGAAGTCAAAGAGCTTGCCAGCCAGGGATTCATCTCGCGCGAAGGCGGATCGGGCACGCTGCGATCGTTCACCGAGCTTCTTTCCCGCAAAGACCGCAACGCCGAAAAGACGCTCCGCGTCATGATGGAGCTCGGCAGCACCGAGGCCGTCAAGGAGGCCTTGATCGCAGGCAACGGTTTTTCCATTCTTTCCCGCCATTCCATCCACCGCGAGCTGCGCGACGGCGTCCTGGTCGCGATTCCGCTTCGCGGCCTCGGCAACCTGGAGCGCGACTTTTACCAGGTCGTGCACCGCCAGCGCGCGCTTTCGCCGGTTTCGCACGCGTTCATCGAGTTTCTGAAGCAATCCTAAAGATTCCGTCGCCCGCCCTCATAGAGCCCGCCTACTTGACATATAGCTTCTTTCTCTACATGAAAAAGGGGAGGTGGAAGACGGACCTGGAAGGAAAAAAGGCGCCCAGGATGGAAGCCAATTCTCCTGGTCCCCAACCTTCGTCCGCCCCGATTCGTGAGCTATAGGTCCAGGCTATTTGACTTAGAGAAAAATATGTAGTTGGTTTAACCCTTGGTTAGGAAGGAGGCGGTGGTGAAAAAATATTGGCTGGTTGTGGTGTTGGTGATGATCTCGCTTGGCAGCGCGCTCGCTCAGGCGCCGAAGGAGCTGCGCATCTCGGCGATTCCGGATGAAAATCCGCAGGAGCTTCTGCGCATCTATCAGCCGTTCGCCGATTACCTGAGTAAGGAGACCGGCGTCCCGGTCAAGTTCACGCCCGTGGTCGACTATCCGGCGACCGTGGAGGGGCTCGTCGCCGGCAAGCTCGACATGGTCTGGTACGGCGGCCTCACATCCGTGCAGGCGGCGCGCATGGCGAAGGGCGCCAAGCGCATCGTGATGCGGAAGGAAGACACGGAATTCAAGAGCCAGTTCATCACGCGGAAAGACACCGGCATCCGCGATCTCAAAGACCTGAAGGGCAAGACGTTCTCGTTCGGCAACGTCGCCTCGACCTCCGGCCACCTGATGCCGCGCTTTTATATGGTGAAGGCGGGGATCAATCCGGAGAAAGATCTGTCGAAATTCAGCTTCAGCGGCGCGCACGACGCCACCGCCGCCTGGGTCGAGGCCGGACGCGTCGACGCGGGCGCTCTCAACTTCCTCGTATGGGACAAGCTCGTCGCGAATAAGAAAGTGGATACAGACAAGGTCGTCGTCTTTTATACGACCCCGCCGTTCGTCGACTACGTATGGACGGTGCGCGGCGGCCTCGACAACGCCCTTGTGGAAAAGATTTCCAAGGCGCTTTTGAAGCTCGATTACAACAACCCCGAGGACAAGAAGCTCCTCGATCTCCACCGCACCAAGGGATACATCCCGGCGAAAGACGAACAATGGAAGAGCGTCGAAGACGCGGCGATCGCGACCGGCCTTATGAACCAGAAGTGAGCCGCCCCAGGCACACCGTGACCGATCAATACCGCCTCGAAGACGTCGGGAAGATTTATTCCGGGCGGCAGGTTGCGCTCGGCGGCGTCGACTTGCTCGTCCGCCGCGGAGAGAAAGTCGCGCTGATCGGCCCAAGCGGCGCCGGCAAAACGACGCTCTTCCGCCTGCTCAACCTGACGATCCGTCCCACGTCGGGAAAACTCTTACTCGACGGCGCCGACGTGGTGGATCTTCACGGCAAGAGGCTTCGCGACGCGCGGCGCAAGATCGGCACGATTTACCAGCAGCACAATCTCGTGCCGCGCCTCAAGGTCGTCCACAACGTGCTGTGCGGCCGTCTCGGCCAATGGTCCACGGCGCGCTCCCTGTGGTCGCTCGCGCGCCCCGAGGAGGTCGACGCCGCCTATCACGCGCTGAAGCAAGTCGGGATTCAGGAGAAGATATTCAGCCGCACCGACGAGCTATCCGGCGGACAGCAGCAGCGCGTGGCGATCGCGCGCGTGCTGCTCCAGAACCCGGAAGTCGTACTCGCCGACGAGCCGGTCTCCTCGGTCGATCCCGCGCTCGCCTCGAGCATCGTGAAGCTTCTCATCGATATCAGCGAGAACACGCATAAGACGCTGCTCGTCAATCTCCACAGCGTCGATTTGGCGCTGGAGTTTTTCCCCCGCATCGTCGGGATGAGAAGCGGGACGACGCTGTTCGATCTGAGGCCCGACCAGGTCACCGAGGATCTCTTGGAAGACCTTTACGCCGGCGATCAGGCCGAGGGCGAGAGCGTGGACATGAAAGATGAAGAGCCCAGCCCGCCCATACTTCAATAGCGAGCAGAAATCCCTCTTCCCGTATCTCTTCACCGCGCTGTTTCTCTTCGCGCTGGTCGATAGCTGGCGGCGGGTCGGCGTCGATCTGCCGCTTCTCTTCGAGCGCCAGGGACGCGAGAACCTGTTCAAATTCATCACCGGCATGTTCCCGCCGGAGCACTCCGCGCAGTTTCTTTCTCTGATGCTGCGTCCCGCGATGGAGACGATCCAAATCTCGGTGCTGGGGACGCTGATCGCGATCGCGATCGGCTTTCCGATCGGCCTTCTCGGGACGCGAAACTTCAGCGTCGGCGGCATCCTCAACGAGGCGGATACGTCGGGCGCGCCGGGACGGTACGCGCTGCGATTTTCCATCTACTGCGCGGCCCGCGGGCTCCTGAGTCTGTTCCGATCGATCCCCGAGTTCGTCTGGGCTTTCATGTTCGTCCGCGCGGTCGGCTTGGGACCGTTTCCCGGGGTGCTCGCGATCGGCGTCGCCTACGGCGGCATGCTCGGCAAGGTCTATTCGGAAATTTTCGAGGCCGTCAACGCGCGGCCGCTCGAAGCGCTGCAGTCGACCGGAGCGAACAAGCTGCAGATCTTCTTTTACGGCTGGCTGCCGCAGGTGCTGCCTAACTTCGTGTCGTATACGCTCTACCGCTGGGAATGCGCGGTGCGCGCCTCCGCGGTGCTGGGGCTCGTGGGCGCCGGCGGATTGGGGCAGCAGATCGAAATCTCGATGCGCATGTTCAACTTCAATGAGATCCTGACGATCCTCATCATCCTTTTCGTCATGGTCGCGGCCGTGGACGTCCTCAGCAGCAAGATCCGGGCTCTTTTATGATCGACGAAACTCACGGCGAAAAAGTCGTCGCAATGCCATGGCCGGGGCATATGCAGAGAAGCGGCCCGACGCTGGCCAACGTCCTCGTCACCGCGAGCGTCGTGGCCCTGTTCGTCTGGAGCTACCTCGGGTCGGACATCCGCTTGGGCGAGCTCTTGAGCCGCGAGGGCGGCGGCCAGATCCTCGCCTACGTCGAAAAACTTTTTCCCCCCGATATCTCTGCCGCCACGCTGAGTCAGGGACTCCGGGGCGCGATCGAGACCTTCGCGATCTCGTTTCTCGGCACGCTGCTCGCCGTTACGATCGGCGTATTGATCGTCTTTTTCGCCTCGCGAAATCTGATGTATTCCGGACTGCTTTACGAGATGGAGGCCGCCTCATGGTGGCAGCGCTCGCTGCGCATGCTTCCCTATCTTGCGGCCAAGTCGCTGCTCAACATCCTGCGCACAATCCCGGAGATCGTCTGGGCTCTCATCTTCGTCTTCATCGTCGGCTTAGGGCCCTTTCCCGGCATGCTCGCGCTCGGCGTTCACACCGGCGGGGTGCTCGGGAAACTCTTTGGCGAAGTGTTGGAGGATGTCGATTACCAGCCGATCGAGGCGCTGCAATCGACCGGCGCAAGCCGTATGCAGATTCTTTTTTACGGCATTGCGCCGCAGGTGCTGCCGCAGTTTATCTCGTATACGCTTTACCGCTGGGAGGTGAACATCCGCGTCGCCGCGGTTCTGGGCTTCGTCGGCGCGGGCGGCTTGGGGCAGAGGATTCACATCGCGATCAGCCTGTTTTTGGAGCACCAGCTCCTGACGTATTTAATTTTCATTTACATTCTCGTGACTATCGTCGACTACCTGAGTGCTTACCTCAGGCGGAAAGCAACCTAGCGGCGGTTTTTCCGAGAGATTCTTCGCTCCGCTCAGAATGAATGCCAGCGCATGACTTCGGCTCGGTCGGTCTTTTGTATATCATCCTGAACGAAGTGAAGGATCTCTCTTGTTTTCGCTCTGGCTGTTCTATATTTCAGAGGGCATGAGCGAAATTCACTTCATCGACACGACGCTGCGCGACGGGCAGCAGAGCCTCTGGGCGCTCAACATGCCGACGAGCGCGATGCTCGGCATCGCCGAGCAGATGGACCGCTGCGGCTTCGAGTCCATGGAGTTCTTCTTCTCCATGATGTTCAAGAAATACGCGCGCGAGCACAAAGAGAACGCCTGGGAGTGGGTGCGCCGCGGCACCAAGCTCTTCAAGAAGACGCGGCTGCGCTACCACGGCGGCATGCACGGCAGCTTCGAGAAAATCCCGAGCTGCATCATGCGCCTCGTGATGGAGCGCATCGTCTCCTACGGCATCACCCTCACGCGGACGTCGAACTGCTGGAACGATTATTCGAGCTTCACGCACGAGATCGAGGCGATGCGCGAGCTCGGCATGGATTGCATCGCGAATCTGATCTACTCGGTCTCGCCGCGCCACACCGACGAGTACTATGCCGAGCGGGCGCGCCAGGCCGCGGCGATGAAGCCCTATCGCATCTGCTTCAAGGACGTCGGCGGGCTGCTCACGCCCGAGCGCGCGCGCACGCTGATCCCGATCGTCCAGAAAAACGTCGGCGGCGTGCCGCTCGAATTTCACGCGCACTGCAACAACAGCCTCGCACCGCTGAATTACCTGGAGGCCATCAAGCTGGGGCTCACGACGCTGCATACATCGATTCCGCCGCTGGCGAACGGCTCGGCACAGCCGTCCATCTTGAATGTGGCGAAGAACGCGCGCGCGCTGGGCCACACGCCGCTCGTGAACGAAGCGGAGATCGGGCCGGTGATCGAGCATTTCACCGCGGTCGCGCAAAGGGACGGCCTCCCGATCGGGAAGCCGCTCGACTACGACGAGTCGCTTTACCATCACCAGGTCCCCGGCGGGATGATCTCCAACCTGCGCCATCAACTGAAGCTCGTCGGCATGGCGGACAAGATCGACGCGACGCTCGAAGAAGCGGCGCGCGTGCGCGCGGAGTTCGGCTACCCGATCATGGTGACGCCGCTGTCGCAGTTCGTCGGCACCCAAGCGGCGTTCAACGTCATCACCGGCGAGCGCTATCGGGAGGTCACAGACCAGACGATCCAGTACGCGCTCGGCATCTGGGGCAAAGAAGGCGCCGAGCTGATGGATCCTCAAGTAAAGGATAAGATATTAAGCCGGCCGCGCGCGAAGAAATGGGCGAATTGGACGCCGCCGGATCCGTCGCTCAAAGAGGTGCGGGAGAAATTTGGCGCACCGGGGATCTCGGACGAGGAGCTGATCCTCCGCTATTATGCCGGGCCCGACGCGGCGGACGAAGTCCTCAAGGCCGGCGCGCCGCCGGAGCATCTCGATGCCAATCAGCCGCTGACGAAACTGGTTCGGGAACTCTCGACGCGGAACGATTTGAGCTACGTGCGCGTCGAGAAGGCGGGATTCGCGGTTACGTTGGGAAAGGAATCATAAGGGGTTTCAACCTGTCCCCTACGTCGCCAGCGCGGCTTTAATCGCCCGTGCCGTATAAACCCTGGCCAGGTGCGCGCGATAGTCTTTCGAGCCGTTGATGTCTTCCAGAAGGTCGACGCCGTCGACGACTCTCAGCGCGGCGCGCTCGATTAATTCCGCTTCGAGCTTTTTGCCCTTTAACGCCTGTTCCACGTTCTTTGCGCGGTAAGCCTTGTCGGTGACACCGGTGATGCCGATCGCGATATCATTGCAGTTCCCGTTCGCGACCGTCAGCCGCACGGCGACGCCGACGACGGCGAAGCCCGAGGCGCGCTGCGCCGCTTTCAAATAGACGCTCTTGCCGCCGGATTTAATTGGCACTTTGATCTCGGTTAAAATCTCATCGGCCTCGAGGGCGCTGGTGAGAAAGCCGACGAAGAAGTCCTCCGCCTTGATCCAGCGCTCGCCGGAAGGCCCGCTCGCCTTCAGCTCGGCGTCGACCGCCAAGATCGCCGCGGGCATATCGCCGGCGGGATCGGCGTGCGCCAGGCTGCCGCCCAGCGTGCCGCGGTTGCGCACCTGGACGTCGGCGATCGTCGCCGCGGTCTGCGCCAGCAGCGGGCAATCGCGGCGAATCGCCTCGGAGTTTTCGATCTCGCTGTGCGTCGCGAGCGCGCCGATGTGAAGCGCGCCGCCGGCGCCGCGGATGTAATTCAAATCGCCGATGCGGCTCAGGTCGACGACGTAGCGCGGCTTGGCCAGACGCAGCTTCATCAGCGGCACGAGGCTCTGGCCGCCCGCGAGAATTTTCACGTCGTCTTTGTAAT
>Ga0075434_100000848_pt1 | contig 24312 bp, 18 predicted proteins | sample RhiMethybrSRZTD3_FD_75298 | JGI IMG/M metagenome (GOLD analysis project Ga0075434, IMG submission 75298) | Populus rhizosphere microbial communities from Tennessee, USA - Rhizosphere MetaG P. TD hybrid SRZTD3 | ecosystem: Host-associated > Plants > Roots > Rhizosphere > Soil | place: USA... | reverse complement strand
AGTCCAGATTGCCAACAACAGTCGTTACGGACTCAGCGGCGCCATCCATACGCGCGACGTCGAACACGGTGCCGAACTAGCCAAGCGAATCGAGTCTGGCATGGTTCACGTGAACGATGGAACCATTAACGACGATCCGCTCATCGCCTTCGGTGGAGAGAAAGCGTCCGGCGTCGGGCGTCTTAACGGAAAATGGGCTCTAGAAGAATTCACGACCTTAAAGTGGGTTTCGGTGCAGCACAAGCCGCGCCACTATCCGTTTGAGGCAGCTTCCTGAATGGTATCAATCGCGATGGGTAGAAGAGCTTTGGAATTGTGAAAGCGTGGTCTCAAAAGATCTTGTCGTCAGGTCGTGGAGCGTCCAGGTTCGTAACTCCTGGGAAAGAACCTCAATTCCCCAAGGTCCCGTGTAGCCGATGTTCTGAACACAGCGAATAAAATTCTTAATATCAAACTCACCATCCCCGCAAAGCCGCCTGTGGTTGATGGTGTCCTCATGTAGGCTCCACGGCGCTTGGAATGTCCCATCGTTGAGCTCAACACTAACGAGGCATTGCAGGGGGATCTGCGACACCTTCTCGTATGGAATCTTTAGTTTCACAATGTGCCATAGATCGAGCGCGAGGCCGCCATTCGGAGCGCCCGCTCCTTTCACCATGGCAATAGCGTCCTGTAGGTTGTCAATCATCGCGAAGGGCATGAGCTCGAAAGAGATTCTGGTGCCGTGTGCCTCTCCTTCCGCGCACAAAACCGCGAACGACTCCATCAACCGGTCCATCGAGCATTCCTCGTGATTGAAATCACCAACCTTCACATGCCGCGCGTGGAAGGCTTCGGCGGCCTCCAGAAGCTTGCGCCGTCGTATGTCTGATTGTTTTTTTCTGTCCCCATCGAGGAACCAGTCAGTCAAGAACTCCAGTTCGATGTGCTTCATTCCGTTGTCGTCGAAGATCTGCTTCATCTCCTTAAGCGAGCGCCGCCTTAAAACATGGTCAAGATCTGCATGCCACAGGCCGAAACCCTTAAAACCCGCGCGGGACACGGCTTCCACACGATCCTTGAAGTCGAATGGACTGTATTCGCGATCGGTATGGGGGAGTCCTGCCGAGATGGTCCAATATGAAGCCAGTAATTCGACGTCTGCCATGGAATTGATAGCGGGTCCCTATGCCGACACCGCTTGTCTTGCCATCACGGATCGAACCGCCTGCACAATCTTGTCTTCGTTGGGCACAACGTAGTTCTCGAGGGTTTCACTATAAGGAATCGATGCGTCGAGGGCTGTCACCATCTTGACGGGCGCCCGCAGATGTTCAAACCCATGCTCCGCGATCTCTCCTGCGATAACCGCAGCAGCAGAGGAGTGGCGAGGTGCCTGGTCTACCAGCAACAGGCGACCCGTCTTCTTGATCGACCTTACCACGGTGTCGATATCCAGCGGCGCCAGCGTACGTGGATCGATCACTTCTGCGCTGATTCCTTCTTTCGCCAGCTGCTCGGCTGCGGCCAACGATTTCTTCACCATCCATCCGGTTGCTACGATCGTGATGTCAGTGCCCGCGCGTTTGACGTCGGCGACTCCCAGCGGAATAACATACTCATCATCGGGAACCTCACCCTTGTCGAGCGTAAGCATGTAGTGGTGCAGGTAGACCACCGGATTGTCATCTCGAATGGAGGCCGCCATCAGACCCTTCGCGTCGGCGGGAGTCGAAGGCAATGCCACCTTCAAACCTGGTATGCCCATCATCGTGTGGTAAATGCAATTCGAGTGCTGCCCCGCCCACCCCGCGCAGAATCCGTAGCCCGCTTTGAATACGAGAGGGACTTTTACCTGCCCGCCCGACATGTAGTGCATTCGCGGAGCTTCGTTGATGATCTGATCAAAGGCAACCAACATGAACTCGCTCATCCACAACTCTACGATGGGACGCAGGCCGGTCATAGCCGCGCCGACCGCTATGCCGGTCTCTGCGGTTTCGGAAATGGGTGCGATGCGCACGCGATCTTTGCCGAATTTCTTGAGCATGGGATCTCGCTCGGTCATCGCTAGATTCTGCCCGTAGAGCACAACGTTCGGGTCCCGCTGCATTTCTTCTGCGATCGCTGCGGCGATTGCGTCGCCATACATCATCTCGCGCGCCATACTCTCCTCCTATGCGTACACGTAACGGACTGCATCTTCAGCAGCAGGAAACGGACTTGCCAGCGCAAACTTGACGGCGTCTTCCACTTCATTGCGAGCCTCTTCCTCAATGCGACTTGCATCCATGCCAGTGAGAACGCCGTCGCTCATGAGTTTGGCGCGGAAGCGAGGAATTGGATCCTTCGCCTTCCACTCCTCGTACTCCTTCTTGTTTCCGTACACGGCCACTGCTTCGTGTTCGGGAAATTGCGTCGGGAGCGGAGGCACAGTAATGACATTCCCGTGCGCGCTCAGGCGATAAAACTTCGATTCGACCAGGCTTGGACCCTGGCCTGCTCTAGCACGCGCCGCAGCCTGATCCACGGCTTCCCGGACAGCAATTGGGTCGGTTCCGTCAACCGTGACTCCCGGAATGCTGAAGGCTTCGGCTTTCTTTGAGAGTGGGTGGCCCGCAATGGCGTTGGCATCCTCAAGGCGGAAGTGCGTGTAGGCCTGATACTGGTTGTTCTCGAGGGCATATACAACGGGCAACTTCCAGACAGCTGCCATGTTCAGCGATTCGAAGAACGCTCCTTGCTTGGAGGCCCCATCTCCGAAAAAGCAGTACACAATTTGCCCCGTCTTCTTCACCTGGGCTGTCAGTGCGGCGCCTGTCGCGTGTGCAATGCTCTGCCCAATAATTCCCGAGGTGCCCGGAAAATAGCGGGATGGATCTGCCAAATGCATCGACCCACCAAAGCCACTACATAGTCCATCTTTACGGCCAAAAACCTCGGCCATCATCGCTCGCATCGGCGTACCGAGCACGATCGGATAGCCGTGACAACGGTAGCTTGGCATCACAAGATCTTTTTCGTTGCGCGTCGAAAGAGTTCCCACGATGCTGGCTTCGGCGCCATCGCCAAGGTGAGAGTGCCCACGGATGACTCCCGGGTGCTCGATGAAGGTCCGCTTCACCGATTCCTCGAACTCACGGATTCTCACCATGTGTGTGTAGATCCATATCAGTCGCTCATTGCTAATCTTGTTCAGCATGGCACCTCCTCGCGAACACCATGATTACGGCACGCGGTCGCCGGCTTGCCCGATCTGGCAGAGTGCGTCGCCGACTGGAACCTCCACTGACTCATTGGCGAAAACCTTGAGCAGGATGCCCGCGACAGGAGATTCCAGCTCATAACTCACTTTTTCGGTTTCCAACTCTACAAGCGGCTCGCCTTCGCTCACGGTCTCCCCTTCCCGCTTGAGCCAGCGGACAACATTCGCCTTCGTGCTTGTTACTCCACCTGACTTCGGGACCACAACGGTAGTTAGAATACGGCCTCCTTCGACCCGGCCCCGTGAGCGCAATGCTAATGAACCTGGCGTTCCGCATTCTCCCAGAACGACTTCCGAATGGCCTTCCTGTCGAGCTTTCCGGCGGGTGTCTTCGGGATTTCGGTCCAGAATTCTACCGACTTCGGGGATTTGACGCTGCCCAATTTCGCTTTACAGTGTTCAATTACTTCCTGTTGCGAGAGCGTTGCACCCACCTGAGGGACGACGATCGCCTTTACTGCTTCACCCCAGTGGTCGTCTGGGACGCTGATGACGGCGCACTCCCTCACCCCCGGCAAGGTCATAATTCCCAATTCGACTTCGGCGCTGAAAACGTTAAACCCGCCCGTAATAATCATGTCCTTCTTGCGATCGACAATGTACACGTATCCTTCTTCATCCATGTACCCTATGTCGCCGGTGTGATGCCAGCCGTGGGCCCGGATTTCTGCAGTCGCCTGCGGCATCTTGTGATATCCCTCTGTCACCAGCGTTCCTCGCGCCACGATCTCGCCACGCTCATTCGGAGACCGAAGGTGTCCGGCATCATCCATGATCGCCAGGTGAACCGCCGATGTCGGCTTCCCACAACTGGCCAGCCTTTCCGGATGATCGCCAGCCGCCGCGGCAGCAAGTGTCACAGGATCGAGCCACGTGAGCAGCATCGGCGCTTCGGTCTGCCCATAGGACTGACACATGCATGGTCCGAAGACCTCGATACCTCTCTTCAATCTTTCGGGGGAAACAGGGGACCCGGCCAACAGGAAGATCCGCAGGCTTGAATAGTCGAACTTTCCCAGCTCCGGATTTTCCAGCAGTGCGTAGAAGGCCGTAGGCGGTAAGAAGAGATGCGTTACGCGGTACAGTTCGATACAACGCAAGACCTGTAAGGCATCGAAGCCTTGTATGACGACATTCGCACCACCCAACGCGAAAATCGTAAAAGCAACCACCCCCGCCGCGTGTGACAAAGGAGCGGTGCAAAGGCAAACCGGCGTCTCCTCTGATCTCCAGTAGTGTGTGGCCATCTCCGTCATCGTGCCCCACGCGAGGTTCGTAACTCGAACGCCCTTAGCTGGCCCAGTCGTCCCGCCTGTTGGCACAAGTCCCATCAGGCGATCGGCGTTGCCGTACTCACCTGTCCACTTCAGATCCCCGATGCCATCTCCATCTGCCATAAATTTCGTCAACGACGGATTCCCAGCATCCTCACCATTGATGCAAACCAGTTGACGTAAAGAAGGCACTCGACTCTTAAGTTTCGAAACATCACCTCTCAGGCGGCTGTCATAGAACAGCCACTCAGTGTCGGCATAGCTCATGAATTCGGCATTGGCATCAAGGGCATTGCGGAAATTGATCGGTACCCAGACCGCTCCAGCGCGAAAGATGCCGAGCATACACAGCAGGACTTCTGCATGATTGTAGGAATGGATGGCTGCGCGCTGCTCACCACGAAGTCCGTTCGCCCACATCGCTGGCGCGATTCTTTCGGTAATCTCAAGCACTTCTCGATAGGAATAATTCCGTGCACCTTCCACAATCGCGGTTCGATCGGGGAATGCTCGCGCGCTTTTGTCGAAGTAGTCGATTGCCCGCATGGCCGGATCGCTCCGAGTTGCGAGGTTGCTTAGTCTCTCAGGTTCAGCAGACCAACTTGGTTTTCGAGAGCCCACGACTCTCGACCGCTCTCAAAAGTTCCCGGTGCCCAAACGCTTCCGCGGCAGACGCAAATCCCACTTTTCGCGGCGACGTTCGCACAAGATTCTGTGCTGCGAACGCTTGAATCAGTCCCGTTTGGCGATAACAGCACGTGCCGACGGTCACACAATGCACGACTTCCGTGCTGCCCCGTGCTACGACCACATCGATCGTCCGCTGCTCGCGTGGGTTTTCTCGAGGAGGAGTGCTCCCCTGAACGGAATTCGCCATCGCAGCCAGTTTCTGCTCTCGCTCTGCTTTGGGCAGAGGACGGATCTGTTCCTCGAACACCTTTTCCGTTGCGGCCACGTTTTCCATGATCTGCCGATTCAACAACCCGCCCAGCGATCGGACGTTCGCAACCTGGGTATGATTCTTGAACCAAACCGGCTGCGGAAAACCTCCCCAAGCCAGTGCCAATTGGGTTTGCAGTGAGCCAGGCACAACGACTTCATAACTCTTGGCGCGCGGCCACTCTTTGTATTTGTTCTGTTCGAGGTAATACGCATCCGTCTGAATCACGGCAAAAATTGTTTGGGTCGAACCGAACGTGGGAATGCCGTTGAACATCGTGAGAGTTTCCAGGGAGTCAACCGCTGTCGACTCCAGGCATAGTCGCGCCGCTGCGTCGCTGATGGCCGACATGAATGCCGTTCCGGGGGCGACCAGCAAACCCCGATCCGCGAACTTCCTTCCCCACGTTTCTGAAACTTCGCGTGCCCACGCCTGTTCACCGCCGATATCGACATAGTGGCAACCCGCTTTGAAGCTGGCTTCCACGACCCTGGGACCGTTGTAAATAAACGGGCCGACGGTGTTGCAGACCACTTTCGCGCCGGCAAACAGTTTCTCCAACTCCTCCACCGTTCCACAAGTCTCAACCACTTCATAATCTGCTGTTTCAATTCCGGGGACGCGATCCATGACCTCCTGAATTCTTTTGCGATTGCGCCCCGCGGCGACGAAGGGGATATTGAATTCGCGCAGGAACTCGACCACTAATCGTCCCGAAAAACCATTCGCTCCGTAAACTACAACCGGCCGCTTGTCGCTCATCGTGCCCTCAAGCCGCGATTTTGAGTGCTATTAACCTCTCAGTTCGGGTATCCTCGAAATTCGAGGGTACAGTTTTGGACAAAAGGATCTTTATTGCTAGTAGGCACTATGATGTAACCTAGTACCTGCCGGGGGGACTCGACATATGACGGACAACTTTCAATGCCCAGTCAAGTTGACGGCCGACATCATCGGCGGGAAGTGGAAGCCTTTGATCCTGTTTTATCTGGAAGGCGGCACGCGCCGGTTCAGCGCCTTGCAGCGCCTAATTCCGGGAATGACCAAAAAAATGCTTACCCAGCACTTGCGCGAACTCGAGCGCGACGAGATCATTCGCCGCAAGGTCTACGCCGAAGTTCCTCCACGGGTTGAGTATTCGCTCACGAAGCACGGAGAAAGTCTCAAGCCGATTCTCAAGCTCATGTCAGCGTGGGGGATCCGTCATCGTGCACGCTACGGCGTACCGAAAGCCGGAGTGCATGCTCTCAAGGAAGAATCCGCGGCAAAGCTGGCCGTAATTGTCACGGAAAAGCCGGCGTGATCCTGGCGAACATATCTTGGATCTGAGCTCGTAGACAGCTCAGCTCTGCGCTCTGCCTGCCTCCTCGTACTTTTTTTGAATCAACTGACCTTTCATTTCGAATCGTGGCAGAGTTCCTGCCGGGACCAGATCGATCACAGCAGCGACCGTCAACACAGCTTTGATCTTGTGCTCGATTTCATTCTTTAGCGCACCGAACTCCCCTGCGTCTTTTCCCGCCTCCGCCACAACTTTGAGCGGGGGCGTCACCCGGGGACCGGGTTGATCCAACACGATTTGAATTTCACCCGTAGTCGCCGGGTAGAAGCTTGAAACGACATCCTTCACCGCCGACGGGAACACATTCACGCCCAGGATGATCAGCATGTCGTCTGTGCGTCCGGCGCATCGCAGCTTGAAACCGGTTCTCCCGCACTCACAGGATGTGCCTGTCACCACGACCCGGTCGCGTGTGCGGAACCGTAGCAGGGGAACACATTGCCGTTCCAGGCTGGTGTAGACCAATTCTCCTTGAACACCCTTTTCAATCGGCAACGGCTCACCCGTTTCCGGTTCGATGATTTCGACAAAGACGTACTCCTGCCCATTGAAGTGCATGCCCGATTGATCCGGGCATTCGCTGAAAATGATGGGAGCCATGTCGGCGTTACCCAGCCCTTCCGTGACCCGAGCACCCCAGTCCTCCTGCAACTTCTCCCGAATCGCTGGAATCCCTGCGCCCGGCTCTGCTCCACAAAATAGTTTCTTCAGCCCCAACTCTCTTGGTTCGAGACGCGTCTCCCGACGCACAAAGTCCGCAAAGTAAGTCGCGTATGAAGGCGTGCAATGCATGGCATTCGCGGCCAAAGACTGAATTGCCATGAGCGCCTTCTCGGATGCACCCGTGCCGATCGGGATGAAAACGGCGCCTACGGCTTCGATGGCATCTTTGGAGGAAAGTCCGGCGACAAACATTGTCAGTCCTGCCGCGTGAATCACTGCGTCGGTCTTTCTGAGGCCCTGCGTATAGAACGAACGGGCCGTGAGCTTCGTCCACATTTCCGAGTCAGTACGTGTCAAGCCCACAAAGCTGGGCTTGCCGGTTGTCCCGGTAGAACTGTGAACGCGAATCACGTCCGCCCAGTCCGCCGCAATGTGCTGCCCTAGCGGAGGACACGCTGCCTGGCTTTCCCGCAGCTCTTCTTTGGTTGTGAAGGGAAAATGCCTGAGATCTTCGAGGTGATGGTAGTGCGAGCGTTCGACGCCAGCAGAGCGAAACTTGTCCTGGTAGAACGCAGATCGAGCATACAAGTAATCGAGCTGTCTGGCGAGCTTGCTTTGCTGCAACCTGGCTATTTCAGCGGGAGTGGATGTTTCGATCTCAGGGTCAAGGTATTCCCCTTTTGTCATATGCAGAACCAGAACTCCAGCGGTTGGTAGGCGGAATAGAACAGACGCATCCTGCGACCGCTATAATCGCCACGCTGCCAACGGAGAAGTAACGCGTGACGCGTCACCATTCTCCATGGCCCTGTCAGACTGTCAAGTCAAGGTCGCCTGCGTTGGTAGACTGACGCGGACACATGGGTTGAGGCCGGTGGTTATGAAGTCGTCTTTTGTTTGCGCACGCTCCTGCACCGTCCGAGGGGAGATTCCATGTACGGAACCATGATGACCTATCCCCTGACGCTCATTCACATACTTGAGCGTGCCGGAAAACTCTTCCCTGCCAGTGAAATCGTTTCGCGTCTTCCTGACCATTCACTCCATCGTTATACGTACGGTGATTTCTTCAAACGATCTCGCGCGCTAGCCGCCGCCCTGCAAAACGCCGGCCTTCAGCGGGGTGAGCGTGTGGCCACGCTCATGTGGAACCACTACGCTCACCTGGAAGCGTACTTTGGAATTCCAGTAGCCGGAGGTGTGCTACACACCCTCAACCTGCGCCTTGCCCCTGCCGACATCGCCTACATCGCGAACCATGGCGGAGCACGATTTCTCATCATGGACGACATTCTTCTCCCGCTATACGAGAAGATCCAATCGTCAATCAAGTTTGAGCGTGTCATCGTTGTCCCTTTGAGGGGGCAAGTTGTCTCTGAGGGGTTCGACAACTACGAAGAGTTTCAACGCACGGCTCCCAGCCACTTCGGATATCCCCAACTCGACGAGAACGAAGCCGCATCGATGTGCTACACCTCGGGTACGACGGGACTTCCCAAAGGTGTGGTCTACACCCACCGTTCGGTGTTTCTGCACACGTTTCTCCTGATGACCGCAGACAATTTTGCGATTCGCCACACCGACGTGCTTCTGCCCGTCGTGTCCATGTTCCATGTGAATGGGTGGGGATTGCCATACGCCGCTGCCATGGTCGGCTGCAAACTGATTCTCCCCGGACCGTACCTTGATCCAGAAAGCCTGTTGGACCTTTATCAAGGTGAAAGTGTCACGGTCGCTGCCGGAGTACCCACCATCTGGCTCAGCATGCTCGACCATTTGAAAAAACATCCCGGTCGCTGGAATGTCCCGCCCATGCGGCTTTTGGTGGGCGGCGCTTCGCCACCGCCAGCCGTTGTGCGCGAGCTCGCCGCGCTAGGAATCCATCTTCATCAGGGATGGGGACTGACAGAGAGCAGCCCCCAGGCTACGACGAATCAGCTCAAAGCCCACATGACGAATTGGCCAGCCGAGCAACGATACGCGGTCGAGTGCAAGGCGGGTATTGCTGTTCCCCTCGTGGATGTGAGAGTCGTCGACGCATCGGGCGACGTTCCCGGTGATGATCAGACCATGGGTGAAGTTCAATTGCGAGGCCCTTGGGTCGCCTCCAGCTACTACAACCTGCCGGAGGAGAGCAACAAATGGACCGAAGATGGCTGGTTCCGAACAGGCGACGTGGCCACAATGGACGAAGAGGGTTATCTGAGGATCGTGGACCGTACAAAAGATCTGATTAAGTCGGGCGGCGAGTGGATCAGTTCGGTCGATCTCGAGAACGCTCTGGTAGCGCACCCGGACGTCCGCGAGGCCGCGGTGATTGCCGTTCCGCATCCGAAGTGGCAAGAGCGCCCGATTGCGATTTTGGTCGTGAGAGAGGACGCCACTCTCAAAGAAGAAGATTTGCGCGCTTTCCTCGCCCCCCATTTTGCGAAGTGGCAACTGCCCGATGCATTCCTGTTCGTAGACCAGTTGCCGCACACCTCAACTGGCAAGCTCTACAAGAAGGTACTGCGGGAGCAATATGCTCAGTGGAGATGGGATGCCGACCACCCGAGCACTAAAAAGTGAACTTGAGTGCGAACTGCAACTGCCTCGGGTTGAGCATTGTTCGTGGTGTCCCAAAGTTGGTGTTGGCAATCGGAGGAACCGCGAATGTCGCTGGTACCACGACTCCTGGCGGTGGTGTAAAAACCGGACACACCGCTTGTCCGGCTTGCGCTTGAAGAGACGGCGCATCCCCAAAGTGTTTGGGTACGCCTCCACAGAAGATCGGTGACCCGTAAACGCTAAACACTTCGTCGACATTCTGACGATTGAACAGATTGAAGGCGTCAAACATGAAAATGAGCCTCTTCCTTTCTCCGAGTTGGAAGTACCGGCTCACCCTGAGATCGACTGTACGTAAAGGATCTCCGATATAGGTGTTCCGGCCGATGATGCCAACACGATCGGTTACCGGATTCGTGTCACCATTTGCGTCACCACCCACAAATTCCGTAAATGGACGCCCTGTCTGGATCGTAACAATTCCGCTGAAGCCAAAGTTGCGCGCAATCCCGTGCTCAGGTGTGTTCGCGCTAAAGTTCACCACGAAGCGCTGCCGAACATCCTGATTCGAGTTGCCTCGCTCCGAACGATTGTCGAACTGATTCTGAGGCAGATTGATGAACGTTGTGAAATTTCCATTGTCGATGATATGGGAGTACGTGTAGTTCGCGTTCAGGCTGAAGTACTTTCCCATCCGCTCAATTGCCTGCAACGTCAACCCGTGATAAATCGCGTTCACGATGTTGAAGTTGTAGTCGAGGAAGCCACCATTGGAAAACTCGTTACCCTGAAAAACCGGCTTGCCCGCCAATAGCAAGGGAGTCCCCTCGCAGTCACTAACGGTACCGTTCGGATTGAGCCAGCCTTGCGCCGCCGGCGAGTTAAACGGAGGACCGGGTATCCCCGGGGGGCCCTGCGGATTCTGTGGCTTGCTCGTGCCCTGAGGGCAGGAGGTGTTTAACCCATTTCCCAAAACCAGTCGGTGTGCCTGGACCATGAGGTAGCCGATATCAACCGTCAAGCCTTTGCCAATCTCCCGATCAATCTCCAGACTAGCCTGCTCCGCGTAAGGCAATTTACTTCGGTGGCGATCCATCCCTCCTGCGCCCGCAGTGCAGGCAGGTGGGCAAATGCCCGTAATATTTTCAATCGGATAGGTGCCATTTGTAAGTATGCTCTGAGCCACAACCGCGGGTGCATCCAAGCACAACGGAGGCGCCGGAGGTGGCAACGTAAGTCCGGGCGTACACGTGACTCCTCCTGGCAAGAAGGAAGCAACATTGACAGCATTCAGCTGCCAACCACCTGTGTCGGCACCCTTGCGAACCATCGGAAGCGTAATTCCTGGCAAGAATCCGGGAACGGTCTTCTGATTACCCGTAATGAAGAAGAATGTCATATTGTTTCGGTCGTAGAACATCCCGAAACCAGAACGGATGACCGTTTTATTGTCTGGAGAGTAAGCGAGCCCCACTCGCGGCTGGATCGCTCCCCAATACGAATCGATTTGATCACTCAGGCCGGTCTCGAAGTCGTAGCGAAGACCGTAGTTAAGATTCAATTTAGAAGTCAGTTTCCATTGGTCTTGGGCGAAGAATCCGTAGTAGCCGTGATTTAACTTGTATTGATAGTTGTTTCGTAGCTCAGGAGCAAAGGCATTCGTCCAATTGGCGGTGTCCAGCGGAAGAGCGTTATTTAGCGGAGGCTGGCCATCCTGATAGTTGTTCCTTGTCAGAGCCACTCCGTAAAACGTAACTGCGTCACCAAAGAAGATAGGAGGGAGAGGGCAGCCCAACCCAGGCATCTGGGGAAGTGGAGGCCCACCTGGCTTGTTGATGAAGTTCGCGAAATCAACGAGGCAGTTTAATCCCGGCAGAATGATGCGCGCGGGGGTGAACCCGGGATAAATGGTGGTATCCCAGATGTGGTTCACATCGAATCCGAATCTGGTGTAATGATTGCCCTTAACCCAACCGATGGAATCTGAGAACTGAAAGCGGCTCTCGTAGATTGAATCCAGAGTTCCAAAATTATGCCCAAAAGAAAGATCATTAGGAATGTCGAGGTCCGGCTCCCCTGTCACACCCGGAAAGTTGTAGTGACGCCGAGAGTATTGCGCCAGAGCCGTATTGACTAACTCTGGCTTGAGCAAGGTATTCAAAGTTCCCACTAACGCCTGATCGCGTATGAACAAGTCCCGCCCTCCACTCGGCGTTCCGATTCCTCCGCCATCTTCAGTGTTTCCGACAAGTTGATTCAGGTCACGTGCGTCTTCCACGTTGTAACGCACCGCCAGACGATTGCCGTTGTTAATCTGGTGGTCCAATCTCGCGAACCCATAGTCGTTGTCCTTGGTTTTAAGAGGGTTGGGATCTTCGGCGGGAATTCCCAAGTAGGCCTTTGCCTGATTAATGCTCGTAATGTTGTTCCTGAAGTCCGGCGGCAAGATTGGAGACTCCCCGCGCCGAACACCTTCGTAGTTAAGAAAGAAGAAGGTTCTATCCTTGGCTATCGGCCCTCCCAACGTTGCTCCAAACTGGTTCTGTCGCAATGCGAATGGCGCAGGACGAGGCTGCAACAGCGACCGCGAATCGACCGCACTGTTCTGGAAATATTCGTAGATCGATCCATGGAGATCATTTGTGCCTGATTTCGTAACAACGTTCACGATCCCGCCAAGCGCCCTTCCATATTCCGATCCAAAACTGTTATTCACCACCCGAAATTCAGCAACGGATTCTTGCGGAGGCGTTGCACGCTGTACACCAGTATTCGAGTTGATAAAATCCGCGCCGTCTACCGTGACTTCATTGCTGAAGGACCGCATTCCACCAAATGAAATTTGTGTGATCTCGAACTCGGTGAACGTGGTTCCAAGGCTTGTTCGGCCCGACGCTACCCCCGGCGTCAACAACGCGAAGTCCGTAAACAAACGTCCGCTCACCGGCAACGAATCGATCTGCTTTGTGTCGATGACCTGACTGATCTCCGTTCGAGTCGTCTCCACCGGGGGGACCTCGGTCGAGACGGTGATGATCTCGCCCTTCGCGGCCACCTTTAGAGTCACATTGACCGTTGCCGTTTGACCCACACTCAACGTGATTCCGGTCTGAACGAATTTTCCGAAGCCCGCGTACACCACCGTTAGCTCGTAACGTCCCGGAGGGAGAGTCGGCACCAGGTAGTAGCCTGTTTCATTGGACATCGCCGTGTAGGTCTGATTCGTGCCAACGTCTCGCAACGTGATGGAGGCTTTAGCGATCGTGCGGCCGCCCTCGTCAAGCACAGTACCGTTGAGTTGGGCGAAGCTGACGGTCGCCTGGCCCAATGCCTGCACGCTAAGCGGGCCGAGAGTAAGGAGAAGGGTGACGGCTACCAATAAACGATGTCGTTTCATATCGCCTCCGGATTACTCGACTAACGTCGTCTTTCTCCAGCGCAAGCGCACTCAGCAAAGACCTCATCTCTCGTCGACTCGGTCGCTATTGATCGTGGCATTCAGGAACAGAAACTGATAATTTCCACGGGGTTCTCCAATTCCCGCGACCCCTATTGAGGCTTGTCGTCAGCGAAATCTCTCGCTCTGCCGCCCCTACTCAACCCGCCCTTGATTGCAACCTTGGAATTGGCTTACCCCATACCTCGCGCGCCGTCTCCGCAACCAGGCGCAACTTTGCTTCCTGATCTGCTTCCGTTAACAGATTTCCTTCCATCGTGGATGCAAACCCGCATTGCGGACTCAGCGCTAACCTCTCAAGTGGCAAGAATGCGGCAGCCTGATCGATGCGATGCTTCAATTCGTCTTTGCTCTCCAGGTCGGGTTTCTTGGAACTCACCAACCCCAGCACGACGGTCCGGTCTTCTGGAACCTGCTGCAAGGGTTCGAATCCGCCAGAGCGCTGGTCGTCGTATTCGAGCAGGAAGCGTTGAAAGTGCGTCTTGCGAAACACCTTTGTGATTGGGCCGTAGTCGCCAGCGGCATAAAACTTACTCTGATTATTTCCTCTGCACAGATGCAATCCAAAGATGATTCCTGGGCGATCGCCAATCACCGCGTTGTCCATTTCGATCGACAGATCGAGCAAGCGATCCGGGTCGTTCCCTCTTTGTCGATATCCTTCCCGTAGCTGCGGATCGAGTAGGGCCGTATATTGCGGCGAATCGATCTGAATGTAGGTGCACCCCAAGCGAATCAGTTCCTGCACCTCGTCTCGCAAGATGTCGACGAGGTCTGCGAGATACGCATCAACTGTTGGGTAGGCTCCTGAGGACTTCTTGTTGTCGTAATAAGCAGCAGCCTGCTGGGCGCTGATCATCGTCGTTTTGGCGGGATGGTCAGTACGCGCACGCAAGTACGTGAACTCTTCGGCACACAAAGGCCGCTTGCGGCGTAACTTCGAGACAACGACCGGCCGCGGAAGAACGAGCTCCTCACCTTTTTCGTTTCGGAACGGAATCGCCCAGCCGCCGAATTTATCGAAGCCTTCCACGGCATCGATCAGGTGGCCGAAGAACGCGTACCGCCGCATTTCGCCATCGGTGAGCACTTCGACGCCGGAGCGCACCTGCAGTTCCACGGCCTCGTCGACGGCGCGATCTTCTGCTTGTTTGAACGCAGCATCAGAGAGTTTGCACGATGCTTGCTGGTCCCGGGCTTCCTTCAGGTAGGCTGGACGCAAGAGGCTGCCAACTACATCGCTGCGGTACACAGGAACCTCCTTACCGCGCTGAGCGACCGGGCCTGCAACGATCGCCAGACAAAACAAATCGAAATTTTCGACCTCTCAAGCCGTCAAGCGGGCATCACTCTACCCCGAAAAGCTGACAACCTACAAGACGGTTTCGCCGCGGATACCAAGCGGTTTACGAGGTCACCACTCTGGAAGGACGATTTTGCGGAGTATATGATGTCCACCACTGAATGCTGTGAATGCAGGATGCCTCAGAAGATCAACACCACCGTAGTTGGCAGCTATCCGGTTCCATCCTGGCTCGTTGGTAATACGTCACGACTCGTGCTGCGCGATGCCGTGATGGCGGTGTTGAAAACGCAAGAGCTGGCGGGATTAGATCTCATCACCGATGGAGAGCTGATGAGGTTTGATCCCAGTCATCCCGAGACCAACGGGATGATCGACTACTTCGCATCCCGCATGGATGGGATTCGGAAGCACTTTTCGGTTTCCGACTTTGATCGATTTCGCACTGCCTCCGGTTCTGGCCTTCTGACAGCAGCCATGGTGGTTGGCAAGGTGCACGAAGGCACTCTCAACCTTCCTCGGGACTACGAATTCGTCAGTTCTCTAACAAAGGTGCCGCTGAAATTCACATGCACCGGGCCACATATGCTGTCGCGTCTGCTCACGAACTGCTTCTATAAAGATCTTCCCGAGTTGGCGATGGACATTGCCTCCATACTGCGGCGTCAGGTCGAACTGATCGAGGCAGAGACGGTACAAATTGACGAGGCCTCCATCGCTGGCTTCCCAGAAGATGCCCCATGGGCCGCGGAAGCGGTCAATCACGTGCTCGAGGGGATCCTGAACGAAAAGGCAGTGCATGTGTGCTTCGGCAACTATGGGGGGCAACCCCAGTTGCGTGGATTTTGGCGCGATTTGATTCCGTTCCTAAATTCGCTCCGCGTCGATCACCTGGTGCTTGAGTTTGCCCGACGTGGATATGACGAGTTGGAAGTATTTTCTGACTTGGATTCGCGCATTCAACTGGGGATCGGAGTGATCGACATTAAAGACAATGAAGTCGAGAGTGCGGATCTGGTTGCAGACCGAATCGAGAAGATCGTGCAAGTGATCGGACCCGATCGGCTTCATTACGTGCATCCCGATTGCGGCTTCTGGATGCTGCAGCGGAGCGTGGTCGATCGCAAGATGCGCTCTCTAGTGGCTGGCAGGGATCTGTTCGAAGGTCGAATCTAGCAATTTTCGTCGGACTCTTATGGGGACCAACTCTATTGCGGAATCACAAAAAGCAGAAGTAAGAGCCACACTGTTTCACCACCTCGCCGGAATTGCCCTAGCACCGACTATCAAAGCGCTAGCTGATCGTAGAGTCTTCGAGCTTTTCCACAACATCTCGAATGAAATCACGCTCGATGAGATCGTAGAACGGACGCGTGGCAATCGTGGTTACTTACGCGTCGCTCTACGCCTGCTCGTGTCCTGTGGCTGGATGCGTCAGACTGTGCGAGCAAACGGACAACACGTAAGTTACTCTCTCACTCCGGAAGGCGTGATCGGTACGTCTGTGGCTCCCGCGTTATATGCGGAAATCCTCCCCTTCCTGCCGAAAGCAATGTATCTCGAGGATTTCCTTTTTGGCGGCTCCGGTGCCCCGGCGTTGACATCGCTTCCGGAACTGATTTCCCGCTCGAAAGACAGATGGAATGTTGCCCCCCACAGCGATGAACTCGAAGTCAAGGTTCTTCATGAACAAATCATGCGACAAATTGATGGGCTGCTGGTCGGTCCCGCGATGGTGGCACTTGCGCGTAACGGGATTCTCGCGCAACTCGAGAAGGGGTCCGTCAGCCTCGACAAGCTCAGCGGCAACCATGCCACTCTGGACTGTATCTTTGACCTTCTCAGTACACAGGGATGGATTACCCGTGACCATGGCCGAATCGCGCTGACTCCATGCGGCTGTTACGCGGCGCAGATCGCGTCGTCTTATGGCGTGACCGTCTCCTACCTCCCGATGTTCAACGTGGTCAGTACGCTTATCTTTGGAAATCCACGTATCCCGCGCTTTGACGATAACGGAATCGAACTGCTGGTCGACCGCGCCATGAACGTGTGGGGCAGCGGCGGCGCGCACCGTACATACTTCAAGAAGGTAGACGAAATCATCGTGGAGTTGTTCAATCGCCCATTGGATTCGCAGCCGAAAGGCATCTGCGACATGGGTTGCGGTGACGGAAGCCTTCTTGAACATCTCTACACCGTTGTCCAAGATCAGACTGCCCGAGGCAAGGTGCTGGATCAGCATCCTCTCATTATTGTCGGCGCCGATTTCAATAAGGTCGCGCGGAGAGCAGCCAAGCTCACACTGCGCAAGGCGGGGGTTCCCCACTTCCACATCATCCATGGCGACATCAATCGCCCCGCTTTGCTGGCCGGAGATCTGGAAGCACTCGGCCTCGATATCCACGACTTGCTCCACGTTCGCTCTTTCCTCGATCACAATCGCCCTTACATTCCGCCCGCCGGTTACACGAAGGGTAAGCGTGCCGCGAGGTGTACAGGAGCGTTCGCTCATTTTGGTCAGGAAATTCTGCCCGATGAACTAGAGGAAAATCTCGTTCGGCATCTGCGCCGCTGGGCTCCGTACGTTGGACGATTCGGCTTACTGGTGCTTGAATTGCATACATTACCTCCAGAGTTCACCGCCGCAAACTTGGAGAAGACTCCGGCCGTTGCATACGACGGAACGCATGGCTTTTCTGACCAATATCTGGTCGAGCTGCCGATCTTCTTGGATTGTGCTCGTGAGGCGGGCCTGCAATCCGACGAGCGCTTCCAGTCCAAATTCCCTCCATCTGATCTGGCGACGGTAAGCATGAACTTCTTCACGACAGCGGCCAGGTAGGTACCGACCAGTTTGGTTGCCTAGTTCTGTTGTGCTTTCTTCTCCGCCAAGCTCTGATGTGCGCGAAAAATCACGTACGCGCGGACATCAGCGGCGTCCTGCGCAGAGAGTTCCTTACTGAATGAGATCATACCGTTTGACTTCAACATGCCGCGCAGCACGATCGCGAACCACTGATTGCTAACTAACGTACTCGAGTAACGCAGATCGGGTAGCACTCCGCCGCTTACGGCAACATCGCCGTGGCAAGCCGCACAATAACGTTGATACAGGTTCTCACCTCTGGCAATTGTGGCGGGATTTGCAATCGACTTCGGAGGTTTCAGCTCTGGCTGTTCGATTTCGTGCAATGCCGGCAAGGTCGCGGAACCACCAATTTTGAAGGCCAGCATTCGGCTGATGTTCCGCACATATCCCGAGCGGAACGATACTTCTCCAGTCGCGAGTGGGAAAACTCCTCCCCAGCCTGCCAGCACTGCGACATATTGCTCGCCATTCACTACATATGTCACCGGCCCGGCCATCACGCCCGTCTGCGCTGCAAAAGACCAAACCTCGTCACCAGTGTTGGCACGGTACGCTTCGAAATTGCCCCCTGCCGTGCCCTCAAATACTAGGTTCCCTGCTGTGGATAGGACACCGCCATTCCATGGACCCGGGCGTTCCTCCGACCATGCCTGCTCTTGCAGCACGGGATCCCATGCCAACAACTTTCCTTTGACCGTCGCAAGGATTGCCTTTTTGATGCCTGGATTCTGCGGCATGCCTGCGGCAACAACATCCACTCCGTAGTTGGGCGCCAGCGTTTTGAATTCAAACTGCTCCACCGACTTGTAGTGAAAGCCGACATCGTTGACCGGAATGTAGACAAGTCCCGTAACCGGACTATAGGACATCGGTTGCCAGCTGTGCGCTCCTAACGGGCTGGGTACTACGGGTGCTGGATTGTCACCAGGATACCGCGCCAGGGCAGTTTCGATCGGCCGCCCCGTTCCTAGGTCTATGCCGGTCGCCCAGTTAATGTAGGTGTATGGCTTGGCCGAGATCAACGCGCCCGTGACGCGATCGAGAACGTAGAAGAACCCGTTCTTCGGTGCATGCAGCAGCACCTTCCGGTTTTGACCGCCGATACTAATATCTGCCAAGACAATTTGCTGGCAGGCGGTGTAGTCCCACGATTCGCCCGGCGTTTCCTGATAGTGCCAGATGTATTCTCCGGTGTCGGGCTTGAGCGCAACGATTGACGAAAGCAGCAGGTTATCGCCGCCGCCAGGACTGCGAATCTTTCGGTTCCATGGTGAGCCGTTGCCAACCCCTATATAAAGCAGGTCCAGTTCCGGGTCGTACACGATCGAATCCCAGACTGTACCGCCGCCACCGAACTTCCACCACTCCCCCGTCCACGTCTTGGCTGCTTTCTCAAGAATGGGACTCTCAAATGGTCTCGAGGGATCTCCGGGCACGGTGTAAAAACGCCAGACCATGTCACCGGTGTCTGCGTCGTAAGCAGAAACGTAGCCTCGCACACCCATCTCTGCTCCACCATTTCCAATGATGACCTTCCCCTTAACAACTCGTGGCGCGCCAGTGATGGTGTAGCGAAATGCCGGATCGACAGTGAGTTTCACCCATATGGGCTTGCCGGTTGCAGCATCAAGAGCTACCAGCCGGCCATCCAAAGTTCCGAGGAAGAGCTTCCCTTTCCAAGTCGCCACGCCGCGATTGACAACGTCGCAGCAAGCATTCACGCCCGATTCGCGCGGAACCTCAGGATCGTAGGACCACACGCGTGCACCAGTCGCAGCATTGAGGGCAATCACCTTGCTCCATGCCGTCGTGAAATACATAACACCATTGACCACAAGGGGCGTGGCTTCTTGTCCTCGATTTGTATCAAGATCGTAGTACCAGGCAAGCCCGAGCCGGTTCGCATTCGTATCGTTGATCTGTTTCAGCGGGCTGAATCGTTGTTCGCTGTACGTGCGCCCGTGTGTCAGCCAGTTTTCAGGCTCACGGTCTGCGTCGATGATGCGGGATGCCGTGACATTGGAATCATTAGTTATTGGCTTTCTATCTGAGGAGGCGCTGAATTTTCGACACCCGCCAAGAAATAGAAGCGCGGTCGTTAAGGATACAACAAGAACCCGCGAACACGGCATAGCTCCCCCCGCGACACGTGGTTGGAAGCGGCGAGAGTCTACCATTTCGCTGCAGCAAAAAGCAGGAACCCCTATTGGAAACCTGGTTTCACGCGGGGTACTCAGACGGTCGGACACGAAAACGAATCTGTTACACGTCGAAGAATACGGCTTCCTGCTCACCTTGCAGGTGGACGTCAAACGACCAGGAGCCAGGCTTAGTGCTCTCCGGCTTCGCCATCAGAGCAATGCGTCGTTCTCCCGGCACCGTTGCGAGAACGGGATCTTCCTGATTTGCCGGATCTCCGAAAAAATAAATCCTTGTGTACAGTTGCTTCAGCATCCCGCGGGCAAACACCGCAAGGTTCAGGTGCGGAGCCTGTAAGGTACTCCCCGGACCCGGAACTCGACCCGGCTTGATCGTCTGGAAATCGCACGTTCCGTCGGCCGCAGTCGCCATGCGTCCAAACCCATAGAAACCCGGCTCAACCGCTTTTGGCTGCCGATCATCCGGATGGTTGTACTTGCCCTCCGCGTTCGCCTGCCAGATCTCAAGCATGCAATCGTCCACCGGGATACCCTCGCCATCGAGCACACGGCACCGTAAGCGCACTCGTTCTCCTTGCACTTGTTCGTCGGCGATCGTGCCAATGGAACGCTTGTCCGTAAGACCAAAATGAAAAAAGGGACCGATCGTTTGCGAAGAACTCGGAACCATTGTCATCGTAGCGTCTCGAATGGAGTCGCATCCGGTCCGCGCACAACGATATCGTAGCGATAACCGAGCGCCCATTGTGGTTGAGTCGTTTCTAGATCAATTTTCGAGATCATCCGTTCCCGCGCGTTTTCGTCTGGGACGGATTGAAAGATCGGGTCAAAGGGAAATAGTGGATCGCCTGGAAAATACATCTGCGTGATCAGTCGCGTAATGAAGGCCCTGCCAAAAATCGAGAAGTGAATGTGCGCGGGACGCCAGGCGTTGTAGTGATTCAGCCAAGGATATGCTCCGGGCTTCACAGTGACAAACCGATAGGCGCCGCTTTCGTCTGTTAACGTGCGGCCGCATCCAGTGAAATTCGGATCCAGAGGCGCGGGGTGCTGGTCCTTTATATGCACGTACCGCCCCGCCGCATTGGCCTGCCAAATTTCGATAAGAGCATGCGGTACAGGACGCCCATTGCTGTCCATCACTCGGCCAGTGACGATGATGCGTTCGCCGAGCGGAGCGCCCGTGTGTTGGCGAGTCAGATCATTGTCAGTTGGAGCGATGTCGTCCTGACCGTAGATCGGACCGGTAACTTCCGACAACGTATGCGGCAAGAAAATCAAGGGCTTCGAGGGTGCGCGTCGAACCGTAGATCCGTAGGGCGCATATAGAGATGGAGGCTGGCTGCCCGCTTCGTGCCGCTTATAGGGCGTGATGTTCAGCGAATCGCTCGCCGCTTTCTTCATGAGAGCCACCTCGCAACAGGGAAGGAATTCGGCAGCTGAATGACCGGAATGTTATCCCTGACGCATGTCACTTGTCATCCTGGTTACCAAAAGGTGCCTACTCCCCGAGGATTACTTGGGGCTAAAAATGGCGCCGGTAATGGATGATGCAAGGAGTGCCCCGGCCAGATAAAAGACGCGAAACGTAGGTCACGCTCTTGATCTCAGAATGTCCCCTCGCTCTCCCTAGCCCGGTCCGTCTGCATCATGCTAACGTGGAGAGAGTCATGGCTAACAGCAAAAAGCCTTATTCCAAGCCGAAACTGGCCGAGAACCCGATCGCAGATGTGTTTGAAGGACGACACACCTCTGATCGAGAAGTGCAATGGGCGGAGAACACTCTGCGTCCCACGCTCGAAAAGTCGTCTGAAAAACCAATCGGCGCCCCTACCGGCACAAACCTCGACGATCACGGACAGGCTCGTTTCAGCACGATTTCGAACATGCCGATCCGACGGCTCTATACCCCCGCGGATCTGCCCGCGGATTGGAGCGATGAGAGGTATCTTGCGTATCCCGGAGAGCCGCCTTTCACCCGCGGAATTCACGCCACCGGCTATCGAGGCAAGCTTTGGACGATGAGGATGTTTTCCGGCTTCGCATCGCCGGAGGAGACGAATGCTCGCTACAAATACCTCCTGGAACATGGCGGCGGTGGTCTGTCGGTAGCTTTCGATCTGCCCACGTTAATGGGCTACGACTCGGACCATCTCGCCAGCGAAGGCGAAGTTGGCAAGTGCGGCGTCGCCATCGATTCTCTTGAAGACATGGAGATCCTCTTCGATGGAATCGATTTGGAAAAGACCACTGTCTCGATGACCATCAATTCTCCCGCCAGCGTTCTCTGGGCCATGTATCTAGTCGTGGCAGAGAAGCAGGGTGCGGATTGGAAGAAAATCTCGGGCACCATCCAGAACGATATTCTGAAGGAATACATTGCTCAAAAGGAGTACATCTACCCGCCAGCACCCAGCATGCGCCTGGTGGTGGACACGTTCGAATTCGGCTCCCGCTATACGCCGTGCTTCAACACGATTTCAATCAGTGGATATCACATCCGGGAGGCGGGCTCGACCGCACTGCAGGAGCTCGCTTTTACGATCTATGACGGCGTGGAATACGTGGAATGGGCCCTTCGCCGAGGTTTGCAAATCGACGAATTCGGACCGCGTCTCAGCTTCTTCTTCAATGCACACAATGACTTCTTCGAAGAGATTGCTAAGTACCGGGCTGCCCGCAAGATCTGGTACCGCTTGACCAAAGACCGCTTCGGCGCGAAGAACACTCGGACCTGGCTGATGCGCTTCCATACGCAGACGGCCGGTGTCTCCTTGCCGGCGCAGCAACCCATGAACAATATTGCGCGTGTGGCACTGCAGGCTCTAGCGGCCGTGTTGGGCGGCACGCAGTCTTTGCATACTGATTCTTACGACGAGGCCCTAGCCCTACCTACCGCAGAGGCAGCGCGCATCGCCTTGCGTACGCAACAGATCATTGCCTACGAATCTGGTGTCGCTCAGACGGTCGACCCGCTGGGCGGATCCTACTTTGTCGAGAAGCTTACACTCGACATGGAACAAGGAGCCTTCGACTATTTCAGCAAACTCGATCAGATGGGCGGCATGGTGAGCGCGATTGAGCGCGGTTACCCACAAAAAGAAATCGCCGAATCCGCATACCAGTATCAGCGCGCTGTTGAGGCGAATGAAAAAGTCATCGTGGGCGTGAACGAATTCACCATAGAAGAAGATGCTCCGCAGATCCTTTATATCGACGAGACGGTAGCGCGTCAGCAAAGTGCAAAACTGAAAGCTCTGCGGGCTCGTCGCTCCAACGATGAGGTCCGCCGGTGCCTGGACAACTTGAAGAAAGCCGCCGCACAATCACCTGAGGCGGCCTCGAGCGCCACCATCTCTCCGGCGAATACCATGCCGTTCATCATTGACGCAGTGCGCGCCTACGCGACCGTCGGTGAAATCTGTGAAGCGCTGCGCGATGTTATGGGCACGTATACGGAGGCGAGTATCACATAATCGCGGTTTGATCCGTCGCGGTTGAGCCACTCTTCACGATGATCCGGGTGTCCGCTATTCCATGACGGTTCCTCGCGAGCAAACAACGCAGTTTTTGACAGGGCAAAGATTCGCTTGTTACCATTCAAACTGTCCGCGGAATCAACTATCCGTTTGACTCGGTCCCCGTCGTCTAGCCCGGCCTAGGACATCGCCCTTTCACAACCGAAGCGCTACGTATTTACAACGACTTAGAAGAGGTGGGTGGCACTGCAAGTCGTTGAAAGGCCATAGAAGGAATCGCAGACCCGTACCGCAACCCGTACCGCGTAAATTCGACATTGAATATCGTGGAAGATCTCTGTCCGCCGCAATCGCACAAAAGGTTGATCCCTGGCCGGCGTGACAAACACGCGCGATTGAACTTTAGACCAACTTTCTGGAGTCTTACATTTCTATCAGGAACCCGGAATCATGAGAACCGGCGCCAGTCGCGTGAGTAGTGGATTTGGGGACTTATACCCGAAGAAGGAAAGCCTCGCTCTGAGCATCATTCGCTTTGCGCACTGCCGTGGCATAGATCGCGAGCTGGCGCCGATACCGCTCCAACCCAGATGCCAATTCCTGGTCCGTTTTGAAGTCCATGACAATCCACCTTTCACCTTCACGAACCAGATCGGCGACCCCTTCTACGAGTGTGCCGTCTTCGAGTTGCAGCGTAACCGGTAATTCGCGGTAGCAATTGCCCTGGGCTGCTTTCCGCGCCCGTTGCCGGAGCTGATGCTGTAGCGCAGCGGAAACCGCTGCCGTCATGGCTTTCACTTACTCCTCAGTTGCTCCCAGGATACGCCCCTGCAACTGGGCTGTTTTGGCTACGTCTGCACGGTCGCCGTCGAGCGGAACCGACGCTACGTGGATCTAATTCGGATTTGGACCGCTCAGTTGCTCGTCTGCAAGCGAATGCTCGGCTAGAACCGTGGCGACTGATCCGTCTCCGGCGTAATGATTGGGAAAGCGCGCATACCACCCGATCCCCGTGTAAAGGCTGTCGGGAAG